>Ga0136636_10001784_pt1 | contig 12673 bp, 11 predicted proteins | sample AntDrymUQ8522106_2_FD_104653 | JGI IMG/M metagenome (GOLD analysis project Ga0136636, IMG submission 104653) | Polar desert sand microbial communities from Dry Valleys, Antarctica - metaG UQ852 (21.06) | ecosystem: Environmental > Terrestrial > Soil > Desert | place: Antarctica: Dry Valley... | reverse complement strand
GATATCAGTATTACCAGAAATTTCTCTTGGGCTTTGCTCTGTACTTTAGGTAAGATGTCTCTAATGCTATTCATTTGGTGTTTTGATTTATTACTTGCACCTTATCCGATGAATAGCTTTTTTTATCCTCTTTTCTAAAACTGTCCGAACTATTGTTATAGCTGTCGCTAGTTTTGTCAGAACATAAAACCCAAAAGAGAGATGCGGCGCGGAGTGCCGCATCTCTCTTTTGGGTTTTAGACTGGCGACCATGATATAAAATTGAATTTGACATTAAAAACAATCTGCGAGATTATAGATAAGCTGATAAATTCAGTCAACGGGGCTATAGCGCAGTTGGTAGCGCATCTCAATGGCATTGAGAGGGTCAGCGGTTCGAATCCGCTTAGCTCCATTTAAAAATTGTCTAAATTCACAAAAGTGTACCAATACAAAATACAAAACTAGAAGATGAGTCGCGCCGCAACTCGTCTTCTGGTTTCAAGACTGACTAAGGCTGTAACTTGATATTAATACTAAGATAGAGTGACGGCTTAGCCGTCACTCTATCTGGTTGGAATCTATGCCCTATTTTGTTTTTGGTGCTTTATCGGCGATCGCATTATTGCTTGCGGCAAATCCACCACAGCCAGTTATTGCCCAAGCCCCACCGATTCGAGCCTATCAACAAAAGGCAACTAATAATTCAAGAACCGATCAAGTTTTAGATCAACAACAAAAAGCTGCTCCTAGTCGATTTGATCTTCAGAAATATCCAATCGGCGATCGCTATAAAACCCATTGGCAAGAATCTCTCTGGGCGATCGGAGTTTTAGCCCCTGAAAAGGAATATGCCCTGCAAGCCTTAGAAAATGTGATGCGGTTAACCACCGTAAACAACCTTAGCGATCCCCAAAAAGCAATTATTGATACGGCGATCCAAGTTAGTCACCAACTTTATACGCTCAAGCCAGCAGTTTATAGCAAACTACGCCAACAGTTTTTACGCACCATTGACTATAGTACTGACCCAATGTGGGTGGCGATTTCTCTATCGGCACTGTCCAAAGCACCAATCTATCCAGAGCCAAATCTAAGCAACGGGCAGAAGAGCGATCGTCTACAAACGGCACAAATTAACAAACTTACGCAAAAGATCAAACAAAGATTTCCCAACTGGGATCGAGATCTACATCTACGGACTAGCCTACAAAATATTAGCAGTGGGATCAGTCCTGCATCGAGTCGTCTACCCAACCTCAAGGATTTACTAGCTTGGGAAATTGCGCCCCAACAAGCTCAAATGTACGTATTCTGTCGCCCAAATCGCGATGTTCTGTGCTTGACCGTCCTCAAAGATGGCAATGGCAAATTTGTCGAACAAAGCAAGCAACTTTGGTCAGCGCCGCTACTACTGCAATCTATTCACAACCTTGATTGGAATTTTACCAATGGACGCACTCCGCAGGGAATTTATCGGATGGAAGGGGTTTCACGTCAACCTGATGATGAATACTTTCATGCTTATGGTCAATTTTCGTTAGTCAATTTGTTTGTTCCCTTTGAAAGTGGCGTAACTGCTTTTCTGCCAAAGCAAAAGGGTAAATTTACAGGTGACTTACAGGCTTATCAAGCGCTGTTACCAGTTTCTTGGCGAAACTATGCGCCAATACAGCAAACCTACTGGGCGGGAAGTATGGGGCGATCGCTATTTCGGATTCATGGCAGTGGCGCAGCGATCGACTTCTTTCGCAATAAGCCTGCGGTAGTTAGCAACCAAAATTTTGACTGGAATGCCACCTTGGGTTGCCTCTCGGCTCTAGAAATTTACGACGATCGCGGTAGTTTGCTCAAGTCCGATATGCCTAAAATTTTGGATGCTCTTCATAAAGTCGGGCGCGGCAAAATCGAAGGCTACTTAGTTGTCGTTGACCTACCAAGCTCCACAGATCAGCCAGTAACTAAGGAAGAGATTATGAAATACATTAACTAATTCCAAGCTTTTATGGCTTCGGCGCTGTAAAACCCATAAAAATTTTAAAAAGCGCGGCGAAGCCGCGCTTTTTAAAATTTTTATGTAAATCGCTACACTGAGACGCTGCCGTCACGAAATACCTGACCAATTATTTCTTCGATCGCAGGTTCATTTACGGACAGATCGATAACTTCAAGCTCGGTCAACATTTGCGAGACTGCCTTAGTTAGATTTTCCCTTGGCACTGAAAAGCTGACAGCTTGACCATCAATATTGCGAATTAGTCCATATTTCTGTAAAGCTTCGCGATCGACAATCGGCTGGGCAAGCTCAACCCGCACCTCGCTATAAGGAGCAAAATTATACTGTAAACCATCAAGACTGCCATCATAAATTAATCCACCCTGATGAATTAATAGCACCCGCTTACATAGCGCTGTGATATCCGCCATGTAATGACTGGTGATCAAAATTGTGGCTTGATATCGTTGGTTATAATCGCGCAAAAACTCACGTACACTTGCCTGAGCATTTACATCCAAGCCCAACGTTGGCTCATCTAAAAATAGAACTTGAGGTTGATGTAGTAAAGCCGCCATTAGCTCCGCTTTCATCCGTTCACCTAGCGAGAGCTTTCGCATTGGCTGCGTGAGTTTTCCTTCGAGAGACAACATTTCTGTCAGCTCCCCAAGGCGCGACTTGAAAATTTGGTCAGGGATGTCATATACGGCAGCATTCATTCGCAAGGAGTCCAATGCTGGTAAATCCCAAATTAGTTGTTGCTTCTGCCCCATGACTAGGGTGATCTTTTGTAAAAATTTGACATCACGGCGAAACGGAATATGTCCCGCCACCTGAATCTGTCCCGATGAAGGATAGATCAAGCCCGTTAGCATTTTTAGGGTTGTCGTTTTCCCAGCCCCATTTGCGCCCAAGAAACCAACCATTTCTCCAGCAGCGATCGCAAAGGAGATATCTTTAACCGCCGCCACAGATCGGTATTGACGATGCCAGAAGTGCTTGAGTGTCCCAGCTAGTCCTGCGTCTTTAACGGCAATATCATAATTTTTGCTCAATCCTTCAACGGTAACCATTGCCATAGCGCTCTAACCAAGATGCGTTCTGATATACTGTCATCAATATCAATGTATACCTGTCGCCAGTCTTGTTAGGACATAAAATCCAAAGGAGAGAGGCGGCTCGTCGCCTCTCTCTTTTAGATTTTGATCTGTAGAAGATGCAATCCTAAAGCAGGTAAAGTTGACAGGGTTATGTTCATTACCTTATCTCATTGTTAGGGTTTTGAAAATTTTATGATTGTGTTAGCGATTAACCACTTAAACTAAGTTAGTTCCCTTAAGGAAACAGTCGGCAGATAGTGATTAGCGCTGGCGCACAACTGGAAAATCAGGAAGGCAGTTATGGTAAGAGTCCTCGTAGTAGATGATAGTCCGATGGTGTTGGAGATGGTTTCAGCACATTTAAAACAAAATGGCATGGAAGTTATCGAAGCAACTAATGGTGCTGAGGCGGTAGATAGGCTCAAAGTTCTAACGCCTGATTTAGTCGTGACTGATGTAGTTATGCCGCAAATGAATGGCTATGAGCTATGCCGATGGATCAAAAATAATGCCTCTACCAAAAATGTACCTGTAATTATGTGTACAACCAAAAGTGAGGAGTTTGATAAATATTGGGGGATGAAGCAGGGGGCTGATGCTTACTTGACTAAGCCTTACCATCCACCAGAATTAATCAAAACAATTAAGCAGTTACTTAGCCAGATTAAATAAAATTAAATAGAAAGCAAAGGAGCGCATGGCGCTCCTTTGCTTTTGCTAAAGAAGTTAGATGCGGCGCTTTGCAATGCATCTAACTTCTATAGCAAAAGATGACTTGCGGCGCTTCGCGCCGCAAGTCATCTTCTGGTTTTATACATCACCAAGAGTTTAAGGACATGAGTTCTCAGTTTTATTTGGGTTGTGCAGTCTGGGCTTTTAAAAATTGGGTGGGTGACTTTTATCCTAAAGGTAGTCGAGCAACTGAGTTTCTACAGCTTTATAGCGATCGCCTTATAACTGTAGAAGTTAATTCCACATTTTATGTGATCCCCGATCGCCATACAGTTGAGCGCTGGGCTAAGGAAACTCCAGACAATTTTCGATTTTGCCCCAAATTCCCAAAACACTTTACCCATCGGGGATTGTTATCACCTCATATTGATCAAGCCATGCAGTTTTTGGACTTGATATCTAGTTTTGGCGATCGCTTGGGAGTTGCATTTGTGCAACTGCCGCCTAGTTATAGCCCCGCTAACTTTGCCGATTTAGAAAGTTTTTTAAAAGCATTACCAGCCCAAGATTTTCAGATTGCTTTGGAAGTGCGCCATCAGGATTGGTTTCAAAAAGATAATAGCGATCGCTTGAATGAGCTATTAAAAAGTCTTGGTATTGGGCGCGTTTTGCTAGACTCTCGCCCGATTTATAATTTGCCATTCGGTGATGACATAGACCTTGCTGAGACTAAACTGCAACAAGAAGTTGTTCAAGAACGGCGGAAGCCTAATCTACCTTTGCAGCCAGTTGTTACGGCTCCTTTCAGCATTGTGCGTTTTGTTAGTCATCCTGAGCGCGACTTAAATGTAAAGTTTTGGCAGGAATGGCGAATTTTATTAAGCAATTGGCTGGCAAACGGCACACAAGTTTATTTCTTTATGCATTGTCCCGTTGAGGAGCGATCGCCCCACAACCTTAAATATTTTCAAAATATGCTGGAAAAGGCAAATATGCCAATCCCAACCTTGCCTTGGGATAATCTCGCGCTACCGCCACAACAGTTAACGCTCTTCTAATTATTTAAAGCGCTCTGCGCTCAAATTAGAACCATAAAAAAATTTGAAAGGGTTGCATCGCAACCCTTTCAAATTTTTTTATGGTTCGTTTGAGCGCAAAGCGCTTTAAAACCCAAAAGAGAGAGGCGGCGCGCCGCCTCTCTCTTTTGGGTTTTGATTTGTCCTGATACAAGTGACAGCTTTAAATCCTTACAGCGCAAAGCGCTTTGAGGACAAGATTGCTAGAATGTTTGAAATTACAACCTTTGATAGCTATGGTTACTGCTAACTCCCCATCACCGCTAACCATCCTCGAAAATGGCGATCGCCTCAATCGAGAAGAATTTGAGCGTCGTTACACAGCATCCAACATTAAAAAAGCAGAACTCATTGAAGGCCTCGTACACGTGGCATCTCCTCTACGCTTCACCCCTCACGGGAAACCTCATAGCAATATCATTACTTGGCTTGGCACATATCAATCAATGTCCGCAGGGCTAGAAGTTGGGATCGAGCCAACAGTTCGCCTTGATGATGACAACGAACCCCAACCCGATTCCGTACTATTCCGCATTGATGGCAATGCGAAAATTGATGCTGATGGTTATACTTCAGGTGCACCCGAATTGATTGCAGAAATTGCCGCGAGTACAGTCTCCTATGACTTGCATAGCAAAAAACGCATATACGAACTCAATGGCGTAAAAGAGTACATTGTCTGACGGACATTAGACCGTCAAATTGACTGGTTTGTCTTAGAAAATGGAAAATACAATCAGCTAGAACCTGATGGCTCAGGAATTATCTGTAGCCGAGAGTTTGCAGGTTTGCGACTAAATGTAAATGCAATTTTGAGCAATGATATGTCCGCAGTTCTCAAAACATTGCAAAACCCATAGTATGAGTTGCGTCGCAACTCGCACTATGAGTTTGCGGCGGCTATAAAGTATGATACAAAAAGTGTTGTGTTTTCGCCTTCGACGAAAACACAACACTCTAAGCATTCTAAACATTTATAAAACCTTTAATATGTCCACTCCAGAATCGCTGAAAACAAGATTTGTGGCGATCGCCAGCAAGCGTGAACTATTAGTACAGTTGTCTCTCAAGGACAACTTAGGTAGCCTCAGTATCGATATTATTCAAGCTTTAGAAGAGCTTGACGATCTTCTCATTGAAATCAGAAAAATTTTCCCAGACTGGCAAGAATCAGTTTAAAGCTATGCCGCCTAAACTGACTTCCTTCCATTCGCGGGTAAATGTGCAGCGTCAAGTCAAAATACCAATGCGCGATCGCATCAACCTGACCGCCGACATTTATCGTCCCAAAAATGTGGATGGGCAGTTGCCAGTACTGCTGATGCGACTGCCCTATGGTCGGGCGATTGCCTCTAGTTGTACCTATGCCCATCCCAGTTGGTACGCTAGCCAAGGCTATATAGTTGTCATTCAAGATGTGCGCGGGTGCGGTACTTCCGAAGGAGAGTTCTATCCATTTCGCAACGAATATGACGATGGATTTGACACAGTGGAATGGTGCGCCAAGGCATTAGAAGGAAGCAGTGGCAAGGTGGGAATGTATGGATTTTCCTATCAAGGCGTTACCCAATTTCAGGCGGCAGTAAAGCAACCCCAAGGTTTGGTCACGATCTGCCCTGCGATGGCAACCGCAGACCTTTATCATGGATGGTTTTATTTTGGTGGGGCGATTTGTTTAGATTTTGTTTTGAGTTGGGCGCTACAATTAACTCAAAATCGTGCTTGGTATTTAAAGCAAGAACCCCACTCAACTAAGCTTTTTGAAGCCCAAAAGCAGATTTCGCAATGGCTAAATAAAGCTCCATTAAATGAAATTGAACTATTTAAAAGCGAATCGTTGGGAGCGCAATTCGGTCAGTTTTTCTTTGATTGGATTGGGAACTCAAAGGCTGATGATCAGTACTGGCGATCGCTAAACCCTTTCAGCTATTTTGAAAACTTTGATTTGCCAGCTCTACATATCGCAGGATGGGCGGATATTTTTATTGAGGCTACGCTCAATACCTATCAACAATCTAAGCTAGCAACTTCCAAACCCCAGCATTTAGTGGTCGCACCTTGGCAGCATATGCCTTGGTTGCCTAGGGTTGGCGAGATAGACTTTGGACCCAATGCTGTCTCACATATCGATCAATTACAGATTGATTGGTTTGATTTTTGGCTCAAGGGAATAGACAACGGGATTTGCGATCGCGACCCTGTGCAAATATTTTTGATGGGTAAAAATATTTGGCTCGATTTACCAGACTTCCCCAAAGAATCAACTACGGACTGCCTCTATCTCCATCCCCAAGAGGGTTTAAAGGCTCAAATACTAACTACTGATCAGCATTTACCCGATATCTATGTTTATGATCCGCGCAATCCAAATCCTGCAACTGCCTATGGTTTTTATGATCAACAATTAGTGCATCAACGTTGGGATGTGTTGGTTTATCAGAGTGATCAACTAGAGCAGGATTTGGCGATCGCGGGGATTCCTGAATTTATCCTTTATGCTGCCACTACTGCCCCTGACACCGATTGGGTAATTAAGCTTTTGGATATCTATCCTGACGGTAAGCAAATGTTGGTCTCGATGGGCGTTTTGCGAGCGAAGTTTCGTAATTCTTGGACTGAGCCTGAGTGGGTGAAGTCTGATGTTGTTAATGAATATCGAATTAAGCTCCGTCCCACTTGCCAAAATTTTGCCCAAGGTCATCGCCTTGGTGTCGCGATCTCTAGTTCTGCATTTCCACTAATTGATCGCCATAGCAATACCGAAAAGTTACCATCTGAAGCCACAGTCAGCGAATTTGTGGAGGCAACTCAACAAATTTTTTATGGTGCTAGCTATCCTTCTTGTTTACATTTGCCAAAGCTATAAAACCCAAAAGAGGGTGGCAGCGCTCCGCGCCGCCATCCTCTTTTGGGTTAGCTGCATTAACAAAACTGCTTTTCAATCAATCCCGTTAAACTGTCTGTCCAATGAGTTGCCAAATCCAAAGTCTCAGCTTCTACCATCACTCGCATTAGTGGCTCAGTACCAGAAGCACGTACCAAAATCCGACCCTGATCGCCTAAATCTTCTTCGGCTAATGCGATCGCCTGAACTAAGACATCACAGGTTTGCCAATTGCGGCGCAGTTCCCGATCTTCGACGCGCACATTTTTGAGTAATTGGGGGTAGGGATGGAAGCTTTGATCCATAAGTTCGGCTAGAGGTGCTTTTTGTTTTGCAAGAGCCGCAAGATGCAATGCAGCTAACAAACCATCACCACTGACAGCATAATGACGACAGAGTACGTGACCCGACTGTTCACCACCAAGCATTGCGCCTGATCGCACCATTTCTGCATGGACATATTGATCGCCCACAGGTGTCCGCACAAAGTTGCCGCCGAGCTTTTGCCACGCTCTTTCAAAGCCCAGATTTGCCATCACTGTCGTCACGATCGCACTGTCGGGAAGTTGATTCTTTTCCATGAGTTCCTGCCCCCAAAGGTACAGGATGTAATCACCATCAACGACACGACCATTACCATCGACCGCTAAGACGCGATCAGCGTCACCATCAAAAGCAAAACCCATATCTGCATTATGTTCTTTTACGGCAATACGGAGAGGTTCAAGATGGGTAGAACCGCAATTAACATTTATGCGATCGCCATCAGGCTCTTGGTGCAAGCCGATTACCTCTGCGCCCAGATTGCGAAATACTTCCAGTGAGACACGAGTTGCGGAACCATGGGCGAGGTCTAGTACGATTTTTAAACCGCTTAAATCTGTGGCGATCGAGTTTTGTAATGAGTCTTGATAATCGGAAATTAGGTGAGCTTTTTCGTGATATTTACCCCACTCTGTTGAAAAATTAACTAAATCAGCGTGAATTTTAGATTCTAATAAAGCCTCGATCGCCATTTGAGTCTCACTACAAAGCTTAGTACCACAAGCTCCGAAAAACTTAATTCCATTATCTTCAGGCGGATTATGGCTAGCGGAGATCATTACACCGCCAAAGATTTCAGGTGAATTAGCCGTCAGGTAAGCCACCGCAGGTGTAGGACATAACCCAATATGCCAAACATCCCAACCCGCCGCCGTCAAACCTGCGGAAATTGCTGACGAAAGCATATCGCCCGATGTGCGCGAGTCCTGCCCGATCGCAATCACATTCGCTTTATTTGTGCGATCGAGTTCAACACGATCCTTTAAGATTTTGCCCGCGCTAATCCCCACCTCTAGAGCTAGATTTGCCGTCAAAAAGCTGCCAACATGACCACGAATGCCATCTGTACCAAATAATTTCATAGAACCTCTCTCCACACACCTTATATTTTGCAATTTGCCATATAGCAAATGCAAACATAGACCACTATAAAAAATAAAATGGCTCACTTTGTGAGCCATTTTATTAAAACATTATGCGGCGACTGCAAATTTTGGGCGTTGGCTGACAACTTCGTCGATCAGTCCATAATTTTTTGCCTCACTAGGAGCCATGAAGAAATCGCGATCAGTATCGTCGGCGATCCGCTCAATCGGCTGTCCTGTATGGAAAGCCATCAACTCATTGAGGCGATTTTTGTGATAAAGAATTTCCTTAGCTTGGATTTCAATATCTGTCGCCTGACCTTGAGCGCCACCAAGAGGTTGGTGAATCATGATCCTTGTGTGCGGCAAAGATAATCTCTTGCCCTTTGCGCCACCTGTGAGCAAAAAAGCCCCCATGCTTGCCGCTAAGCCCACACAAATAGTGGAAACATCAGGGCGAATGTGCTGCATCGTGTCATAGATTGCCATGCCAGCAGTCACAGATCCACCAGGGGAGTTGATATACAAGAAAATATCTTTTTCGGGATCGTCGGCTTCAAGGAAAAGCAATTGAGCAACGATGATATTAGAAATACTGTCGTCAACCTGTTGCCCCAAAAATACGATCCGCTCCCGCAGTAGACGCGAAAAAATGTCAAAGGCTCTTTCGCCACGACCAGACTGTTCGATTACGGTTGGGATCATAGTTTATATTTATGGTTTACTCTCATCATATTGTACCGATATGTCATGAAAGCTAACCGTTGTCTCTATTCGGATTTCACCCCGTCCTTAGTAGCTGTCGCTATTGTTAAAAACCAATAATTTAAGAGACGGCACTTCGTGCCGTCTCTTAAATTATCGGTTTTGCTTGGTCGTGGCGATCGCGAATTTCACCCGCCGCCGCCGAGATTGGATTTAAAACTGCGATCGCGATGACAAGAGAAGTAATCACAATAATGGGCAAAATTAAATTTTTCATGGTGTTATGTTACCTTCGGCGATCGCTTAGAATCGACTTCTTAACGATTTACGCTGGTTTAGACATTTACATCTAGCCAAAAGGTTCAAGGTATTTGTAATGTGCCTATGTTTAGATAACTAACCCAAGTTACTACCTATGCGCTCAAAACAGAATTTACAATAAAAAACGCTAAATATTTATGTGAAAATGACAGCATTTAGTTGTTTATAGAGTTACATTTGAAGCGAATTTTTATAGGTGGCAACTTGGGTTAACTAGGACTTACGCAAAAGAATGAGATGTAGGGGCAATTCATGAATTGCCCCTACTGTAAAATAAGGGTTTCAAGGCATTATAGATCGGATCGAGTTACAGCGATAAATGGGCGATCAATCTGAATAAATTACTTGAGCTATGAAGTTGCTCATTTAATAATTAGCTATAATGATGATTTTAAATATCAATAGTCTTTAAAAAGTGATCGCAGTATGATGCTTTACCACGAACAACATTAGGGTTGATAGTTGCCAGAATTTTAGCCCCATGTTGAATTTTATGATATTTCTCTTTAGTCGTGTTTTTTGTCGCTTCTACTAAAACTGTTTCTATTCTTAATTTCTCAATTTCCTCGACATTATTATTTCTAGGGATAGCATTACGATTAAATTTTTGTCCGTAGAAATTAGCTAGAGCTTCAGCATCGGCAATGAACCAGCTTTCCATAACTTGAGCCATGAAATGAATTTGCTGCTCATTCATGCCTTGCATATCCCAAGAAGGATCGCGGGTTTGCAAATGCTGTTTGGGTCTTTTAATTCCGTCAGCAGCATCTTTAACAAGTGCTTCTGAATCAACTAGCAAAAAAATATAATTAGGGTTTTCGTTCGGTCTTTCAAGAGCCGTTCTAAACATATTTAATGCTTCGTTTCTCCCGCCACAACAAGTAACTTGAAATTTGCCAGAGCTAGCTGTTGCTTTTTCTAGAAATTTTGTCATTCCTTCTCTGAGCATCGCTTTACCACTTTTATCCTTTCCACCACCTTCCATATAGATTTTAATCTTAGTTACCATCGATTACCTCCCAATTCACCCATACGCCACAATTCACCAAGTGTGTAGTCTTCTAATAGACTTTTCACGTTATTAAGATCTACCCTGTTCAAATGACTACCTGTTTCATCGCGTTCGCAAACTAATATAGCTTCAGGTAATTCACTGAACGCTGAAATCAGTGTGTCAGAATGTGTAGTTACAATTAGTTGGGTGCGTTGCGACGCTTCAATCAGTAAATTAGCAAGTGTTGGTAAGATGTCAGGGTGTAGACCTAACTCTGGTTCTTCAAGACATATTAGAGGTGGTGGAGAGGGATGTAGAAGCACTGTTAACAAACTGAGATAACGTAATGTTCCATCTGATAAACGTGTTGCTGGTACAGGTTGTTTTAATCTTTTTTCATGTAAGAAAATCTGAACTGTATTATTAGATATTTTGGTCGTAATATCTTCTACTAAAGCATAAAATTCCTGCATCTTTTCAATTATTTTACTCATGCCAATATGGTGCTGTAAATTATTTAGCACCAAACCTAGGTTACTTGCATCTTCTAGAAGAAAGTCTTCAGGTAAATCAGTTTTTTGAGCCATTCTTGGAGCATTGTATCGCCCTAAAGTCCACTCACGATAAAGTTTGATTTCAGCAAACTGATTGCCTATATAGGTTAGCTCTGGATAAAGATCTGGATCTTTACGTTGAGAAAGAACAGATTGATCGGGTTTTAACGACTCTCTCATTAGATTGCGATATTCTGATACGCTCTTACTGGGTGAACGGCTACCTATAGTTGTTCTTGCATTAATTTTCGGATTTCCATGATGGTAACGATAGTAGAAATAAACATCTTTTTGGTTAGGGTAATTCTTTCTCTCATTCTCAATTACCTCGTCAATAATCTCTAGACGCTCAGCAACAAGAGCAAATTCAAGCCTATGACGTAGTGGCATTGTGCCATCAGGATAATTAATTAGGACTTCGATTTTCGCTACAGGAGAAATATCTTTACCACCTTTCCAAAACCATTCTCTAGCACCTCCGCCATCACGAATTGGTTTCATTAAGTCCTTTGGTGATGCTTGAAGAAATCCAATTACTTCAAGCAAATTAGACTTTCCAGAGGCATTAGTTCCAATAATTACGTTAAGCGGTTGTAGATCAATTATCTGTTCAGTGTTTCCATACGAAAGAAAGTTTTGAATCTTTATTTGATGAATAAATCTTGATCCATTCATATGTTTTATTTCTTACTTTAAGTGCTTATTTTTGAGTTTTTTATAAGTATTTGTCTATGTAAAGCAGGGCAACCGCACACGTTTCGTAACATTTCAATTTAGCTCATTTTCAGGAACGAGTTTTCTGGATTCCAGCGATTGAAGCTCAAAAATATCTTTGTAGAATCTTGATCAAGAACCTTAAATAGCTTATTCTCTCTTGTCTGTCTCTCTAGTTGAAACTCTTGCCTAGTAAACATTTAGTGGTACCCCTGTTAAGGTGACCAACGAGCTTGCGCGATCCTACGGATATGTCTCCTTGAAATTTC
>Ga0136636_10001782_pt1 | contig 12676 bp, 12 predicted proteins | sample AntDrymUQ8522106_2_FD_104653 | JGI IMG/M metagenome (GOLD analysis project Ga0136636, IMG submission 104653) | Polar desert sand microbial communities from Dry Valleys, Antarctica - metaG UQ852 (21.06) | ecosystem: Environmental > Terrestrial > Soil > Desert | place: Antarctica: Dry Valley... | reverse complement strand
TTTGAAGGCCAGGATCAAAGTATTTTTTGGTTGGCAGAAAAAAATAGAAAAGGGGTTGTAATTTTAGTTAATAAATGGGATTTAGTCGAAAAAGAAACGATGTCAACCCGTGATTATGAAGAAAAAATTAGAGAAGAATTAATGCCATTTACGGATGTGCCTATTCTTTTTGTTTCTGCTTTAACAAAACAACGTTTATTAAAAGCATTAGAAGCAACGGTAAAAGTTTTTGAAAACAGACAACAACGTATTGCTACTTCAAAATTTAATGAGTTTATGTTGAAAGTGATTGAAGCTTACCCACCTCCAGCAACTAAAGGGAAGTATGTGAAAATAAAATATTGCATGCAATTACCAACACCAACTCCTCAATTTGTATTTTTTGCTAATATGCCACAATATGTTAAAGAACCGTACAAAAGATATTTAGAAAATAAAATTAGAGAAAATTGGGACTTTTCAGGAGTGCCAATTGATATCTATATCAGAGAGAAGTAGTTTTTATTTCCGCTCTTCTATTATAAAGTTTATTGAGTTTGTAAAAACTCGGTAAACTTTTTTTATTTTTAGAAAAAAAATGGGAGCAATAAATAGTAAAGTGGTTTGGATTACGGGAGCTTCAAGCGGAATAGGGGAGGCTGTAGCGTATGAATTAGCAACTAAAAAGTGCAAACTAATTCTTTCGGCTCGAAATACGGAAGCTTTAGAAACTGTGAAATCTAAATGTTCAACATCAGAAGTTGTGATTTTGCCTTTTGATCTGTCTGATTTTGACAATGCTAAAAATCATGTAGAAAATGCAATTGCTGCCTTTGGAAAAATTGATATTCTAGTGAACAACGGTGGAATAAGCCAACGGTCATTGATAGCAGAAACCGATTTTGAAGTAGATAAGAAACTGATCGAGGTTGATTATCTTGGCACAGTTGCGTTGACAAAAGCTTTGTTGCCTCATTTTATCAAAAATAAGAAAGGACATTTTGTTACTGTAACCAGTTTGATGGGGAAATTTGGTTCGCCATATCGTTCTGGATATTGTGGTGCAAAACATGCTTTACATGGTTTTTTTGATGTTTTGAGAATGGAACATCAAAAAGACAATATAAGTGTGACACTTGTCTGCCCTGGATTTATTCAAACCAATGTGGCTAAAAATGCGCTAATCGCAGACGGATCTAAACAAAATGTAGATGATGAAGCAACTCAAAATGGAATGCCAACAAGTGTTTTTGCCAAAAAATTTTTGAAAGCAGTTGAGTCGGATAAATTTGAAGTTTATATTGGTGGCAAAGAAACGTTGGGGGTTCATATGAAACGATTTTTTCCAAAGTGGTTGCATCATTTTGTTTTAAAAAGCAAAGTGAGATAAATTTTAATAGTAGCTATTGAAAATTTAAATCAGAAATTCATAGGAATAGAAAATCCTGAGCAATCGGAGTTTTTTGAGTTAAAATAGATTGGAATGATTAGTTTTTTTCTTTTTCTTCTTCCAAAGTTTCCATTGAATGATCACCGTACCAATCTTTAAAAGTTTTTGCAGTTTTATAATCATCGGTAAGGACGGCATAAACCATTAATAGTATTAACGGTATACCAACGCAATATAGTGTCATTATTACTGGTAAAGCAACGCTAGTTTGACATAAACCGGCAAATACAAAAACATAAATGGTGGTGAACCAAACGAGTTTAATTGCGAAATTTTTCATGGCTATATCTTTTTATTAAAGGTACGCCAGAAATTGCAAATATTAAGTTAACGTATTGGTAATCAATGTTTAAAATAATTTATCAGTTTAAAATTACAAAGGATCATTATAATTTTTTCGATCTTTTAATTTTATGAAAGATGCTAATTCGGATAATATCTCTGTTGAAATAATCGGTTCCACTGCTTCTTCTTTGGAAACTGTTCAGGTAACCGAGTTCAAATGCTACATTGCTATTGAGACCATAATGTATAGCGGTATAAATCCGATTTTGATCAAACGTGTTTTCAATTATATTTTTTCCAAAATTGAACATTATTTCATCAGATAGAACTGCTTTTAATAGCTGTTTTTCTTTCTTCCAAAAAGTATAATCCGTTTGCAATCGGTACCTGAATCGCCATGAAAAAGTACTTCCAGGAAGTAAATTCTCTTTATTAGCGTTGTGAATGAATCGTTCTTCTAATTGAAAACGTTGGTTGATTGTGAATTTTCCCAAATTTTGTTTCCACGTAAGGTCTTGCTGTCCTCTGTATTCAGGAATAGTAAAGTCGGGATTCACTTCTGGTATTTGGGTGTTTACAGAGAAATAGGCAATGCCAACTCCAGTTTCCAAATGCTCATTTATTTTATAGCGCCCTTGTACTCGGGCAAGAAATACATTTTCTTGAATCGGTTTCAAAAAAAGGCGGTTGTCAATTTCAGAATGTAAAGACCATTTTTCATTAAAGAATACCTGATTGTAATAGCGCGTCCAAAGAATGCTTTGATGATCAATGTTTTTTTCTTTTTGTCCTTGGCAGTACGATGTTGCAAATAAAAAGAATATGAAAAAGGGATAAAATTTCATTATTTTAAATTTGTGCCAAATATAAAAAAATACCCTGTCAATTCGATAGGGTATTCATATTTTTAGAATTAAGGAGTTACCAGCCTCCGCTAGATCCACCGCCAGAGAAACCTCCGCCACCAAATCCACCGCCGAAACCGCCCCCGCCAAATCCACCGCCAGAGGAGCCACCACCGAAACCTCCACCGCCACTGTTTCTACCAAGGCTGCTAAGTATAATGACATCCAGTAAGCTAGGTCCTATGCCGCCACCTCTGTTTCCAGAATTACCGCCACCACCTTTGTTTCTAGAAATAAGTACCAGTATAATGATGACAATAACAATTAAGGGTAAAAGAGGGAATCCTTTATCTTTTGTTTTTTTAACGCGCTCCCCTTTGTATTTTCCTTTTAAAACATCAAACAAAGCATCTGTTCCTTTGTCTAAACCGTTGTAATAACTTCCTGCTTTAAATTCAGGAATAATAATATTTCGGATTATTTCGCCACCAATTCCAGCGGTTAATCGATCTTCTAATCCATAGCCGGGATTGATAGCTATTTTTTTTTCGGCTTTGGCCAATAAAACAATAACACCATTATCGTCTTTCTCCGTCCCGCCAATTCCCCATGTTTGTCCCCATTTCGTTGCTAATTGACTGACATCTTCGTTTTGAAGGCTTTCAATAGTAATGACTACAATTTGGGTGGTGGTTGAATCAGAATATTTAATCAGTTTTTCTTCTAGCTGTGCTTTTTCTGTTGCGCTAAGCACATTTGCATAATCATAAACCGAAGTTTGTAAAGTTGGTTTTTTAGGAATGGTAAACTGCGCAAAGCCAATTTGTGTAAATAATAAACAGACAAAAAGTTTTAGTGCAATTAGGGTAGTCTTTTTTTGTAATAGCATTATCCTTTAGATATTTCGTTTGATAATTCGTTTGTATCGCCTTCTAGCCAAGGGAAATACTGCTGCAACTGTTCACCTGCTCTAGCAATTCCATCAATAAGACCTTGCTTGAAATCTCCTTTTTTGAATTCCGCGACCATAATATCACGGGTGCAATTCCAAAAATCATTTGGTACAACATCATTAATTCCTTTGTCTCCGCAAATAACAAAATGGTGATCTTCAACTGCTAGGTAAATCAAGACCCCATTTTGCAGCTCAGTTTCATCCATTTTTAGCTCATGAAAAACTTCCAAAGCGCGATCATACACATCCATGGAAGTTGTTTTTTCTATATGAACTCTAATCTCGCCAGAAGTGTTTTTTTCAGCCATACGAATAGCTTCAACAATTTCTTGTTCTTCTTCTTTGGTTAAAAAATCTTCTACTTTTGACATGGGATAAATTTTTGAATGAAGAGTAACGATTTTTAACTTTAGAAGTTTTCATTCTGCAGTCAAAAATCGCTACTCGAAAATCTGAAATCGTTTTTAGAATTTTACTTCAACTGGTTTATCTGCACCTTCAACAGCATTGAAGTATGCTTTCTCTTTGAATCCAAACATTCCAGCAAATAAGCTATTTGGAAACGTTTTAATATGGGAATTATAGGGTTTAACTGCTTCGTTAAAACGTGTTCTTGCTGTTAGAATTTGATTTTCAGTACTGGCCAATTCGTCTTGCAATTTCAAGAAGTTTTGGTTGGCCTTCAATTCTGGATAAGCTTCTACCGTTACTAACAATCGAGATAAGGAACTGCTCACGCCACTCTGTGCTTTGTTGAATTCTGCTAATTGTTCCGGAGTAATGTTTGCAGGATCAATTTTTACCGCAGTTGCTTTGGAACGCGCTTCAATTACGGCAGTTAATGTGCTTTTTTCAAAATCAGCGGCTCCTTTTACGGTATTCACTAAATTGCCAATAAGGTCATTTCTTCTTTGATATGCCGTCTGAACATCACCCCAAGATTGTTCTACATTTTGGTTTAACGTTACTGCAGTATTGTTAATCCCTTTAACCCAGCTGTAAATTACAAAAATTACAACAGCCGCAATAATCCAAGGCAAAAATCTTCTCATGTTTATTTAATTTAAGTTTAGTATTTAATTGTTTAAAAATTTTAATTGGGAAGTAGTCTTGCTAACTACAATTCCTTTTTAATATTTGTTAACTGTGCACGTATCGTTTCTAATTTCCGAATAATTTCAAACTTATCCAAGGTTTTCTTCTGTCCTTCTTTCAAATGGGTTTTGGCACCTTCCAATGTAAAACCTCGTTCTTTGACTAAATGATAAATCAATTGTAAATTAGTAATATCTTCTGGAGTAAACATCCGATTGCCTTTAGCATTCTTTTTTGGTTTCAGAATATCAAATTCATTGTCCCAAAAACGAATCAGCGATGCATTTACGTCAAATGCTTTGGCTACCTCGCCAATGCTGTAATATCTTTTATCTTTAGAAAGTTCAATGTGCATGTTTTTTTTATTTTAATCTTTTCTCTGAACACTTCTTTTTATAAACTGTCAATCCTGAATAATGCTACTACCTCGGCGTCTTAATCAAGCGATTGATTTTCTTGATTGGCTAATTGGGCAATAACTACATACTCTACAGCCGATATGTTTCCGTAATAAAAATTAAGCGGATTCACTACTTTTTTGTCTTTATGAACCTCATAATGTAAGTGAGGCCCTTCGGATCTTCCTGTGCTTCCTACATACCCTATAATATCTCCTCGTTTTACGCGTTGTCCCGCTCTCGCTTTGTATTTACTTAAGTGAGCATACAAGGTTTCGTATCCAAATCCATGCCGAATCACAATATGATTTCCATATCCTGAGGCCGTATTGTCTGCTTTTACAACCATTCCGTCACCAGTGGCATAAATAGCCGTTCCTGTTTTTGCCGTAAAATCCATGCCTTCATGCATTTTTCTTGCTTTTGTAAAGGGATCGGTGCGGTATCCAAAACCAGACGCCATTTGTTTTAAATTTTCATTTTGTACGGGTTGAATGGCAGGGATGGCTGACAGAAAATCACTTTTGGCTTCTGCCAATTTCAAAATAACATCTAATGATTTCGACTGAATTGCTAATTCTTTGCTCAGCACATCAATCCTTTTTGTCGTATTGAGTACCAGCTGCGAATTGTTGTAACCCTCTAATAATTGATACCTGTTTTTACCCTGAAATCCCGCTTTCCGAATAGAATCAGGAATCGCCGTTTTGTTAAAATAGACCCGATACAAATTATTATCCCGATTTTCAATAGCATCCACAACACCATTTACCTGATCCATTTTTTTGTTTAGCAGCGCATAATTCAATCTCAAATTTTCAATTTCACGTGCTTGCAAACGGTCTTTTGGTGTTTCAAAATAAGGGGTGTTCAATAAAATGATAAAACTTAAAGAACCAAACAGCGCTGAAGCTAATAAAAACAAGACAATAACACCAAATTTTGTTCTTTTACGTGTTTTTATTTTTCGGTACGCTAGATTTTCGGAATCGTAATAATATTTTACTTTCGACATATTTTAAAATACCCTATTTTTGCACACTGTAAAAAGGTTAGACGAACAAATTTAAGAAATGTTTCATTCGTTACACCCTTTTTTTAAGGAATAAATAAATTAATGTGCCTATTCCAGCTATTCGTTGCAAGTTCTCGTCTTGAAATCTTTTTTTCTATTGAGTCAGCAGGAGCTCACTGCGGTCGCTCTGCCAGCTCAAGAAAAAATAGATTTCAAAACTTCAAAGCTTTCCACTGCTATCTGGGGCAAAAAAATTAAAAAATTACAAGATTGAAAAATTCAATTCTAAATAATCTTTAAATTTTTGAACCTTTAAATATTTAAATTAAATCAATGACATCACAAGACGTACGCAAACAATTTCTAGATTTTTTCGCATCAAACGGACATTTAATCGTTCCTTCAGCACCCATCGTTCTAAAGGATGATCCTACGCTGATGTTTAATAACTCTGGAATGGCGCAGTTTAAAGAATATTTTCTGGGTAACGGAACTCCAAAAAGTAACCGAATTGCGGATACACAAAAATGCCTTCGTGTTTCTGGAAAACATAATGATCTAGAGGATGTAGGTTTTGATACGTACCACCACACTATGTTTGAAATGCTAGGAAACTGGTCTTTTGGAGACTATTTCAAGAAAGAAGCCATCAACTGGGCTTGGCAGCTTTTGACTGAAGTGTATAGAATTCCAAAGGAAAATTTGTACGTTTCTGTTTTTGAGGGAAATCCTGCAGAAAATGTACCATTTGACCAAGAAGCTTGGGATATTTGGAAGGAATTGATTGACGAGGACCGCATCATTCTTGGCAACAAAAAAGACAATTTCTGGGAAATGGGAGATCAAGGACCATGCGGACCATGTTCGGAAATTCATGTTGATTTACGCACTGCTGATGAAAAAGCATTGGTTTCAGGAAAAAGCTTGGTCAACAATGACCACCCACAAGTAGTGGAAATCTGGAACAATGTATTTATGGAGTTCAACCGTAAGGCTGACGGATCTCTTGAAAAATTGCCTGCAAAACACGTGGATACCGGAATGGGATTTGAGCGTTTGTGTATGGCTTTACAAGGAAAAACGTCTAATTATGATACCGATGTTTTTACACCGCTTATTGAAAAATTGGAGCAAATTACAGGATTTAAATATACGTCCAATGATGTCATTCTGAACGATAGTGAAGAATCTAAAGAGCAAAACAAAACCAATATCGCTATTCGTGTAGTGGTCGATCACGTACGTGCCGTAGCATTTGCAATTGCAGATGGGCAATTGCCATCCAATACTGGTGCTGGTTATGTAATTCGTAGAATTTTGCGTCGTGCCATTCGTTACGGGTTTACGTTTTTGAATACTAAAGAGCCTTTTGTCAATCAATTGGTTGCTGTTTTAGCCAATCAAATGGGAGAATTTTTTCCAGAAATCAAAGCACAACAACAATTGGTTACCAATGTGATTCGGGAAGAAGAAGCTTCTTTTCTAAGAACCTTAGATCAAGGATTGCAATTGTTAGATAAAGTTATCGAAGACGAAAAAGGAAAAATAGTAGCGGGTACCAAAGCATTTGAATTATACGATACGTTTGGATTTCCAATAGACTTAACAGCGTTAATTCTAAGAGAAAAAGGATTGGAACTAGACGAAGTTGGTTTTACTGTTGCCATGCAAGAACAAAAAAATCGTTCCCGTGCCGCATCGGAGGTTTCAACCGAAGACTGGTCAGTTCTAATTCCTGGTAATGTGGAAACATTTGTAGGCTATGACCAAATTGAAAATGAGGTTAAAATCACTCGTATTCGTAAAGTGGATAGTAAAAAAGACGGTGTTTTATACCAAATCGTTTTAGATAATACTCCTTTTTATCCAGAAGGTGGAGGTCAAGTAGGCGATAAAGGAAATTTGATTTCGGCAAACGAAACGATCGAAATCATCGATACTAAAAAAGAAAACAACCTGATTTTGCATTTTGCAAAAAAATTACCAGAAAATGTAAACGCTAGTTTTGTGGCCAAAGTGAATTCCGATTTGAGAAGTTTATCTTCTAGAAATCACTCGGCGACACACTTGATGCACCAAGCTTTGCGACGTATTTTAGGGACACATGTCGAACAAAAAGGATCCTTAGTAAATCCAAATTATTTACGTTTTGACTTTTCGCATTTTGCTAAACTGACAGAAACTGAATTGCAACAAGTCGAAGACTTTGTAAACGCAAGAATTCAAGAGCAATTACCATTAATTGAGAGAAGAGATATACCTTTTGCGCAAGCAGTAGAAGAAGGTGCAATGGCATTATTCGGAGAGAAATATGGCGACCATGTTCGTGCCATTAAATTTGGCAACAGCATGGAGTTGTGCGGTGGAATCCACGTTAAAAATACGGCTGAAATATGGCATTTCAAGATTATTTCTGAAGGAGCAGTGGCTGCTGGAATTCGGCGTATTGAAGCCATAACAAGTGATGCGGTAAAAGCCCATTTTGCTTCCTATGAGACTACATTAAATGAAGTAAAAACAGCCTTGAAAAATCCCCAGGATATTTTGAAAGCCGTTCATTCGATGCAAGAAGATAACGCCAAACTTTCGAAGCAAATTGAGGCGTTGGTTAAAGACAAAGTTAAAAATTTGAAAGCGAGTTTGATTGCTGAAATACAAGAAATAAACGGCGTTCAATTCCTAGCAAAACTAGTTGATTTAAATCCAGAAGGAGCAAAAGACTTGGCGTATGAATTAGGAAATTTAGGGAATAACCTATTCCTAGTTTTGGCCACAGTGAATCTCGATGCTTCGGGAGAAAAACCAATGTTAACGTGCTATGTTTCGAAAGAATTAGTAGCGGAGAAAAATCTCAATGCCGGACAAGTGGTTCGTGAGTTGGGTAAGTATATCCAAGGCGGTGGCGGTGGACAACCGTTTTTTGCAACAGCAGGAGGAAAGCATGTGGCAGGAATTCAACAAGCTTTAGCGAAAGCAATAGATTTTGTAAAGTAACCCAAATTTATTTTTAGAGTACAATCCCTTTTGGAACTAGATAGTAGTTCTAAAAGGGATTTTTTTTGCGGGGAAAATGATTCCTCTGGTCTGCAGTTAGTAGGTGCGTTCGGTTTGGAATTAGTAGTTTAACCGAAATATAGGAATTGTAACGATGAATATTGTCGCCTTTATATAATTTCTCTAGGTTTGTCAGTTATTATGCCACGCAATTATGGAAAGGAGAATGGCTTTATTTTTTAAAATGAAAAGATCAAAAAAAATAGTTTGTTTAGTATCGGTTTTCATATTGACACTTTTTTCGTGTTCAAATGATGATAACAGTAGTATCAAATTACTGCAGAAGATGGTTGAGACTTCAGAAGGAGGTCTTCCAGAAACAACATTTTTTACGTACAATGGGAGTGAAATAGTCAGTATGGACGGTGCCAATAAGCGTACGGATTTCACGTATACTGCGGGTTTAATTACTAAAACTGTAGCATTCAATAAAATGAACCAGTCTCGTGAGACTACTGAATATAGTTATTTAAAGGATAAAATAGTTGAAGTTGCATCTGTAGGTAAGTATCGAATAAGTTACGTTCATAATTTAGATAAAACGGTTTCTTACCAGAAAATCACATTTGCCTCGGGAAATCAAGAGGTAAAGGAATTCCACGGCACATTGTATTTTGAAAATGAAAATTTAATAAAAGACGAAAGAATTGCAGACAACACCGCAACAGGCGTTACTTCAATTTACAGCATTAGTTTTGATTATGATGCTAATAAAAATCCACTTTTTCATATAAAAGGACTCCGCGAATTATTAGATCACAATGAAAAAATTTCCATTAACAATAGTTTAATTAACATTGAGACTACAAGTCTTACACAAGACGACCAAATAATAAGCGCTGCTGCGTTATATAAAAGTATTTTTAAATACGATTTGGATAAGTATCCAACAGAACGAGTTTCAGAAAATGCAATACTCAGCAATGGGAATAGAGGTTATTTAAAAACAGAATATTTCTACTAAAAAAAATTAAATTTATTTCTCAAAACCCTTTCAATAGTGCTAAACAATGAAAGGGTTTTTTTATACCCATAAAAAAGAGGCAAACGTACAATAATTGCCTAAAATAATTGAAATTTGTAGTAAATAGAACAGCCATGCATTTTAGAACTCAAATCCCAATTCTTAAAAGTATTTCTCCAGTTGATTACAATTCTAAAATAGTCTCATTAGGTTCTTGTTTTGCGGTTAATATGGCAGAGAAATTAGATTATTTCAAGTTTAGAAATAGCTGTAATCCCTTTGGGATTCTATTTCATCCTTTGGCGATTGAAAAGCTTCTAGATTTTGCTGTTTCTGGAAAGCAATTTACTGCTAATAATGTTTTTTTTCACAACGAACGCTGGCATTGTTTTGATGTGCATTCTGATCTGAGCAATCCTAATAAAGAGGAATTAGTAGTAGCTCTAAATTCAATTATTATAAATACTAGAAAAGATCTAGAGCAAGCTTCACACCTATTTATCACGTACGGAACGTCATGGGTTTATAGGGATATTGAAACTAACCAAATTGTAGCCAACTGTCATAAGATTCCGCAGAAGCAGTTTGAGAAAGAATTGTTATCTATAGAAACGATTCAAAAATCAATTGAAAATACCATTGATTTAATCGAAAAGGTCAATCCAAAGTGCAGTATTATTTTTACGGTTTCGCCGGTGCGGCATATCAAAGATGGTTTTGTAGAAAATCAATGGAGTAAAGCGAATTTAATTAGTGCGCTTCATCAGACTTTTGACTTGCGACTTTCGACTATAAGTTATTTTCCTTCCTACGAAATCATGATGGATGAACTTCGGGATTACCGTTTTTATGCCGAAGATATGCTGCATCCCAATCAAGTAGCAATCGATTATATTTGGAAACGATTCCAGGAAACGACCATTTCAGAAACTGCTATGACCACGATGGAGGAAGTTGGGAACATTCAAAAAAGCCTTTCTCACAAGCCTTTTAACCCAAAATCAGAAAGTCATTTAAAGTTTGAGACGAAACTTAGGGAAAAAATCACTATCTTAGAAAATCAATATTCATTCATGAAATTTTAGTTATGCTTAGAAGAATACTTATTGGACTCGCAGTGGTTGGTGGAATATTTTTATTGTTCAAATACTGCGATTTTAAAAAAAATGACGACCAAGACATCACCTACAACACGAATCTCATTCAACAGCAAATTCTGAACGTAGGGAAGCTCGTGGTTACTGAAGGACATTTCTCCGAAGTTATTACCTATAAAAATCAGCAGAAATACTTGATGGATATGCTTTCTTTCGAGAAGAAAGCGTTGGTTGTTGTCAATGCCGATGTGACTGTCGCGTATGATTTGCACCTCATGAAATATGAAATAGACTCCATTAATAAAACAATTACGATTGTTAATATTCCAAAAGCGGAAATTAAAATCAGTCCAGATATTCAGTTTTATGATGTGGAGCAAAGTAAATTGAATCCGTTTACCGGAGATGATTACAATAAAATCAATAAATCAGTAAAAGCGAACTTGGCAAAAAAAATTGAGAAATCATCTTTGAAAACCAATGCGCAAAATAGATTAATAAGTGAATTGTCTAAACTGTTAATTACTACAAGTCAGTTGGGATGGACCCTAAAATACGATGGAAAAGTGATCGAGACCGAAAAAGATTTTGGAAAGCAAATAAAAATGTAATTTAAAATAGTAACCGCAGATTCACTGACTTTAAATAGTTCTAAAAATCTGTGAATCTGCGGTTTATTTTTATCTAGGCTTTCTCACTGTGAAAAATCAAGTCTAAACCTCCAGCAATCAAATGCGCTACTTCAGGTCTTTTTTGTTTTAATTGATCCAGATAAACCAGTAGTTCTTGTAACAATTGTGGCTCATTTCTATCGTTTAAAAGTTCAATAATTTCTACCGCTAACAACCAATCTTGTGGGTGATTTGTTTTTAGTTTTTCAAAAACTGAAACTAATGAAGTTTCCGTGTCGTTTGTTTCTCTACTATTTCGAACCGTTTGGTACAAAACCTCTAGATCATCGCGCACAGCCGAATGCTTGGCTTTTATCGTTGTGCTGGACGGAAGAGGTGAAATCAAGTCAAAACTATTCACGTCTGCAGGACCTGAAAAAGCAGAGGTCACTTTCTTGCCCACTGCCATATCATAGATGCCCCATTCTGGTTGAAACAAAACTGTTTCGCCATGCGTAACTGTACAGTTTTTAAAGCGAATCAACGTTATTTCTCCTTGCAAGTTGCGGGAACCCGTAATGATTTCGCCTTCAACAGCAATACCGCCTTCAAACTCCAGTTTCACCGTTTTAGACTCGAGTATATCGTAGGCATTTAAGTCCTTTGGACTCATGTCTTCAATAGCAAGATTGATGCCTTCTAGTTTTCCTATCGGACTTCCAAAACCTTCCGAGTGTGTCAGAGTACCATGACCAACCAATTCTTTTTCTCTATAGGCCAAAGCTGTTTTTCCAGTAGTTTGAACGTAAATAGGTTTGCCGTCCTGCTCAATAACCGAACTGAAAACACCCGATATTTGCAAACCGGTACTCAATTCAATTGTTCCTAGAGCATTCGAGTCGATCAGTTTGTTAATGCCCGATAAACC
>Ga0136636_10001780_pt1 | contig 12682 bp, 12 predicted proteins | sample AntDrymUQ8522106_2_FD_104653 | JGI IMG/M metagenome (GOLD analysis project Ga0136636, IMG submission 104653) | Polar desert sand microbial communities from Dry Valleys, Antarctica - metaG UQ852 (21.06) | ecosystem: Environmental > Terrestrial > Soil > Desert | place: Antarctica: Dry Valley... | reverse complement strand
CGAGGCGGCCAGCTACGTCAATCGGCTGGACGTGCCGACCGTGCTCGACCGCGCCCACGGCGACGTCCACGCGGCCGGTAATCCGCATACCCACCTCGACCCGCGCAATGTGCTGAAAGTCGGCGAAGCCCTGGCGGCCCGCATGGCTGAACTCGATGCGCCCAATGCTGCCGCCTATCAGAATGGTTTCAAGAGCTTTGCCAGCAAGTGGCAGGTCGCGATGGCACGCTGGGAAAAGGAAGCGGCGCCGCTGCGCGGGGTGCAAGTCTTGGTGCACCACTCCTCCTTTGTCTATCTCACCCACTGGCTGGGGATGAAGGAAACTGGCTCGCTCGAACCGAAACCCGGTATCGAGCCAACCAGCGGTCATCTGACCGAGCTGTTGACCAAGCAGCAAACGACGCCGGCCAAAATGGTGTTGCGTGCTGCCTATAATCAGGATGGCCCGAGCCAGTGGATTGCCGGCAAGACAGGCATCCCGGCGGTGCTGCTGCCTTATACGGTGGGCGGTACGCCTGAGGCGAAAGACTTGTTCAGCTTGTTTGACGACACCGTGCAGCGTTTGTTGAAAGGCCTGCGTTGAGTTTTTTGCTACAAATAAAGCAATTGGTCGCCGGCTGGCAACAGCCGGCTACCCAACCGGTTGATCTGACCCTCGCAGCCGGCGAGATTGTCGGCTTAACCGGCCCCAATGGTGTCGGCAAAAGTACCTTGCTGGCCGCCCTGGCTGGACGAGCCAAGGTTTTCTCAGGAAGCATTGAGCAACGCCCCGGTTTGCGCCTGGCCTTGCAGACGCAGGATGTGCCGCCGGTTGATGGCTTGCCCCTGTCCGGCCGCGAATTGCTCGCCTTGACTGGCGCCACGGCGGACCGCTTGCCACCTTGGCTAGCCGAGCGCCTTGATCTCCGCCTTGATCGCCTGTCCGGTGGCCAGCGTCACTATCTCGCGCTGTGGGCCATTCTGCAGGCGCCAGCCGATCTGGTGCTGCTCGACGAGCCAACCAATAACCTTGATGCCGCCGGTGTGGCCCATTTGACTGCGCATTTGCGCGAACGGGCTGAAGCGGGCGCGGGGATGATCGTGGTTAGCCACGATGCGGCTTTCGTCGAAGGCGTTTGCGATCGCGTTCTGGTGCTGGGAGCTTGCAATGTGGAGTGATCTCTTCCTCGTTCCCTTCCTGACCGGGCTTTGTCTTGCCATTGTCTTGCCTTTGCTCGGCTGTTACCTGCGCCTGCGTGATGAATGGCTGGCGGCGCTGGCCTATTCGCATGTTGCCGCCGCCGGTGCGCTGCTCGCCTTGGTGGTGGCGATACCGCCCGCCGTGGGTGGGATTGCTGCCGCCGGTTTGGCTGGGGCGGGCAAGCGAATTTTTGCTGGCAGGCTGGCGGGCGGTGCCAGTTATGCCCTGTTGCTGCTCGGTGGTTGGGCCGTGGCGGTTTTGCTGGCGGCCAATCATCCAATGGCTGAACGGCTCGGTCACGCCTTGTTTGATGGTCAGCTCTATTTCTCTGGCAATGAGCAGCTTTGGCTGGTCGCGGTCTGTGGCCTGATTGCCTTGCTCATTCTACGTGCATTGTCGAAACACCTGCTGCTGGCCCATGTTTATCCTGATTTTTTCCGCATTCGCGGCTTGCGCGCCTGGCCGACGCAAGGTGGTTTTGACCTGCTCGCCGCGCTACTTCTGGCCTTGGCGACGATGAGCATGGGCGTCATGGGCGCCTTTGCCCTTGTCTTTATCCCGCCCTGGCTGGCCTTCCGCCGAGCCCGCAACTGGCGTTCCGGTTTACGTTTAGCCTTGCTCATTGGCCTGCTTGCCTACGTCACCGCCTTCCTTGTTGCCCTCAGTCTGGACCAGCCATTTGGTCCGGTGCTGGCACTGGTTTTGATCCTTGCCGGTCTGGTCATTGCATGACCACTGATGTCATGCTAAAACAGCGCCTCTGTACGCGGAGTGCTTATGGTTTTTTCCTTTTTCAAGAAGCAGCCCCAGAAAATGCCGGAACGTCAGGCGGCGCGTCCGCGTGCGCCGGAAGTGCGTGTGCCCAAGCCGCTGATCGAAGAAGTCGAGCCACTCGCTGCCCCCCTGCCTGATCTCGAATTCACCATAGGAAACCTGTCGCCAGCGGTTGGCGTGACAAAATATGTCGAGCCGGTTGCGGCCAAAGTAACGCAAGCCGCTGATGATGATCTGGATTTTACGGTTGATGAGTTTGACCGTAACTTCACTGAATCGAGCGTGATGGGGATTGACGTCGAGCATGGCGGCGATCCGGTGCAGGCAGATATCGAACAAGTAGTCGTGATGTTCGCCAATGGTCAGGATGCTGGCGCCCGCGCCCTCCTGGAAATGTTGATTCGCGCCCACCAAGGCGTTGAAAGCCGGCGCTTCTGGGCTTTGCTCTTCGATTTGTTGCAGGTGACCGGGGATCGGCCGGCTTTCGAAAAACTGAGCCTGGAATTCACCGAAACCTGTGAGACATCCCCCCCGAGCTGGCTGCGGGTTGAAAATGTCGTGTCCAAGACACCAACCGGTGCCCGTGTTTTTGTCCTCCAAGGCGTGTTGACCGCAGAAGGTGCACAGCCGGTCGCCGAGCTGGCCAAATTGCTGAAGCAAAAACAGCCGGTTAGCGTCGATTGCGGCAAATTGATTGGCTGTGACGATGTGGTTGCCGGGCAGTTGGCGGAATTACTCAGTCAGGCAAGGCGGCAGCATCTTGATATAACGCTGACCCATGTTGAAGGGGTACTTGGTCGGCTTAGCGACCGTCTGGTGGACGGCGAAGCAAGCCATGAACCCGCCTGGTTGCTATTGCTGGAATTGCTCCAGCGCCATGCGAGCCAGGTGCTGTTCGAAGAGCGCGCGGTTGATTACGCCGTTACTTTCGAACTTTCTCCGCCCTCCTGGGAGCCGCTGGCAGCAGTCCCGGCAAAGTCATTAACCGGCGCGGCTCAGCCACTAGCAGATGCGTATTATTTTTCCGGGGAACTCAAGAGCTCCCGCTTTGAAGAGCTCGTCGAAGTCTTTGAAAAGCACGATCAGCCAGTGCTCGATTTCTCCGCTGTACGCCGGATGGATTTTTTCTCGGCGGGGCAGCTGGTCAATCGTTTGTCACCCTATAAGATCGCCGGGCGAGAGATTGTTATTCGCAGCCCGAACCATCTGGTGGCTGAACTAATGGCCGTTGTCGGCCTCAACAAACAGGCACGCATCATCGTTCCCAAGTCATAAGCGTTAGGAAGAAAAATGGAGCAATATCACGGCACGACAATTCTGTCGGTGCGGCGCGGCAACGCGGTTGCCATGGGCGGCGACGGTCAAGTCACGCTAGGCAATATCGTCATCAAGGCCACCGCAAGAAAAGTGCGTCGTCTATATCAGGGACGCATTCTGGCTGGTTTTGCCGGCGGCACGGCGGATGCCTTTACGCTCTTCGAACGCTTTGAAGCCAAGCTGGAGAAGCATCAAGGCAACTTGATGCGCTCAGCCGTCGAACTAGCCAAGGATTGGCGTTCCGATCGCGCCTTGCGCCGTCTGGAGGCCATGTTGCTGGTGGCTGACCGCGAGCATTCGCTGGTTATTACCGGCAACGGTGATGTGCTGGAGCCGGAGCATGGGATTGTCGCCATTGGTTCCGGCGGGCCGTATGCCCAAAGTGCGGCTCGCGCTTTGCTGGAAAACACTGAATTGGCACCGCTTGATGTCGTGACCAAGTCGCTGGAAATCGCTGGCGACCTGTGTATTTATACCAACCGTAATTTCACCCTCGAGGTTCTGGAATGAGCGCAATGACCCCGCAGGAAATTGTTTCCGAACTTGATAAGCATATCGTTGGCCAAAACAATGCCAAAAAAGCCGTCGCCATTGCGCTGCGTAACCGTTGGCGGCGCGCTCAGGTCGCTGAGCCATTGCGTCAGGAAATCACGCCAAAGAATATTTTGATGATCGGGCCAACCGGCGTCGGTAAAACTGAGATCGCCCGACGACTGGCGCGTCTGGCCAATGCGCCATTCATCAAGATTGAGGCGACCAAATTTACCGAAGTGGGCTACGTCGGGCGCGATGTCGAGACGATCATCCGTGATCTGGTGGAAATCGCCATCAAATCGCACCGCGAGCGGGCAATGAAACAAATGCGGGCGCGCGCCGAGGATGCGGCCGAAGAGCGCGTGCTGGATTTGTTGTTGCCGCCAGCCCGTGGCCCCGGCTTTTTTGCCGAAAATTCCGAGTCGACCGCAGATAACCCGACGCGACAGAAATTCCGCAAAAAAATCCGCGAAGGTGAGTTGAACGACAAGGAAATCGAAATTGAGGTCAGTGCGCCCGGCATGCAGGCAGAAATTTTCGCGCCGCCCGGCATGGAAGAGCTGACGCAACAGATTCAAGGCATGTTCCAGAACATCGGCGGCGGTAAGAAAAAATCCCGCAAGCTGAAAATCCCCGAAGCCCTCAAATTATTGGCCGATGAGGAAGCCGCCAAGCTGGTCAATGACGAGGATGTCAAACTAGAAGCGGTCAAGGCGGTCGAGCAGAACGGTATTGTCTTCCTTGATGAACTGGACAAAATCGCCAGTCGTTCGGAAATGCAGGGGGCGGATGTTTCACGCCAAGGCGTCCAGCGCGATTTGCTGCCGCTAGTCGAAGGAACGACGGTGTCGACCAAGTACGGCATGATCAAGACGGATCACATTTTGTTCATCGCCTCAGGCGCATTTCACTTGTCGAAACCATCCGACTTGATTCCCGAACTGCAAGGCCGCTTTCCGATTCGGGTTGAGCTGGATTCCCTGTCGGTCGCCGATTTTGAATGCATCCTGACTCAGACTGATGCTTGCCTGACCCGGCAATATCAGGCACTGCTCGAAACGGAAGGCGTTCAACTCAATTTTGCCGCCGACGGTGTGCGTCGTTTGGCTGAAATCGCCTATCAGGTGAATGAGAAGACCGAGAATATTGGCGCGCGTCGTCTGCACACGGTGATGGAAAAACTGCTCGAAGAAGTGTCGTTTGCGACCAGCCGGCCGGGTTTGGAAACGCTGCTGATCGATGCCGCTTATGTCAATTTGCGTCTGGGTGAACTGGCGGCTGACGAGGATTTGTCGCGCTACGTGTTGTGACCGACGAAAGTCTCAGCTTTCGGCTACTCGCCATTCTCTTCCCGATTTTCGGGATTGTCGCGGCGGGCTATTTTTATGGCCGCCACCACAAGCCAGAAATGGCGGTGGCGAACCGGCTGAACATGGATGTCTTCGTGCCGGCGCTGGTCTTTGCCGCGATGGCAGGCAAGTCGTTCGATCTGATCGCCTACGGGCCGCTGGCGCTCGGCGGTTTTCTCGTGCTGGCGACCTGTGGTCTGCTCGCCTGGCCGGTTGCCCGGCTGATTGGCGTGCAGCCAAAAACGCTGGTGCCGCCAATGCTCTTCAACAACTCCGGCAACATCGGCCTGCCGCTCGCCGTCCTGGCCTGGGGTGAGGCGGCTTTGCCGGCGGCGGTGATTCTCTTCATGGTCGAAAACACGCTGCATTTCTCTTTTGGCGCACGCCTGCTCGACCCGAAAACCCGCTTGCTCACCCTGTGGCGCGTGCCGGTGGTTTTTGCCGCAATTGCCGGGTTGACCGTAGCAATGCTCAAAATCCCTATCTGGCAACCGCTGCTGATCGCCATCAAGATGCTCGGCGATGTCTCCGTGCCCTTGCTGCTTTTTTCGCTCGGGGTGCGGATGACCAATGTCTCTTTCCGGGAATGGAAGCTGGCCACGGGCAGCGCCATCCTGCGCCCGCTCGCCGGCATGCTGATCGCCGCCGGGGTTATCCAGTTGCTCGGCCTGCAAGGTCGTGAAGCGGCGATGCTACTGGTTTTTGGCGCCTTGCCACCAGCCGTACTCAATTTCCTTTTTGCCGAACGCTACAACCAGGAACCGGAACGCGTAGCCTCGATTGTGCTGATCGGCAATCTGGCGGCGCTGCTGTTTCTGCCCTTGGCGCTGGCGTGGGTGTTATGAGTTGCCGTAACGGTTGATCTGGCGGCGGTCGCGCTTGGTCGGGCGGCCGTGCAAGTCGGCGGCCGGATCAACCACCAGCTTGCGGTTTTCCCGCTGATTTTCCCGTGCTGCGATACTTTCCGGGCTTTCTTCGTAGAGCAGGCGCGCTTCTGGCGCCGGGCCGCGTTTGTCGGACAGCGCCCGGACGCTGACTTCCCAGCGCACCTCGCTGTTGCTGATCTCCAGCCGATCAGCGAGTTTCACCTCGCGCGCGGCTTTAACCCGGCTGCCATTAAGTTGCACCTTGCCGCCGGTGATGGCATCCGTGGCCAGCGTGCGCGTCTTGAAAAAACGCGCCGCCCACAGCCATTTATCAAGACGCACGGCGGCGCTTATTGCGGCAGCAGGCTTTCACCGGCGTACAACTGTTCAACTGTTTCACGCTGACGAATAACAAAGCTCTTGTCGCCCTCGACCATTACTTCAACGGCGCGCGGCCGGGTGTTGTAATTCGAGCTCATCGCCATGCCGTAAGCACCAGCCGACATCACGGCGAGCAGGTCGCCAGCCGCAATGCACAACGGCCGAGCTTGACCGAGAAAGTCACCGGTTTCGCAAACCGGACCGACGACGTCGTAAGCACGGTTTTCCCCGCTGCGTGGCACCACCGGCAAAATGTCGTGCCATGCCTCATAAAGCGCCGGGCGCATCAGGTCGTTCATGGCGGCGTCAATAATGGCAAAACTCTTTCCTTCGCCGGGCTTGAGGTATTCAACACGGGTTAGCAACAGGCCAGCATTGCCGACTAGTCGGCGGCCCGGTTCGAGCACCACCTTCAGGCTGCGGCCAGCCAGCTTGTCGAGCAAGGGCATCAGGTAAGAAGCCACCGTCGGCTGAATCTGATCAGCCTTGTACTTGATACCAAGGCCGCCACCGAGGTCGAGATGGTGAATATGAATGCCTTCTGCGGTCAACTGGTCGAGCAGGGCCAAAATGCGCTCAAGTGCTTCGACAAAAGGCGCTGGGTCGAGCAATTGCGAGCCAATGTGGCAGTCGATGCCGGCAACTTCGATATTGGGCAAGGCGGCTGCCCGACGATAGAGCGCCAGCGCATCATCATAGGCGACGCCAAATTTCGCTTCCTTGAGTCCGGTCGAAATGTAGGGGTGCGTTTTCGGGTCAACGTTCGGATTGACACGCAGGCTGACCGGCGCCTTTTTGCCCAATTGGCCAGCTACTTCGTTGAGGCGTTCGAGTTCGGCGGCAGATTCGACGTTGAAACAGAAAATGCCAACGTCCAGCGCCAGTTTCATTTCGGCGGCAGTCTTGCCAACGCCGGAGAAGACGACTTTCTTCGGATCAGCCCCGGCGGCCAGGACGCGCTGTAGTTCACCGCCGGAGACGATATCGAAGCCAGCGCCCATGCGCGCGAAGACGTTGAGAATGGCGAGATTCGAATTGGCTTTGACGGCATAGCAGACGAGCGCGCCAGCCCCGGCGGGGTGGCCACCAAGCACATCATGAAACTCGTGCAACGAAGCTTCCAGCGCGGCGCGTGAATAGATGTAGGCGGGCGTGCCAAATTTTTCGGCAAGTGCAGGCAGGGCGGCAGCTTCGGCGTGCAGGACGCCATTTTTTAAGGTGAATGAGCTCATTTGACGTTTATTTTTGGGTCCGTGCTAACATCCGGCGCGCTTGTTTTGGCGGCAGGCTTGGCGGCTTTCGATGTACCGAGCAAAGGTGCGGGTGCCGGGCCAGGCGGTAATTCGAGGGGGCCTTTCATGCCGCAAGCGGTAAGGCCAAGCGTGAGTAAAACAGCAGCAATTCTGGTCATTGGCGACGGGGTTGTCAGCAAAGAGCGGGATGGTAGCACACGATGGATGACAAGGAATTCAACCGTTTGGCCGATGCAACGCTGGCTCGAATCGAGCATGCGCTGGAGGTCAGTGGGGGCGATATCGATTTTGAACTGGCTGCCGGTGGTGTGCTGGAAATCGAATTTGCCGACACGAGCAAAATCATTATCAATCGCCATGGCATCGCCCGTGAAATATGGGTTGCGGCGAAAGCCGGCGGATTTCATTTTCGCTGGGACGGCGAGGTATGGCGCGATACCCGTGATGCCGCCGAGTTGATGGAAAAGCTCGCAACGCTCGCCAGCCAGCAGGCTGGCGAGAAAATCATTCTCGGCTGATTAGTCGGCGGGCGGTTTGTCTAGTTCTGGCGTCGGCTCAGGCGTCGGCTGGTCCTCTTCCGGCGGGCGTTCCTTGGCAGCATTCTCGGTATAGATGTAACTGCGCTCTCGTCCTTCACCGTGGGCGATCAGCCCCTCAGGCGCCGCCTGGGTCTGAATCGGCACATCCCTCAGTGCCCGGCTCATATAGCCGATCCAGATCGGTAGGGCTGCCGCCCCCCCGGTTTCCTTGTCGCCCAGTTTCCTCGGCTGATCAAAGCCAACCCAGGCGCAGCCAGCCACGGTCATCTGGTAGCCACAAAACCAGGCATCCACATATTCGTTGGTCGTACCCGTCTTGCCCGCCAAGTCATGCCGCTTGAGTATGACTGAGGCCTTGGCTGCGGTGCCGTAGATCGTGACGTCGCGCAGCATGGCATCCATCATGAAGGCATTGCGTGGATCGATGGCGCGGATAGAATCGTCGCCGGCCTGAACCTCGGCCGAGTGCGCCAACACAACATTTTTCTCGTTGCGGATTTCGCGCACGATGTAAGGATTGATCTTGTAGCCACCATTGGCGAAGACGGCGTAGCCCGTCACCATTTGCCAGGGAGTGACCGAGCCGGCGCCCAATGCCATGGTCAGGTAGGGCGGGTGCTTGGCCGGGTCGAAGCCAAACCGGCCAGCGTAGTCTTGCGCGTAGCGCGTACCAATCGATTGGAGGAGACGGATGGACACCATGTTCTTTGACTTCGCCAGTGCGGTGCGCATTTTCATCGGGCCTTCATATTTCCCGTCGTAATTGTGCGGTTCCCAGGCCTGAGTTCCGGTCTGGCTGGCTGGGATAACGATGGGTTCGTCGGCGATGATGCTGTTCGGGCTATACCCCTTTTCCAGCGACGCAGAGTAAATGAAGGGTTTGAAGCTGGAGCCCGGTTGCCGCCAGGCTTGCGTCACATGGTTAAATTTGTTGCGATTGAAGTCAAAGCCGCCGACCAGCGCACGGATTGCCCCATCCTGTGGTGAAACCGCGACAAAAGCCGATTCAACTTCAGGTAGCTGGGAAATTTGCCAGCTGCCCTTGTCGTCTTTTTGCAGACGAATGATCGCGCCCCGCTTCAGGCGCTTGTTGGGCGACGCTTTGTCATCCAGCATCTTGGCGGCGAATTTCAGGGCGTCGCCACTCAGTGTGATGAGCTCGCCCCCTTTTCGGTAGACCTTGAGGTGCTTGGCATCAGCCGCCAGCACCAGGGCAGGAGCCAGATCGCCGGTGTCTGGAATATCCTGCAGTGCCTCATCAATAGCTTCGTCCTGATCTGAAGTGATGTCCTTCAGATCGAGAAAGGATTCCGCGCCACGGTAGCCGTGGCGTCGGTCGTAATCCATGACGCCCTTGCGCAAGCTGCTATAAGCCGCCTGTTGCTCATCCTTGATCAAGGTGGTGTAGATCCGGATGCCGCGCGCGTACACGTCTTCCGGGAAGCGTTCTATAGCAATCTGCCGGGCCATTTCAGCGGCAAATTCGGCGTGTACCGCATACTCGGTTAACTCACGCTTGATGATTAGCGGTTCATCGAGAGCAGACTGATGCTGGGCGTCGGTGATGTGTCCCAACTCGTGCATCCGGCGCAGCACATATTGCTGGCGCAGACGGGCGCGCTTCGGATTGGCGACTGGGTTGTAAGCCGATGGCGCTTTCGGCAAGCCAGCCAACATGGCCGCTTCGGCGATGGAAATATCCTTCAGCGGCTTGCCATAATAAATTTGTGCTGCGGCAGCAAAACCATAGGCCCGCTGACCAAGGAAAATCTGATTGATGTAAAGCTCGAAAATCTGGTCTTTGGAAAGATTGCTTTCAATTTTGTACGAGAGCAGGGCCTCATAAAGCTTGCGGGTGTATGTTTTTTCACCCGTCAGGAAGAAGTTTCGTGCGACCTGCTGGGTAATCGTCGAGGCGCCCTGTTTTTTTCCACCACTCAGCAGATTCGCACTGGCCGCGCGTAATACGCCCAGATAATCAATCCCGCCATGTTGGTAAAACCGGTCATCCTCCGCAGAAAGAATGGCCTGTTTCATGATAACGGGTACATCGCCGATAGCAACGACGGCGCGTCGCTCCTCACCAAATTCACCAATCAGATGGTTGTCGGCGGTGTATATCCGCAACGGGATTTTGGGGCGATAATCGGTCAGCACCTCAAGCGAAGGCAGATTGGGGTAAGCCAGTACCAGCACAATCAGTGCAACTGCTACGCCAATTGCGATAAAGCCAAGTAAAACGATGAGCGGATAGAGGATGACGCGAAAGGCCAAGGGAAGTGGAGGCACGATGTTGTGGGTTTGATTTTCGTTGTGGCGATTATACGCTGAGGTCAGCGTGTGGCCGTAAAAGTGCTTTACATGCTTGGGTCTTATTGCTAGGATTTGAAGTGAATTATTGGTTGTTTTGCTAACTACGCATTCTGTAAAGACTTTTGGGGGTCTGGTGGGCTTTGATATTTCCTCGTTGTTGAATACCAAGGCGCGTCCCTTGATCGGGTTGGACATCAGTTCATCCGCCGTCAAGTTGGTTGAACTGACCGCCAACGGTAAAGATGGCTACCGAGTCGAACGTTACACCATTGAGGTGTTGCCAAAAGATGCGGTATCCGATGGCAATATTGCCAATCTGGAAGGCGTGGTTGATTGCGTCAGGCGAGCCTGGAAGCGCCTGGGAACATCGACGCGCAATGTGGCGATGGCCTTGCCAGGCTCGGCGGTTATCACCAAGAAAATTATTGTTCCCGCCGGTCTGCGTGACGAAGAGCTGGAAATGCAGGTCGAATCAGAGGCAAATCAGTACATTCCATTTGCCATTGATGAAGTTAATTTGGATTATCAGATCATTGGCCCTTCGCCTTCTGTGCCCGATGAGTTGGAGGTGCTGATTGCCGCCTCGAAAAAAGAGCGCGTCGAGGATCGGGTTGCAGTGGCAGATGCCGCTGGTCTCAAGGCGGTTGTTATTGATGTCGAGTCACTAGCAACTTTGTCAGCATTCGAACTCATTGAGCGCCAATTGCCAGAGAGTGGAAAGAATCAAGTGATCGCCCTGATTGACGCAGGGGCGAATGTGATGAATCTGACGGTATTGCGCAATGGGCAGCAACTTTACGCGCGCGAACAAGCTTTTGGCGGCGGGCAACTGACGCAGGACATCACCCGGCATTACGGCATGACGCACGACGATGCTGAGGCTGCCAAACGTGCCGGTAATTTGCCGGAAGGGTATGAGGCTGAGTTACTCAATCCCTTCATGGAAAACCTTGCGCTTGAGGTTTCACGCGCCTTGCAGTTTTTCTTTACCTCAACCCAATACAACCAAGTTGATCATATCGTGCTGGCCGGTGGTTGTGCTGTTATCCCGGGGATTGACGAGGTTGTCGCGACCCGCACTCAGGTCAATACGCTGATCGCCAACCCATTTGCCAACATGGTGGTTTCTGATCGCGTTCGAGCCAAGAGTCTGCTGGCGGATTCCTCTTCGTTGATGGTGGCATGTGGCTTGGCCTTGCGGAGGTTTGATCCGTCATGATTCGTATCAACCTACTACCTCACCGTGAGGAAGCAAAAAAGGCCAAACGCGAACAGTTTTATGTCCTGACCGGGCTGGTTTCTGTTCTTGCCGCGCTTATTGTGTTTGCGATTTATACCTTCATTGATGGCCAAATCAACGCCCAGGCCGGCAACAACGATTTCCTTAAAAAAGAAATTGCTGTTCTCGATAAACAACTGGATCAAATCAAGCGCCTCAAAGAGCAGACGCAGGCGCTCTTGGCACGCAAACAAGTGATTGAGAACCTGCAGCGAGATCGTGGTGAGACGGTCTATTTGCTCAGTGAAATGGTCAAGCAAGTTCCCGAGGGTGTTTATATAAGAACAATGAAACAGGATGGATTGAAGGTGAGTTTGACCGGTTATGCCCAATCCAATGCGCGTGTTTCAGCTTTGATGCGCAATATCGAAGCCTCGCCGTGGTTGGAAAATCCGCAGTTGGTTGAAGTTAAAGCCGGTGTGCTTAATGGGCGTCGCATAAACGAATTCAGCATGAACTTTATACTGACGCGGGTTAAGCCTGATGAAGTCAAGAGTGGAAAGGCGCCCAAATGAAAGCCAAATCCATTTCAATGCCGGTCACGTTGCCGAAAATTAATTTTCAGGAGATTCTTGACGATTTTCGTCATATGAATCCGAACGACCCCGGATCGTGGCACCAGATTCCGAAGTTTGCCGTTTTGTTTGGTTTGTTTTTGGTGGTTGTTGTTGCCGGATGGTGGTTCGTCTGGAATGACCAACTCACCGAGCTGGAAACCAAGCAGCGCGAAGAAGTAACCCTTAAACAGCAATACTTGGATAAGAAGCGCCAAGCGGTTAATCTAGATCTTTATACGCAACAGCTGGCCGATATCGACCGCTCATTTGGCGCCTTGTTAAAACAGTTGCCAAATAAATCGGAAATTGAAGCGCTTCTTATTGAAGTTAATCAGGCGGG
>Ga0136636_10001778_pt1 | contig 12694 bp, 6 predicted proteins | sample AntDrymUQ8522106_2_FD_104653 | JGI IMG/M metagenome (GOLD analysis project Ga0136636, IMG submission 104653) | Polar desert sand microbial communities from Dry Valleys, Antarctica - metaG UQ852 (21.06) | ecosystem: Environmental > Terrestrial > Soil > Desert | place: Antarctica: Dry Valley... | reverse complement strand
TCCTGGAAAAATTAGTTTAAAAGGCAATGAAACGAAAATTATTCAGGTTCAGATTACCGGTGGAAATTCAACACCCGACAATTTGTATCCGCTTGATTTGGTTTTCGATGCCGGGAAAGATGGCAAAGCATTTCATCATGAAAATATGCACGTAAATGTGGTTTCGAAATTGAGTCCGACGATTGACGGCAAACTTGATGAATGGAAAAATTGTATTCCTCAGTCCGTAAACGCCGGAAAAGCAAGCCTTTCAGTGACCGAAGCGGCATGGTATCCATTTAAAGAGTTTGATAAAAAAGCGGAAGGTTTGGCCAATGGCTACATGGCTTATGACGATCAGTATTTTTATTTTGCCGCCAAGGTGGCCGACACATCGCCACATTCGGGAACTTATCGGTTTGAAACTCGTAACGACGATGAGTTTTTCTATCCCGATTTGGCCTATAAACCTGAAGCCAACCTGTCGTTCAGAAAAAAAGACGGAGAAAAAAATGCTGGTGACAATGATCAATCTGCCCTACAAAACCCCTATGGAACAGGCCGTTTGATCCACTTTTGGCAACCCGATGATAATAATATTGGTTTTGGAATCGACCTCAATTTGCCTTCAGATAAAACCACACAAGTTGCATTTTACCTTCCAAGTTTTGATACCTGGATAACCGAAGCTGAATTCTGGGATTTAAATACCAATACGCGGCTGACTTCAAAAACCTGCGATAAATTTTGGGATGGATGCTATCTGGTTTACGAGCTTTCGGGCAACGTTAGGGTGACTTTTAAAGGAAATTGGTGGTATAATGTGAAGCTTGCCGGAGTTTTCTTCGATAAAACTACGAACGATGCCAATGGCGTTTCAGCTTTCCCGGTGAAGGAAGATTTTGACACCAAAGGAAACTGGAAAGGAGTATATGGTAAAGATGGCTCGTGGGTTTTTGGCAGCGAACCCAAATTTCCATCAGGAATTTCAGCAAAGGCTACCGACAATAATGTGCTCACACCGCTGAAATGGCCTGAAGGCGTTCGCAATTTTTCGTATCGGAAAGATCCTGTTTTGCCCGATAATAGCACCGGAATGGGCTTTGCCACGGACAATGTGCAGATTGCCTTTAACGTGATTCCCATGGGTGAAGACGGTTATGGTACAACTCCCAAAGGAACGATGCCACGTTATGTGGGTTACAAGTGTACCGATTATGAATATGCGCTCAATCAGGTTGCTCCTCAATATGGCGGTGGAACTGAAATATGGCGACTGCTGGTGCCCGGAATGCCAGAAAAGCATTTTTATCCGCGTCAGCCAAAATCGCCGTTCGATGGTCCGGTAAAAAACGGCAAACTGGCCATTACGCACGAAGGAAGCACACGAATCACCGAGTGTGCCATTCCATGGAGCGAATTGCCCGACGTAAAAAAAGCCCTCGATGCAGGGAAAACTATCAAGTTTTCCTTCCGGGTAAACGAAAACGAAAACATGGGGAGCTGCATGGAATTGGCCCGCGAACGCAGTGTGTCGAAGAAAAACTCCCGTGCATTCCATGCTTCGTGGAAGGAGCATTGGGCGAATGAAGTGGAATTTGGATTTGAAAAATAATTCATACAGGTGTGCAATCATGTAAAAAACTATCTATCCCGGGTTTGATCCTAAATGTAGGTTTCATCTCGGAAAACATTGGCACAGTCGACGCTGTTCCGGTGAGTAATTAATAGATTTTCAGTAAATCTAATCAGGTAAATCAGTTCCCAATAGTTAATGAATAAATAAAAAAACAAAAAAATGAAATATCCATTCATTCACCAACTTCGCCATTTAAGACCTTCAATGGCATTAATTTTTCTATTGTATGTAAGCATTTCTAACGCCCAAAACATACCTGATTCAATTTTCCTCAAGGAAGGAAATATGCAACTGAATTTTAGTTTGAACCACCATAAATTCCTGAGATTAGAATCCATCCTGCCAGGTAATTTCGAGTTAAAGAATAAGTTGCCCGAAACAAATGCAGAATCAAACAATGAAGTGTTTTTGCATGTTACCGGCGAAAACAGGGCTTCTCATCATGGATCCAAATTAACGGGAGGGAATCCCGGGGTGCGTCTGGTATTTATAAGTAAGAAGGAAACAAAGACAGACAATGGGAAACTGATAGTTTTTACACAAAAAGATACTGTTTTTAATTTGCTCGTAGAATCATATTATGAATTTTTCAATTCGATATCGGTAATCCGACGTTATACCAAGGTAATAAACGAGGGTAAATCAGTAGTTGACATCGAATATTTAAGTTCTGCCACACTTCATAACTATTCTGAAATTAACCCCGGCAAGCCACAGGATAATATTAAAATACACTATGCATTCAATAGCTGGCAGCAGGAGGCACAATGGAAATCCTCAACACCCTCTGATATGGGATGGGACAATAACAATTCGTTTAACTTAAATAGTATATCGTTTACAAATATTGGTAGTTGGTCTACTATTAAATACCTCCCGATGGCGATGATTGAAAACACCAAGTCAGGAATCGTTTGGTTTTGGCAAATTGAGCATAATGGATCCTGGCATTGGGAAATGTCAAACACCTCGAATGGAAGCTCGTACCTATATTTGGGTGGTCCTGATGCTGAAAATAGCCAATTTGTTAAATCGTTAAAGCCGGGAGAAAGTTTTCAATCAGTTCCTGTAGCATTAGGTTGTGTTAAGGGAGGATTTGATGAAGCTGTAGCAGCGTTAACTCAATACAGGAGAACCGCTTTAATAAAATACAAGACTGTAAATGCCGCTTGTCCTGTCATATTTAACGATTACATGAATTGTTTGTGGGGAAATCCACTTACCGAAACCGAACTACCCTTAATAACAGCGGCATCAAAAGCCGGTTGTAATTATTTTGTAATCGACGCAGGTTGGTATGCCGAGAAAAATGAGAGTTGGTGGGATGCTGTTGGTTTATGGAACCCTTCGAAGACGCGTTTTGCGCCTAATGGATTGCAGAGTTTACTTGATACTATCCGATCCAAAGGAATGATACCCGGACTTTGGCTCGAACCAGAAGTTGTCGGAATTAATAGCCCGCTTAAAAGCAAACCTGATTCCTGGTTTTTGATGCTAAATGGGAAACGTGTCATAGATAACAGTCGGTATCTTCTGGATTTTAGAAATAAAGATGTGCAGGAATATATGACCGCAGTGGTCGACAGGATGGTTAATGAATATAAAGCTGGTTATATTAAAATGGATTATAACAATACCGCTTGGGGGGCAGAATCATTGAACACCAGTGCGGGGTTGGGATTGCTCGAACATAACAGGGCTGTTGTTGCATGGTATAAGGAAATTTCAGAAAAACACCCTGAATTAATTGTTGAAAATTGCGGTAGCGGTGGTTGTCGAATGGATTATGCCATGCTATCGCAAACCCAACTTCAGTCATCAAGCGATCAAACCGACTATAAAAAATATCCGGCAATTCTTGTGGGTGCTTTGGCTGCCGTAGTTCCGGAGCAACTAGCTGCCTGGTCCTATCCACGCAAGGGATGTGATACCAAAGAAGCATCTTTCAACATGGTTAGTGCGATGTTATGCAGAATTCATCAAAGCGGGAATATTTCTCAATTGTCGCCTGAAAGTTTCGAAATGGTACAGAATGGGTTAAAGATTTATAAAGAATTGCTTGTTCCTGTTATTCCCAAATCAGTTCCTTTTTTCCCGCTGGGGTTGCCCTCATTGCAAGATACCATTCAACCTGTCGCGCTGGGTCTTAAAGCAGATAATGCCAGTTACATTGCTGTTTGGAGACTTGCAGGGAAAAACGAGGTATTTATTCCTTTTAGGAAAGCGAAGGTAAATTTAATTTACCCTAAAAATATGAATATTAAATCAATAGCTGTTGATGGAGGGCTGAAGGTTACCTTTCCGGATCCTTATATGGCCGCAATTTTTGAATTTAAATAACTCTTTGAATAAAATATTAACCCATGGTACGTGATAGTTTTGAGGGAAATAGTCAAATAAATACAACCAAAGTGAAATGAGAAAAAATGAACTATTGAAGATTGCTTTTTGGGTACTTTGGGTAGTGGGCTCAATGCCAACTTATGCCCAAACTTCCACTAAACCTTTTAAAGGGTACACCGAATCTACTCCTTCAAAAGCGGTCTATTTCGACTGGATAAACCGGAACTGGTACGGGTCTAACGAAAGGAAGATAGAGGCGAACCTGAAATTCTTTAAATGGCTTCACGACGAATATGGCATGCAACTGGATATTTACCTGATGGATGCCGGAGATATCGACCAGGGACCAAACTGTGCACAGACATTTGGCTTACCTGCTTATGGGTCGTTGGAAACGACTTATTTCAAAACAAGGTTTCCGCATGGTTTTGAGCCGCTGGTGAAATTGGCTTCATCGTTTAATTGTCGGTTGGGCATTTGGCTAGGTCCCGATGGTTACGGTTCATCGTTGGCCGAAGCCCAAAAAAGAAAGGATATGCTGGTAAAATTTTGCCGCGACTACAACTTTGCGCTTTTTAAATTTGACGCATGTTGTTCCGACCTCACCAACGACAATCAGAAGCACTTTATCGAAACATTGCAGCAATGCCGTTCATTTGTTCCTGACCTGATTGTTCTCAATCACCGCATTACCTTGAACGAAGAGGCTCGTAAATTAACAACCACTTTTCTTTGGGAAGGCCGCGAAACATGTGTAGATGTTAACATCCAAAACGATACGGTAGCTCCACATCATCGGGAGGGTAACTTATCCAGGGGTTTGCCTCCGCATCTGATGCGGCTGACCGAAGATCATGGCGTTTGTTTATCGACAGCTCTTGAAAACTGGGACGACGACCTGGTGTTACAGGCTTTTAACCGTAATCTGATCCTCTCACCCGAAATATATGGCAGCCCCTTTTTGCTGAGCGACGAAATGTATCCGAAACTTGCAAGGCTGTATAACATCCACCGCAAGTACAACGATATTCTTGTGCACGGAAAAATGCTGCCCGAAAATCCCTATGGAATGAATGCTGTATCAAGAGGTGACAGCACAACGCGACTGATTACCCTGCGCAACCTTTCGTGGGAAACTTTATCAGTGCCTCTTAAACTCGACGAAACAACAGGAATTCTTAAACCTGGGAAAATTTATGTTAAGCAATATCATCCCACCGAAAGATTCCTAGGCGAATATGCTTTTGGTGACGAGGTGACGGTTAGTGTTTTACCTTTTCGTTCAGCCCTTATAAAGATTTCGGAGCTGCCAGAGGACGAATTTACAATACGGGGCTGCGACTTTCAGGTAGTGAAAGACCTTCCGGGAGAACCAGTAGAGGTTACTCTTTTGGGTGGTTCGGGCACGGAGACAGAAATAACAATTTCGGGCAATCGCAAATTTACAAAGGCTCTAATGGGAGGAAAAGAATATCCGCTCAAACAAGCTTCGTTAAAAATCGCCTTTCCGGGAGAAAAGCAAAAACTTAACTATTTGCAGAAGTTAGGCGACATGCACGTAGTTTCAGTTCCCGTCAATAGCCTTCAAATTATAGAGAAAAGCTATTTTGTTGCCGATAACAATGCACTCGAGGTTCGTGAGCTTTTAAAATCGGGGTCCTCAAAAATACCAGCCGTTGAGCAATGCCGGAACCAATTTTTCAAGGATACTCTTTTTGCGACGCTAGGCTTATGGGATAAGTTCGCATTTGACGGGGATACGTCTACTTTTTTTAATGTTAGAAGATTTAAATACCTCGATCTTAAAGAAAATACAGGAGCTTTCCGGCTCGATTTGGGAAAGATTCAAACGGTTGATAGTTTAGTGTTTAAAAGTGTTCCCCGGGAATACTATCCTGGCAAGGTGGAAGTTTCTGAAAATCTGAAGAAATGGACCAGGGTGAATGGAGATTATCTTCAGGGTACCCTTACCATAAAGAACCTGACGGACATGAAATTCAGATTTGTGAGGCTGGAACATTCACCTTCACAACTTTCGGAAATAGAAGGTTATCTAAAAAATCACCCTGTGGAACGTCAGGGATGGAAAGCTTCGAACCTGTTTGGTTATCCCGCAGGTCAGGCAATATATTCCTGGAGTCTGGATACAAAAATCGAAGGAATAGGCAAATCGGCCAGGCTAGTGGTTACAGTTCCTTCAGCCATTAAAGAAAATACTGTTTTCGCAGCAATCGTAACCGAAAACACCATTATTTCGGCAACCGACAGGGCGCCTTCTTTCCCCTACAACAACTGGGAACATTATGGTGTTGCAGAAAAAAACCTTACATTTTACATTCCATGTCCATCAAGCCTTGAAGGGAAAAAAGTAACAGTAATGCTGCTTTCTACCGATAGCTCCCTAAAAGATATTAAGCCCGTAGTTTGGATGTATAATGCTGATATTTATGAAAAAGTAAACCTGGTACTAAAATAAAATTATATGAAGAATAATGTAACACTTCTTTTAACAGTATTTATGGCCTTTACGCTGTCGGTGTCAGCACAAAATACCCTAACTGTGAGGCCTGCACAACAAGGTTCCAGTACAAAAATCATTCAAAGGGCTATTGACTCACTCTCCACAATGGGCGGGGGGATAGTTGAACTTCTTGAAGGAACCTACATTAGCGGAGGATTAGAATTGAAAAGCAACATTACGCTTCTTTTTCATAAAGGCGCCGTTTTGCTGGGCAGTGATAAATATGCCGATTACAACCCGAAACACGATGCTTTTATCTATGGCGAAAACCTCTCAAATATCGGCATTACCGGCGAGGGTACCATTGATGGGGTCGACTGCTATAACCCAAATGGCGAAGAAGGCTTCCGGGGGCCACATTGCATAAGGCTTATCAAATGCCGCGATATAAAAATTAAAGGTATTACCATTGTACGTTCGGCCAACTGGGCGATCAACTGTCGTTACTGCTCGGAAGCAATTGTGGAAAATGTGAAGATTCGCGGAGGCCACGATGGCCTGCATACCCGCTTTTGCGAAAAGTTTACCGTGAAAGATTGTGATTTTCGTACCGGCGACGACTGCTTTGCCGGAAATGACAACCGCGATTTTACAGTGAGCAATTGTAAAATTAATACTTCGTGTAACGGGTTTCGTTTTGGATGTTTAAATCTAACTGTAAAACAATGCCAGTTCTGGGGGCCAGGCGAATCGGTTCATAAAATTCAGAAGCGCAATAACATGCTTGCAGCATTCGTTCACTTTTCGCCCAAAGACGATAATTCTCAATTGTTAAGCGGCAACTGGATTATTGAGGATTGTACCGTGGACAACGTAGATGTTTTTTACAACTATAACAATGATGCTGGCCTTTGGCAAACTGGAAAACCTGTTACTTCAGTCCGTTTCGTGAATATAAAAGCCACCAACCTGCTCAATGCATTTTCAATTGTGGGTGATAAGCAGCGTAAATTTGAAATTTCCATTCAAAATTCATCGTTTTCGTTTTGGGAAGGTTCCCCCAACTGGCAAGGAGTATTTGAAGGAGCAAAATTTGCATCGGATGCTTTCTTCAATGTAACAAACTTTGGTTTAATCGAGCTGAAAAACGTGACTTTTCAAAAAACTGATAATACTCCACAAATTGTACTTAAATCGGGGAATAAGCTTACAATAGACGGTTTGCATCCATATAAAATACTGTCATCCAGTCAATTCACAAACATAAAACAAATTATAAAATAATAAACTTTCAACTATGAAAAATTCAATTTTAATAACGCTACTCTTGCTAATTCCTTTTCTGGGAACTATGGCACAAAAAACAAGTGGACTGGCATTAACTCCTCCTATGGGATGGAACAGCTGGAACAAATTCGGATGCGATATCAACGAAAAGTTGATTAAAGAAGCCGCCGATGCCATGGTAAGCAACGGCATGAACAAAGCCGGTTACGAATACATTGTAATTGACGATTGCTGGCAAATAGACCGCAAGGCTGACGGGACTATTGTTGTCGATTCTACCCGTTTCCCGTCGGGCATAAAGAGCCTGGCCGATTATATCCATGCCAAAGGGCTGAAATTTGGCATTTATTCCTGTGCCGGAACAAAAACTTGCCAGATGCGCCCAGGCAGCAATGGTTATGAGGTTATCGACGCAAACACCTACGCCTCCTGGGGGGTCGATTATCTGAAATACGACTGGTGCAATTCCGAGGGCATCGATCCAGTGAAAGCTTATACCGATATGAGCCGGGCCTTGGCAAAAACCGGGAGACCCATTGTTTTCAGTATGTGCGAATGGGGAAGCAGCCGTCCCTGGTCGTGGGCCCAAAATGTGGGACACCTCTGGCGTACAACAGGCGATATCCAGGACTGCTGGGACTGTAAACGCGATTGGGGCGGCATGGGCTGGACAACAATTCTCGACTTGCAGGTTGGCCTCGAAAAATATGCCGGTCCCGGGCATTGGAACGATCCCGATATGCTCGAAGTGGGCAACGGCCACATGAAATACAACGAATACATTGCCCATTTCAGCTTTTGGTGCTTATTGGCGTCTCCGCTTATGGCAGGAAACGATTTGAGCAATATGAACGATTCTATCAAAAATATTCTGCTCAACACAGATGCCATTGCTATAAACCAGGATAAAGCCGGAATACAGGGTAAAAAGGTTTACGACGAAAGCGACTTCGAAATATGGGCAAAACCGCTGCAAAATGGCGATGTTGCCATTATTTTATTTAACCGTAACGAAAAAAAAATGAATTTTCCTGCTCTTTGGGAAGCTGCCGGTATAAAAGGTAATCTTAAAGTTTACGATGTGTGGGAACATAAAAATATTGGCACCACCCAGCAATTTAAAAATTTTTCAATTGACGGGCATTCGGTAATGTTTTTCAGGTTAACAAAATAAAAGTCTCATGAGAAAATATGAAATTATAAGATATGCCCTTTTAGGCGCAATCGTACTTGCCAGTTGTTCCAAAACGGCTGAAAAAGCAAATTACACACAGTACATAAATCCTATGATCGGCACGGCTGCTCACGGTCATACCACCCCTGCCGCTTCCGTGCCTTTCGGTTTGGTAAAAGTTGGACCCGATACCTACAACGAAGGTTGGGACTGGTGTTCGGGTTACCATTATTCCGATAGCAGCATCATGGGGTTCAGCCACACCCACCTCAGCGGCACTGGACGTGGCGAACTGCTCGACATTTTGATTATGCCCACCACCGGAGCTGCAAGGTTCGAACCCGGATCGCGCGAAAATCCCGGTGAAGGTTACCGCTCCCGTTTCTCACATAAAAACGAAGTGGCGAAGGCCGGGTATTATTCTGTAATCCTCGACGATTACAATATAAAAGCCGAAATGACGGCTACCCTCAGGGCTGCTTTTCACCGTTACACTTTCTCGGGAAACGAAAAAGCCAACCTTTTAATTGACCTGGCCCATAGTTTTAAAACCGATTCGATATTGAACGGATTTGTAAAAATCGTAAACGACACGCTCATTGTGGGCTCGCACCGCTCAAAAGGCTGGGGCGAAGGGGATGAAAAATACTGGACCAATCACGAAGTTTATTTTGCCGCAAGACTTTCTAAGCCAATCAAGAGCGCAACCCTGTTTGCCGATGGAAAAACATCCGGCAATATCAAAGAAACGGGGGGCAAATCGGTCAAGGTAAATCTCGAATTTGAAACTGTCCCGAACGACAAACTTCTGGTGAAAGTGGGAATCTCGGGTACTGATGTGGAGGGTGCCATCAATAATGTGGACTCCGAAATTGCAGGCTGGGACTTCGATACAGTTGTTGCCTCGGCCGATACAGCATGGGAGAAAGTGCTATCGGTAATTCAGGTAAACGATGCCAATGCCGAAAACAAAGAGACTTTTTATACAGCCCTTTACCATTCGTGCTTTGCACCCTATACCTACAGCGATGCGGATGGCCGCTACAAGGGTTTCGATGGAAAAATTCACCAGGCAAACGGTTTTACAAACTATACAGGACTTTCGCTGTGGGATACCTTCAGAGCCGCAAACCCATTGTACACTCTTGTCGCCCCCGAAGTTGCCAATAATATTATCCGCTCTATGCTTGCCCAATACGACGAATATGGCCTGCTTCCCATATGGCCATTATGCAATAGCGAAACCAACTGCATGATCGGTTATCACTCCATTCCCGTAATTGTGGATGCTTATATGAAAGGCATCAGGGACTTTGATGCCGAAAAAGCATTCGAAGCCATGAAGAAAAGCGCCATGCAGAACGATTTCGACATTCAGCACCTGCAAAAATACAATTACATTCCCAGAGATCTGGCACCGACTATTTCCGTGGCCCTTACGCTCGAGTATGCTTACGACGACTGGTGTATAGCGCAAATGGCAAAAGATTTAGGCAAAACTGCCGACTATGAATATTTCTCAAAACGTGCCGAAGCGTACAAAAACTTGTTCGATACTTCTACAGGATTTATGCGGGGAAAAGATTCGAAAGGAAATTTCCGAACTGATTTCGATCCCTGGAATGCCGTAAATGCTAACAGCGACTTTATCGAAGGGAATTCGTGGCAATATACCTGGTTCGTACCCCACGATATCGAAGGCCTGGTGAACGGTATGGGCGGAAAGAAACGCTTTACAGAACGCCTGGATTCGCTCTTCACCGTTAGTTCAAAACTGGATGAAAACACCCCCATGGATGTAAGCGGTCTCATTGGTCAATATGCCCATGGAAACGAGCCCAGCCATCATGTGGCGTATCTCTTTAATTACGGCGACGAACCCTGGAAAACACAGGAAAGAGTGCATCAGATCCTCACCACACTGTATACCAATAAACCCGATGGCCTCTGCGGAAACGAAGACATGGGGCAAATGTCGGCCTGGTATGTTTTCTCTGCGATGGGATTTTATCCGGTCAATCCGGCCGATGGAAAATATGTTTTCGGAACGCCACAATTTGCTGAAGTGGTTGTCAATCTTCAGAACAACAAAACATTTACTATAAAAGCTACCAATTTCAGCCCACAAAATATTTACATTGAGAGAGTTACGCTAAACGGAAAAAACTACGACAAAGGTTTTATAACTCATCAGGTATTATTGGCAGGCGGAAGTTTGGAATTTGTGATGTCGGACAAGCCGGGTAAGGTTTTTTCGATGAAATACTAAAAGTTATGATGAATCACCCATGATTTGCTATCACAAACGAGGTATGGAAATTTTATTGGGTGTTTCCCGACTGCGTCGGACAGGCTGAGGCCAATTAATAAGAGCGGAAGTGGTGAGATTTTCCGGAGAAACAGCCTTGGCCGTTAAACAGGTTTTTTTTTCAAAAGTTTTTATGATGAGTTTAAGTGCAGTATTGGCTTTCACAATAGAAGAAAAAATAAAAAAGGAGTTTCAGGAAGGTGGCACAAAACATCCTCAAATAAATCGTAACTGTGCCCTCTCTTTTTTGATGGGTATCAGGGTTGGGATACTTTTGAAAAAGCTTGTAAAAAAAGCTATTGCAGCGTTTGATTCAATTGTGAGCCAAACAAGAGAAATCGTCCGCCAAACTAGAAAGGTCGAAAGAAAAAAACGCCCGAAGAAACTCTAATATATGAATTATAAACCATTATAGCTTAAGCCAACGACATTTATAAGCAATATATAAATTTATGATGAAACGATATTTTTTGCTAGTTTATCTTGCTCATAGCATCTTCTTATGCTCAGCACAAAACGATAAATTGAAGAATTATCTCTTTAAAGAATCGCTTGTTACCGAATTAACACCCTGGAGTTGTGTGGAAGAATCAGAGAATTTCCCCGATAATTTCACTTTCCCGGCATTTGTAGGATCAGGCAATCTCTTTTACGGTTTGGATGCATCAGGTTTTCAGTCCATCAATTTCGATCTTGCTTCGCGTTACATCCCATCCAACGGTTCCACAGCCGACGATTTGTATTTTTTCCATAAAGGAATGCACAGCAACCATCTGAACTATGACGATCTGGGGAAATACCCCGTTAACCAGATGCCTCTCGGGTATATTACATTCTCCATTTTAATTGATGGTTACAGGCTTTCGCCGGGGATACTGATCAACACAGCCACCAACTGGAAACGTATAACCGATTTCAGAAAAGGATTGCTGGAAACTTCGTACACCTTAAGCCAGGGGATCCGGCTGGTGATAACCCATATACTGCTGCCCGGAACTACTGTACCGTTTTTCAGCATAAAAGCTGAAAGTGCAGATGGCAAACCGCATAAAGTAGACCTCCGGATTGAACTCAAGCTACGCACCCGATATGGTGCCAGGCTATGGGACGATAAACCAGATGTAATGGAAGCCTCACCTGAAGGATCATATCTTGCGGCCAGCGTAACCAAAGACGGGGCATTTCAAGCAGCCGGTGATTATGATGTGAAATGGGGCTTATTCCTGAAGGGAGGAATCCATAAGATTGATTCAACGCTTTCCGAGTATCAGGGATATAATGTTTTTTCGGGGCAAAACACCAAACTTCAGCCAACTTCAGAAAAGGCAAGAAAATACACCCTTACAGCCGAAACAGCCCTACAGCTTGAAATTAATAAAACGGCCGAAACAAATTTCATGCTGTATCTTGGGAATAAAAATCAGGAAAATCCAAAGGAAGTTTTGCATAATTACGCATCAATCAGCACTGGTGACCTTATTAAACTTTCGGAACAAAAATGGG
>Ga0136636_10001777_pt1 | contig 12695 bp, 11 predicted proteins | sample AntDrymUQ8522106_2_FD_104653 | JGI IMG/M metagenome (GOLD analysis project Ga0136636, IMG submission 104653) | Polar desert sand microbial communities from Dry Valleys, Antarctica - metaG UQ852 (21.06) | ecosystem: Environmental > Terrestrial > Soil > Desert | place: Antarctica: Dry Valley... | reverse complement strand
ACCATTTGGTCCTGCACTGTGCGGCGCGGTCACAATCCATGCTGTATTTGCGTCTAAAGCAAAAATATCAGAAATAAGCGCGTTAGCTCCAGGTCCGGTTATAGGTGTAGCGGTCCATGTGGTTCCACCATTTGTTGTTCTGGAAAGAATTTTTGGATAAGTTCCTCCTCCTGTTCCATCATATGCAAATGTCCAAACGGTATTTGCATCTACAATGTCAAGTTCGTCTACCCCAAAACTAGTTGGGAATTTAATGCCTTGCTCCACCCAAGACTGCGCTTGAGACACCATTGAAACTAGCGCAAAGCCAGTAAGTAAAAGTTTTTTCATAATGTATAATATTTAACGAATTTTGGTAAAAGTAGATATTCCGGCTATAATATGCAAATAATTTTGCAATTAATTGGTGATTTTCTTACGCTTAAGAGCAATTCAATGCCAGAGTAATAATGATCATCTAAACACCTTGTTCCTTTTAAGCATTTCAGTATGCGGAATTTCATCTTCCAAATAATGCTTTCCTGTGTTTACAAACCCGAACTCTTCATAGAACTTTAAGAGATAATCTTGCGCAGAAATCCTTACCGCCACATCTCCAAATCTGCCGTGAATCGAACTTAAGGCAATTTTCATTAAAGTTTTACCCAATTTTAAATTGCGAAACTTTGGATGTGTTAAAACTCTACCAATCGAACTTTCTGAATATTTTATGGCTGCATCAAAAATCCTGCAATAAGCTGCAATTTTCCCCTCAAATTCTGCCCAAATATGAACCGCTACCTGATCTGCATCATCTGCATCTAGATAATAGCAAGTCTGTTCCACAATAAAAACCTCTTGCCTGATTTTTAGAATTTGATAGAGCTCTTTTGTAGAGAGTTGTTCAAAGGTTTTAATTTTCCAGATCACTTGTTTCATGATTCGAAGTTGACCTTATTTTCTCTTAAAAAAGTATTGGTAGTAGAAATGAATTTCAAAATTTCGTCTCCACCGGTTTTTTTCTCGGCAGACGTAACATAGATCTCTGGCAAAGATTCCCAAGTTTTAAGAAGTTCTGCTTTATAATTTTCTACATTTTCTAGCACCAGATTCGGTTTTACTTTATCGGCCTTTGTAAATGCTAAAGAAAAAGGAACTCCATTTTCTCCGCACCACCCAATAAATTCAAGGTCAATTTTTTGGGGAGTATGTCTCACATCTATTAAAACAAAGAGATTTACCAAGTTTTGTCGGTTTAAGATATAATTGGTAATTAATTTTTCAAAATCCTTGCGCAAACTTTTTGAAACTCTTGCATACCCGAATCCTGGCAAATCTGTCAGATACCAACTTTCATTAATCAAAAAATGATTGATAAGCTGCGTTTTTCCAGGTGTTTGAGAGGTTTTTGCTAAATCCTTATAATTAAGGATCGCATTTATTAATGATGATTTCCCCACATTTGATCGGCCAATAAATGCGTATTCTGGCATTGTGGGTTCTGGGCAATCTTGCCATCTGGTACTGCTTGTCATAAATGCAGCTGTCTTAATAACCATATCTTTAATTTTTTCAAATTTAACTAAATAAAAAATGGAAGTTTTACACCTCCATTTAACTTTTCTCTACTTTCTGTAACCATTGATATAAAATTTCATTGAAATCGTCTGGTTTTTCCATCATTGCGGCATGACCACAATTTTCAATCCAGTATAAGCTTGAATTGGGCAATGATTTATCCATATCTACTGCCACTTCTGGAGGCGTCACGTTATCTTGTCTTCCCCAAATTAAACAGACTGGTGTTTTTATTTTTGGTAAATCATGCAACATATTATGTTTAATAGCGCTCCTTGCAAGCATCACTGTTTTGATTCCTTTCATTCTGTCGTTCACTACAGAAAAAACCTCATCTACTAATTCCGGTGTTGCTACAGCTGGATCAAAAAAAACTTCCTGCGTTTTTTTTCTAATATATTCTTTATCTGATTTTCTCGGAAAACTGTCTCCAAACGTTCGTTCGTATAGTCCAGAACTTCCAGTTAGTACGAGATTTTTGACCAATTCCGGACGGGCCAAAGTTAAGATTAAACCAATGTGTCCACCCATGGAATTTCCCACGATGGTGACAGGTTCTGTCACTTTTTCCTCAATAAACTTAGCCACATATTTTGCGATAGTAGTTAAATTGGTATTTAAAACTGGCAAATCATAAATCGGTAATACGGGAACGAATACCTTGTATCCTCTCTCGCAGAAAAAATTGACGGTCTTTTCAAAATTACTTAAACCACCCATTAATCCATGTAGTAAAACCAACGGATGCCCTTCTCCAGCTTCTATGAAAGAGAATTTCTTTTCTTTTTTCGTAATAAATCTCATATAATTGCTAATCCAGCACTGCAAAAATACAAATTTAACACCAACTTCAATTTGATGGAAAAGAATTTCCTGAAAATTCACAAATTTTACTATTCCCTAAATAACAAATGCCGATTCATAATATAAAATGAAATCAAAGCGTCTAACTTCTTTTTAATCAAATATTTAGTCATATCAATCAAAACTTATTAACAATAAGTCAAAAAGTGGGAAAAAGTGGGAATTTTTAGAAATTTTTATATAAATTTGTCCCAAATGAAGAATTTCATCGGTACATACGAATGTAAAATCGACGACAAAGGTCGCCTGAAACTCCCTTCCTCTCTGGTTAAACAGATGGAAGATTTCGGTGGTGACTCCTTTGTAGTGAAGCGTTCTGTCTTTCAACCCTGCCTGGAAGTGTACCCAATGAAAGGCTGGGAAAAATTGATGGAAAAGATTAATAAACTGAATCGTTTCCAAAAAAAGAATGCTGATTTTATTCGGCAATTCACGGCAGGCTTGAAAACCGTGGAACCAGATAATGCTGGACGACTGCAAATTTCTAAAGACTTAACGCTCTTCGCAAATCTTAGAAAAGAAACCGTGATCACTAGTGCGGGAGAATTATTCGAAATTTGGGACAAAGAGGCTTATGAAAATGTAATTGCGACAAATGAACACGATTTTGCACTTTTAGCCGAGGAAGTTATGGGCGAGATCAACTTCGACCATGAAAATTAAAACCTGAAGTCTTAAAAAAACTTCTCCTATTTCTAAAACATCACCTAAAAACAAACCATGTATCATAATCCCGTTTTGCTGAAAAAAAGTGTAGAAGATTTGGTCACAAATCCGAGCGGAATTTATGTGGACGTTACTTTCGGTGGTGGTGGTCATTCCAGGGAGATCTTAAATAAACTTTCGCCAAAAGGTAAACTATTCAGTTTCGATCAGGATTTAGATGCTTTGGCAAATTCAATTGAAGACGAAAGATTTACCCTGATCAATCAAAACTTTAGATTTCTGGAAACTTCTTTAATGGCTCATGGAATTTCCAAGGTTGATGGAATTCTTGCGGATTTAGGCGTTTCTTCTCACCAGTTTGATGCCGCAGCACGCGGTTTTTCTACCAGAAGCAATGCGCCTTTGGATATGAGAATGAATGTGATGCAAACTTTGGATGCCAAGAAAATAATCGCGGATTACGAAGAAGATCAGTTAGCAGATATTTTATATTACTACGGAGAACTTCGCGATGCCCGGAAATTAGCAAGATCAATAGTTACCTACAGACTCACAAAAAAGATCAACACGACCGAAGATTTAAAAAATGTTTTCAGTTTTATTCCGGGTCACAAACAAAATAAATTTTTTGCACAGGTTTTTCAGGCCATCAGAATAGAAGTGAATCAAGAATTAGAGGCATTAAAAGAAATGCTGGTTCAGTCCTACAAAATTTTGAAACCAAAGGGAAGATTAGTCGTGATTTCTTACCATTCTCTGGAAGATCGATTGGTTAAAAGATTTCTGAAAAATGGCATGTTTGAAGGGGAGCAACCCAGAGATATCTATGGAAATTATCCCAAAATATTTGAGCTGCTTCAAACCAAAGCGATCATTCCAGATGAAAAAGAAATTGAAGAAAATTCCCGCGCCAGAAGTGCTAAAATGCGGGTAGGAATAAAGATATAACTAATGAAAATGGGCAATAAGCAATCCTCTTATACATTACTTATTGCCCATTACCAATGAAAAATTATGGCTAAACGACCAACACCACGACCGCAGAAAAAACTGACTCTTATCGATATCGTTAAGGGGAATTTTCTCAATCGTGATGAGGTAAAAATTCATTATAAATATTTTATGCTGATTTTTCTTTTAATGGTTATTATCATTTACAGCAATCACTTGGTAAGCCAAAAAATTGAAATGGTAAATGATTTAAAAGAACAGACAGAAGAATTTAAATCCAGAAATGCATATGCCCAAAGCAAACTCATCAAAGTAAAATTAGAATCAGAACTCGGGAAAGAAATGGTGGCAGATTCACTTTTATCCTTAGAAAATCATCCCCATAAATTATTGATAAAATTAGACAGTACAGATGGTAGTAAATAACGAATATGAAAAAAAACGCTCAAGAACATTGAGATGGGGCTACCTTTTTGCGGGGTTTGCCTTTATCTTGTTTGTGGTGTTTTTAGGCAGAATTCTATTTTTACAGAACACCAATGTGCAAGAAATTCAAGATGATTACATCAACAATAACTACCGTGAAGCAAAACTGAAAGCTGCCCGTGGAAATTTGTATGCTGCAGATGGATCCATTTTGGCAACTACGGTAATGAGATATGATGTTTATCTCGATTTTAAAACCATCAAAGACACAGTTTATTCCAATAATATTGGAGCTTTAACTGATTCTCTTTCTCAAATGTTTGGCAAGCCAAGAAGTTATTTTCGGGACAGACTGGATCAGCAAAACAAAAGCAATAACCAGTATTATTCCTTGGTAAAAGGTTTGGATTTCGATGATTATGACCGTATTAGAAAGTTTCCGATCTTTAGAAGAGGAAAAAACAAAGGCGGATTTATCATTGACAGAAATTTCAAACGGGAATTGGCAACCACCCAGATTGGCGCGGGAACAATTGGGATGGATCAGGGAGAAATTACATCTGGTTTAGAAGGTGCTTTCTCCAAATATTTAACTGGAACAGACGGAACCCGCTTGGAACAGCGAGTAAATTCCAGCCAATGGAAGCCAATTGACTATTGGAAAGTAAACGAACCTATTGACGGACAAGATGTTTACACCACCATTGATCTAAGAATTCAGGACATTGCAAGTTCCGCTCTAGAAAAACAACTCGTTAATTTTGATGCAGATCACGGTTGCGTTTTGGTTATGGAGGTTGCTACAGGAAAAGTAAAAGCCATGGTAAATCTTCGTCGTACAGAACCGGGAATTTATGTTGATGCTTATAATTATGCCTTGAAAGATGCCACTGAACCAGGTTCAACCTTTAAAACGGTTTCTCTTTTGGCTGCTATGGATGATGGTTTCATCGATGAAAACACAACTGTAGATGTTGGAAATGGAATTTGGACTTACGCGAAACAGAGGATTTCTGATGGCCACGGTGGTGGAACGTATGAAATTTCCGATGTTTTAGCAAAATCCAGCAACGTAGGTTCTGCCAAATTGATCACTAAATTTTACGCAGATAAGCCAAACGTCTTCCTGGATCATTTGAAGCGATGGAAAATGTTCGATAAAATGGATATTGAACTCCCTGGAATTACCAAACCTTTCATTGTAACACCAGAAAATAAAAGATGGAACGCCGCCACTTTAGCTTCCTTGGCTTATGGATATTCTTCCAGATTTAATTTATTGCAACTCACTACATTCTACAATGGAATCGCGAACAAAGGGGTCATGTTGAAGCCACTTTTCATCGACAAAATAATGAAGGACGGCCAAGTTCTATATGTCGCAAAACCTGAAGCAATGGTGAAGAAAATGGCCTCTGAGAAAGCAATTGCCATGATGACAAGCGCATTGACGAAAGCCGTGGAAAAAGGAACCGCCAAAAGTATTTTCACTCCAAATCTGAAAATGGCCGGAAAAACTGGAACTGCGCGTTTTGAATACTGGAAACCGGGTCCTGCAAAATACCAGGCAAGTTTCGCTGGATTTTATCCCGCAGACAATCCGAAATACACGTGTATCGTCATGATTAATCAGCCCGATAATTCGAAGGGTTTTTACGGCTCTACCGTTTCTGCTCCTGTTTTTAAAGAAATTGCAGGAAAAACGTTCTTAAAAACGCCGCAAAATATCGAGAAAGAATTATTGGTAGACAAAAAGGTGGATCTCAGCAAAATGGTAGAACCTAATGTGAAGATTGCATTTACCGGAAAACAGATGCCAAAAATAGTGGGGCTCATTGGAAAAAATATTATCCCACAATTAGAAAATCAGGGTTACAGAGTAGATTACAAAGGAGTTGGAAGAATTAAAGAACAATTTCCTTTAGAAGGAACCACCATTAATAAAAATCAAAGAATTTATCTGCAATTGCAGAATTAGACCAAAGAATCCAAAGGATTCAATGTGAATAAGCGTCGGTGAAACTTACGGAATTGATTAAAACAAAAAATGAATTTAGAAGCATTATTAAACAAGGTATCTATTTTAGAAAAAATTGGCCCAGAAAGTCCAGAGATTTCTAAAATTGTGTTCGACAGCCGAAAAGTTGTCGAAGATTCCCTTTATGTTGCCATTAAAGGAACTGTTTCTGATGGTCATTCTTTCATCGATTCTTCTATTGAAAAAGGCGCGAAAGTTATTATTTGCGAAAATTTACCAGAAAATTTAAATTCAAAAATCACCTATCTTAAAGTTGCAGATGCGTCTAAAACTTTAGGCCAGATTGCCTCCAACTTTTATGGGAATCCTTCGGAAAAATTAAAACTCATTGGAATTACAGGCACGAACGGTAAAACTTCTGTCGCAACCCTTTTATTTGATATTTTTAAAACGTTAGGATTTAAATCTGCTTTAATTTCTACCATGGAATATAGAATTGCAGAAGAAATCATTCCTTCAACGCACACCACTCCCGATATTATTCGGCTAAACGAAATTTTGGCAAAAGCCGTGGAAGTTGGGTGTGAATATGCCTTCATGGAAGTTTCTTCGCACGGAGTTCATCAGAACAGAACGGAAGGTTTGCATTTTCGAATCGCAGGATTCACCAATATTACGCATGATCATTTAGATTACCATAAGACTTTTGACAATTACATCAAAACGAAAAAAAGATTTTTCGATGAATTAGATCCTACTGCAATTGCCATCACAAACGCAGATGATAAAAATGGTAGCGTAATGCTTCAAAATACAAAAGCAACCAAGAAAACTTTTGCTTTGAAAACCATGGCCGATTACCACGGGAAATTATTGGAAGCGGACTTTAATGGAATGTTACTGAATTTTAATGGTAAAGAATTCTGGACGACTTTAACCGGAAGATTTAATGTTTATAATTTGCTTTTGGCATTTGCCGTAACGGTAGAATGTGGATTTCATGAAGATGATGTTTTAAAGGCAATTTCCACCTTACAGAGAGTAAAAGGAAGATTTGAAACTCTAAAATCCGAAGGCGGAATTTTCTTCGTCATCGATTATGCGCATACTCCAGATGCACTGGAAAATATTTTAGATTCCATTAATGAGATCCGTACAAAAAACGAAAGAATTATAACGATCTTCGGTTGTGGCGGCGATCGTGATCACGCGAAAAGACCCGAAATGGGAAAGATTGCCACGCGAAAATCAACTTTGGCAATCATCACTTCCGATAATCCTCGAACAGAAAATCCTGCAGATATCATTAAAGAAATAGAAGCGGGAGTAGAACCACAAAATTTTAGCAAATACACCACCATTCCGGATAGAAAGGAAGCAATTAAAATGGCGATAAAATTTTCTGAGCCGAAAGATATTATTCTTGTTGCAGGAAAAGGACATGAAGATTATCAGGAAATAAACGGCGTGAAATATCATTTTGACGATAAAGAAACCATTTTGGAATTAGCAAGATTAATGTCCAAATAAAGAAAAAATTAGGGGATTTAAAAGATCATCAATTATAAACCATCAATCATGTTATACTACCTCTACGAATATTTAACCGCTCACGGAATTCACGTTCCGGGTCTTGGTATGTTTAGATTTATTTCTTTTCGTGCCGGAATGGCGGTTTTATTATCGCTTACAATTGCCTTGATCTATGGTAAAAAAATCATCAACTATTTGCGGAATAAGCAAATGGGAGAAATGGTTCGGGATTTGGGATTAGACGGACAGAAACAAAAGGAAGGAACACCCACAATGGGAGGTTTAATTATTATTATCGCCACCTTAATTCCTGTTCTTTTATTCACAAAAATTTTAAATATCTATATCGTTCTCTTAATTATTTCTGTGGTTTGGATGGGTGCCATCGGTTTTATTGATGATTATTTAAAGAAAATCAAAAAAAACAAAGACGGTTTGAGCGGAAAATTTAAAGTGATTGGTCAAGTTGGATTAGGATTAATTATTGGCATTACCATGTATTTTCATCCGGATATTACGGTGAAAAGAAAATATGCAGATGCAAAAGAGTTGAACAGAAACAATGTGGAAACGAACTTTATGCCCACGGAAAAAGCCACCGTTTCAACCGTTCCTTTCGTGAAAAATAATGAGTTTGATTACAGCGGACTTTTATTTTGGATGACGCCCGAAAAAGCCCATGAATGGTCTTGGATTGTTTTCATTCCCATCGTCATTTTTATTGTAACCGCCGTTTCAAACGGTGCTAATATCGCGGATGGAATTGACGGACTTGCGGCGGGAACAAGCGTCGTCATACTTCTAACGCTTGCATTTTTCGCCTACATATCTGGGAATATTATTTTCGCAGATTATCTCAATATCATGTTCCTCCCAAATATGGGCGAAACCACCATTTTTGTCCTCGCTTTGGTCGGTGCGGTTATCGGATTTTTTTGGTACAATACGTATCCGGCTCAAGTATTCATGGGAGATACAGGAAGTTTAATGTTAGGTGGAGTTATCGCGGTTTTAGCCATTATTTTACGAAAAGAATTGATGATCCCAATTTTATGCGGAATTTTTCTGGTAGAACTTGTTTCCGTCATGTTGCAGGTTGCGGTCTTTAAATACAGAAAGAGAAAATTCGGGTTAGAATATGCGCAGAGTAACAGATTATTCAAAATGTCGCCGCTCCATCATCATTATCAAAAGGAAGGCTATCACGAAAGTAAAATCGTGAACCGAATGATCATTATGGGGGTTTTATTTGCGATTATTTGCTTGATCACTTTAAAAGTTAGATAAAACATACCGACTTTAATTAAGAGAAAAAAGAGAAAGAGAAATTTATAAAATCGCTCAGTCTTAAAGAAAAAAATATGAAAATAGTTGTTTTAGGTGGCGGAGAAAGTGGTTTCGGCGCAGCTTATTTAGCGAAGAAAAAAGGACTAGATGTTTTCTTGTCTGACAAAGGCGTGATTAAAAACGACTACAAAAATCTTTTGAATGTAGCAGAAATCGAATATGAAGAAGGTTCCCATGATGAAGCACGAATTCTCTCTGCAGACTGGATCATAAAATCTCCCGGAATACCGAAAAAAGCAGAAATAATCTACAAAATCAATCAGAAAGGAATTAGACTTTCCTCCGAAATTGAGTTTGCTGCAGAATTTACGGGTGCAAAAATTATCGCAATTACAGGAAGCAACGGAAAAACTACTACCACTTCCCTCATTTATCATATCCTGAAAAATGAAGGTTTGAAAGTAGGTTTGGGTGGAAATATTGGAAAAAGTTTTGCGAAACAAGTCGCTGAGGAAGATTTCGATTATTATGTCTTGGAAGTGAGTTCTTTTCAGTTGGATGATATTCAAAATTTTAGACCGCACATTTCTTTGTTGTTGAATCTGAGCAAGGATCATTTGGATCAGTACAACTACAATTATGAAGAGTACGCTTTGGCAAAATTCCGCATTGCAGAAAATCAGGAAAATGATAATTTTTTCATCTATAATAAAGATGATCAAATGAGTATGGATTTGCTGGAAAAGCTAGAGTTTAAGGCAAAAATGATCCCTTTCTCCACACAGGAAAAATTAAAAGAAGGTGGATTTATCAGTAACGGTAAGTTGATGGTCAAGTTAGACGATGATTTTTCCATGAAAATCGATGAATTGTCTTTGGTCGGAAATCACAACATCGCAAACAGTTTAGCGGCTTCTATTGCCGGAAAACTATTGAAGATCAGCAATGAAAGCATCAGAAATTCTTTGATGACTTTTCAGGCAGTAGAACATCGCTTAGAACAAGTTGCCGTAATTAATGAGGTTAAATTTATTAATGACAGCAAAGCAACAAATGTAAATGCTGCTTATTACGCTTTAGAAAGTATGAAACAACCTACCATTTGGATCGTAGGCGGAACAGATAAAGGAAATGACTACACCGAAATTGAGGATTTGGTAAAGAAAAAAGTGAAAGCAATTGTTTGTTTGGGTCTGGACAATGACAAAATTATTGCCTTTTTCCAAGATAAAAAAGAGTTGATCTACAGCACTTCCAGCATGAAACAAGCGGTAGACGTTTCCAGATCGCTCGCAGAAAAAGGAGATACTGTTTTGCTTTCACCATGTTGTGCAAGTTTTGATCTGTTTGATAATTATGAAGACCGCGGAAACCAGTTCAAAGCAGAAGTTTTAAAAAATTAATAGAAAAGAAATTCCGTAAAAAGAATACCAATAATCATGAATTCACAGGATACCGATAACAAATTCGAATTACTAAAAGGCGACAAAGTCCTTTGGATCGTGGTTTTGCTGATCTCGTTCTTCTCCGTATTTCCGGTTTATTCGGCGAGTTCTAATCTGGAATATATTGTAAATAACGGAACCACCACTTCGCATTTGATGAAACATCTATTTTTCGTGGTTTTAGGTTTGGTAATCATGCGGATGATGGGATTTTTAAAGTATGAACATATCGGAAAACTGAGCAGCATTATGCTTGCAATTACCATTATTTTACTAGGTTTAACCATGTTCACAGGTCAAAAAATTGATGGCGCTTCTGCTTCCCGATGGTTAAGAATTCCTGGAACTCCGGTCTCTTTTCAGCCTTCCTCTTTTGCTTATTTAATGCTGGTTATTTACCTCTGCAGATATTTAACAAAAAAGATCAAACGGGAAAGACTGCCCGTAGAAAATATATTCTACATTTTCGGACCTGTACTTCTCGTTTTCGTTTTGGTAGCAAAGGATAACGGTTCTACGGCCTTGATGATTTTAGTAGTTTCCATGATCGTAATGGTCATCGGTCAATTAAACAAATTATATATTTTGGGATTTGTTGGGCTTTCTTCTGTAGCCATTGGTATGTTTATGTTTCTCGCTTTAAAAACAGATTTAATTCCGAGCAACCGAGTTCATACTTGGATGAGCCGCGTGGAAACTTTCACCAATACAAAAAAGACAACCGAAGTAGAAGATGAATCCCTGAAAGCAAAAAATTATCAGGTCATGCAGGCAAAAGCCGCCATTGTTCACGGTGGAATTACGGGAATGGGTCCAGGAAAAAGCGCTTTGAAACAAATGTTGCCGCAATCTGCCTCGGATTTTATTTTCGCCATTATTGTAGAAGAGTATGGATTTTTTGGGGCGATATTTTTGATCACGCTTTACCTCATCATGATCATCAGAATTGTAATGATCGCCAGTAAAATGCCGGCTTTTTTCGGGAGTTTACTCGTCCTCAGTTTAGGAGTTATGATTTTTATGCAGCTCTCCGTCAATATTGCAGTTGCCGTCAATTTAATTCCCGTAACAGGACAACCTTTACCCTTGATCAGTTACGGTGGAACCTCTATGTTGGTAACGTATTTACAGTTAGGAATAATCTTAAATGTAAGTTCCAGAATTCAGGTTTATGATGAAGAAGGAATGGGTAAAAAACAAAATATAGAAGAAATTAATGATATCGCATAAAAATAAATGATGAACGATTAATAATAATTGATTTCTGTTGATTTATCAATCATCCACTATCTTTTATCAACTATAAATTAGAAATGAGCAAAAAATTAAAGGTTTTAATGAGCGGCGGCGGAACAGGTGGACACATCTTTCCGGCTATTGCCATTGCCGATGAAATCAAAAAAAGATTTCCGGATACCGAATTTTTGTTCATTGGCGCCAATGGAAAAATGGAAATGGAAAAAGTTCCGCTTTCCGGTTATCAGATTGCAGGGTTAAATATGGCAGGATTTGACCGTGGAAATTTGATGAAAAATTTTAGTCTTCCTTTCAAAGTAATTTCAAGTTTGGTAAAAGCCAGAAAAATCATTAAAAAATTCAATCCAGACTTTGCCATTGGAACTGGTGGATTTGCAAGTGGACCGGCTTTATATATCGCCTCCAAGATGAATATTCCCATTTTTGTGCAGGAACAAAATTCTCTGCCCGGAAAAACGAATGTCTTTCTTGCGAAAAATGCAAAAGCAGTTTTTACCGCCTATCCAGAAATGACGAAGTTTTTTCCAAACACCAAAACTTTATTTACCGGAAATCCAATTCGGAAAAATATTGTGACTGATTTGACCGACACAATTTCAGCGAAGAAAAAATTAGGTTTGGATCCCACGAAACTGACCATTCTTTCTGTAGGCGGATCTTTAGGTTCCAGAACTTTAAACAATGCCTGGAAAGAAAATTTAGATCAAATAATTGCTACAGATTATCAACTT
>Ga0136636_10001774_pt1 | contig 12701 bp, 8 predicted proteins | sample AntDrymUQ8522106_2_FD_104653 | JGI IMG/M metagenome (GOLD analysis project Ga0136636, IMG submission 104653) | Polar desert sand microbial communities from Dry Valleys, Antarctica - metaG UQ852 (21.06) | ecosystem: Environmental > Terrestrial > Soil > Desert | place: Antarctica: Dry Valley... | reverse complement strand
GCATCAGTAAATTTCAATACAGGAACCACTAATCCATCTTCAACAGCTACAGCTACTCCAATATTCACATGGTGATTTATTGTAATGGCATCTTCTTTCCACTGAGAATTGATTTTTGGATGTTTCTTTAAAGCCATCGCGCAAGCTTTAATAATCATATCGTTAAACGACACTTTGGTATCTGGAACGCTATTAATTACTACTCTTGAAGCCATTGCATCATCCATCGCCACTTCGATAACTAAGTTATAATGTGGCGCTGTAAATAGCGATTCAGCCAAGCGTTTTGCAATAATTTTGCGCATTTGCGAGTTCTTAATTTCCTCCGTAAAAACTTCTCCAGCTGGAACAAAAACTTTTGGAGCGACAGGTGCAGCGGCAGTTTCTGCTTTTGCAGCAGGTGCAGCAGCGGTTTGTGGTGCTACAACAGCTGGTGTAAAGTTTTCAATATCGCTTTTTACGATACGACCGTTTTCACCTGACCCTTTTACTTGAGTTAATTGGATTCCTTTGTCACTTGCAATTTTCTTTGCTAATGGTGACGCTAAAATGCGTTGTCCGTCTGTGGAAGCTTCTTGTACAATTGGTTCTGTCTCTTCTTCTGTTGCAACGGTTTCTTTTTCTTCTGCTACAGCAGGAGCATCTTTTGAAGTTCCACCAGTTTTATAATTATTAGCTATTCCGCTAATATCGGTGCCAGCTGGTCCTATAATTGCCAAAAGACTATCAACAGGAGCAGTGTTTCCTTCTTCGATTCCTATGTACAACAAAGTTCCTTCGTTGAAAGACTCGAATTCCATTGTTGCTTTGTCGGTTTCGATTTCAGCAAGAATATCTCCTTCAGCCACAGCGTCTCCTACTTTTTTTAACCACGTTGCTACTGTTCCTTCTGTCATGGTATCGCTTAAACGAGGCATTGTGATAACCACAACTCCTTTTGGCAGAGAGGCGGTTGAAGTTGCTGTCGTTTTAGTAGTTTCAGGTTGAGCTGCTGTTTCTTCACTACCTTTTATTTCTTCAGCAGTTTTTGATTCTTCATTAGCTGGAGCTGCATCAGCTGGTTTTTCTGCTAGTAATGCTGAAATATCTTCGCCTTCTTTTCCTATAATTGCTAATAAAGAATCTACCGGTGCAGTTTCACCTGCGGGTATTCCTATATGTAAAAGAGTGCCTTCGTTGAAAGACTCAAATTCCATTGTTGCTTTGTCAGTTTCGATTTCTGCAAGGATATCCCCTTCGTTGATTTTGTCACCTACTTTTTTTAGCCAAGTCGCTACCGTTCCTTCCGTCATTGTATCGCTCAAACGAGGCATTGTAATTTTTGTTGCCATAATTGATTTATAGTTTATGAGGAATAAATGGATAGTTTTCTTGTTCGTATACTACGTCGTATAGTTGTTGAATTGGTGGGTATTCAGATTCTTCGGCAAATGTTACACATTCTTCCACCAGATCTTTTACTCTTTGGTCAATTACTTTGATTTCTTCTTCTGTAGCATACTTTTGATCTTTAATTACATCTAAAACTTGTGTAATTGGATCGATTTTCTTGTATTCCTCTACTTCGTCTTTTGAACGGTAAAGTTGAGCATCCGACATAGAGTGGCCTCTATAACGGTATGTTTTCATTTCTAGGAAAGTGGGTCCGTCTCCGCGACGTGCTCTGTCAATTGCTTCCGTCATCGCTTCAGCCACTTTTACAGGATTCATTCCGTCTACAGGTCCGCAAGGCATCTCGTAGCCTAAACCTAATTTCCAAATATCAGTATGATTGGCTGTTCTTTCTACAGAAGTTCCCATGGCATACCCATTATTTTCAACGATAAATACCACCGGAAGTTTCCATAGCATAGCCATGTTAAAAGCTTCGTGCAAAGATCCTTGACGTGCTGCTCCATCACCAAAATAGGTCATAGTTACACCACCAGTCTCAAAATATTTATCTGCAAAAGCTAATCCTGCACCTACTGGAATTTGTCCTCCTACAATTCCGTGGCCACCATAAAAACGGTGTTCTTTCGAAAAAATGTGCATAGAACCCCCCATACCTTTTGAAGTTCCAGTTACTTTTCCTAAAAGTTCTGCCATTACGCGTCTAGGATCAACTCCCATCCCTATTGGTTGAACGTGATTTCTGTATGCAGTAATCATTTTGTCTTTAGTCAAGTCCATAGCGTGTAATGCACCAGCTAAAACTGCTTCTTGACCGTTGTATAAATGTAGAAAACCTCTAACTTTTTGTTGGATGTATAATGCGGCAAGTTTGTCCTCAAACTTTCTCCAAAGCAGCATGTCCTCATACCACTTTAAATATACTTCTTTTGTTACTTCTTTCATCTGATCTTTTCTTTTGCTAAAGTGTTATTGTATTATCAATTTGTACCTATAACGCAAAACAGTTTCCTCCCACAAATTTGCGCCCCGAAGCGTCGGGATGCAAAAATAAGACATTCCATCTAAGAACTAAAATTTAATAGACAATTTTTAGAGTTTTTACAAGAACTTTTTAACGAACATAAATGGGAGTAAATTTTTTAGGGATTCAGATTTGTAAATTGTGCCAATTTCTCCCATGAAATAGATTTCTATTGGTGTATCCTGCTTGATTTCGTATTCTGCTATTGATTGTCTACAGGATCCGCAAGGTGGAATTGGTGTTGTAGTTTCGTTTGTGTCCGATGCAGCGGTAATGGCCATTTTTAAAACTTTAGCTTCAGGATATTTTGCTCCTGCGTAAAATATAGCGACGCGTTCTGCACAAAGTCCAGAAGGATAAGCTGCGTTTTCTTGATTTGAACCCAAAATGACCTGGCCATTATCTAAAATTAGGGCGACTCCAACTCTGAATTTTGAGTAAGGTGCATAAGCGGTTTTTCTTACTGCCGCTGCTTGGTCCATTAAGTTCTGAACATCAAATGGTAAATCAGTAGTTGAATCAAATACTTTAAATTGTGTTGTAATTGTTATTTCTTTCATGCTTTTTTAGGGAAAAAAAATCCAAATTTCATCTCGATGTTTTGAGTTGAAATTTGGATTGTTAATTATTGTTTTATTTTAGTTTAATATTCGTCGTATTTATCCCCAAAATTGAAGGTGAGTGAAAAACGAAGTGTGTTCTCTAGTGGGTTTTTAACTTTTGATGATGAAAATAAATAGGAGACATCCACCTTAACGACATTGTATTTGAAACCTGCTCCAAGAGAGAAAAATTGTCTAGCACCTTTTAACGGACTTTCGTGAAAGTAACCCAAACGCATCGCAAAAGAATCTTGGTATAAATATTCCGCGCCAAGTGCATAAGTGAATTCTTTGATTTCTTCACTAAGACCATCAGGAGCATCTCCAAAAGATTTAAAAACGCCAGAGGTCCATCCTATCGATCGGTAATTATCATTGTTTTGATTTCTTTCTTCAGGTGTTACCGTGCCGTCTCCATTTAAATCAGGATTCTGAGGTGTTGGAACAAGTAACTTATTTAGTTCAACATTTACTGCAACTTTATTATACTCGTCTAATATAAAATCAAAACCAGTTCCGATTTTTAAATTAGCAGGCAAGAAGTTGTTGTTGAATTCATCATTGTCATAACTGATTTTTGGACCTAAATTTTGAATATTAAAACCAGCCCTCCATCTTCCGTTGAATTCACTGTAAGCTATTTCTTCAGATTGATAAAAACCAGCAACATCAACTGCAAAAGAACTAGCGGAGGAGGCATCATTACTGTCTGAAGCTACTTTTAAATTCGAATTAATAAATCGTCCAGCAATAGCCATTGAGAATTTTTCACTTAGTTTTAAGGAATAAGATCCATCAATTGCAAATTCGTTTGGAGAGACTATGGGGAAATCTTCGTTTTGTTCTCCGGTTTGTCTTAGTTCAATGTCTCCTAGACCAAAATAGCGAATGCTTCCAGCAAATGCGCTTCGATCATTCAATTTTTGATAGTAGGTCAACTGTCCTAATGAAATATCATTTACTAAATCAGTGAGATACGGTGTATAACTGAGCGAAAATCCTTGTGCGTCTGTTGAAAACGCATATTTAGCTGGGTTCCATTGCTGCGAAAAAGCATCGGCAGAGGTCGCAACTCCTATGTCACCCATACCCGCTGCTCTTGCATCAGCAGCTACAAGTAAAAATTGAACGCCGGGTACTATAACGCGTTCCTGTGCTTTTGCAAAGGATACAAGTAAGAGACAAATTAAAAGAAATACGGTTTTTTTCATTCTAGTGGTACTATTTATTAAACAAATATAGTATATTATTAAAGTATTACAAGTTTTTCAAATTTTTCACTTTTCATATTGGTCAAGGTTGATTTTACGGTTAGCTTGTATACGTAAACCCCTTTTCCTAATCGGTCGCCAAAATCATCTTTACCGTCCCAAATTACATCTTTTGATAAAAAACCTTCTGTTGTAATAATTTGATTTTTTGTCCAAACTATTTTCCCTGTTATTGTCATTACTTGGACCTGAACTTCTAATGGCTCATAAGGTCTATTGTGTGTAAACCAAAACTCGGTGTAACTGACAAATGGGTTCGGATAATTTAATACATGCGTCAATGTTATTGTTTCATCGCCTACTACAATAAATTGAATCTCAGCGGTGATTGGGTTGTTGTATACGTCCCAGGCTTTGAATGTAATGGTGTGTAATCCTGGAGCTAAATTACGTAATGGAAACCGAAGTGTTCCACTAGTAAAATCGTCTAGTGTAGTTTGATAATAATCGTTTAAAACAAAAGGATTGCTGACATCTCCATCTAATACGGCAACAATGTCGTGTCCTATTCCACTTGCTGTATTTATCCCATTTTCGTCTTCAAGATTCGCAACAAGAAAAGGAGATTCGTTTGTTGTGCCTCCAGAAACAAATGTTTCATCATTCATATATAACTTCACTCTTGGGCTAATATTGTCTGCAATAGCATTTTGGTTTATCCCACCTATTTTGATAGTGGAATCGTACCCAGTTTCGTTTTGTAAAATCTGGTTTTTTTTGGAATAAAAGCTAATCCTTCCATTGGCTAGTGGGACTCTGATGTCTCGAGGCACGACAAAACTAAATTCAAATTGACCATTAGTAACCGTTGCATTTCCCCTAAATATTGTTTCTCCTAATACAGTAAAGTTAATTGGAGGGCTATTTCCGTCATTGTTATAGGTTGTTCTGCTGACCGCCTTGTCAAAAATAGTGGTAGCGACTTCACCATTATATGTGGTCAACGGATTGTTGTTTTCATCGGTAACTTCTCCTGTTAGTTTTATTTTTGATAATGATTTGAAGTCGTCGATACTTTGAGTTACCGGAATGTCATTCACTTTTGTCAACCTGATTTTTGGTCTGGCCACCGCCAGCATGATGGCAGGATCGCCAATATAAAAAACAACATTGGTAGCTGAATTTGGGTTGCTATTTTTAGAGATCCGCAATGCTTCTGCTATAGATTGGTACTGATTTGATCCATAGGATAATAGGTTTTTGGTTAGTCCATCATTAAAGTTTTCGGCACTAAATTGACCAATAGAGCGTATGGTAGTAATCATTGCAATTGCTCCTCCTTTTGGGTTCCAGTACGTGTATTCTCCAGCCGTTGGTCTAAACGGATTGTCAAAACGAGAAAATTCACAAGTAATCGTTATGAACAATGGATATTTGTATTGATTACTTAAGTTCTGCCCGTCTGATTTTTCCCAAATGCGTTCTGCTGACAAACCATCTTCACCACCATGGCCTAAGTAATTGAACACCAAAGCTCCTTTTTCGAAAGCATTAAAAAAATCAGTTCTTGCTTTTGGATATCTGGAACCACCAGCAGAGGCTTCTTGCGCATAGGAATCTAATAAAATTTTAGTTACATTCAAAAATGGCTTTTCTAAAGAAATCGTATTTGCAAGCCCATTTTGTCTGTTTTGTAAACTGGCATCTGACGGTATATCGGAGTCATCAGAAACCAAAACAAAGTTGTTTCTCCAGCTTCCGTACGATTTTACATCATGGTATTCAACTACTTTATTCACCATCTCATCAGCCTGTTTTGTGTCATTTACCAACATTCTGCCCACTGCAATGTCGATTCCTCCAAAGAAGGAGACAATGTTTCCTTCGGAGGAATCCATTAATCCAAAAAAATCATCCGAGGCAAAAGAGGATTCTCCTGTTGTGCTACTATTTAAAGAATGATAAATAGGCACGACATTCGTATTGTTTACGATCCTATTTTTGAAATCATAAGATGCATCACCAAAAAGATTAATATATTTTACTCTTTTAGTGCTCGTTGAAGCATTTTCATAAATGTATTTTATGCAGTTTCTTATCGCAGCAATATCCTGTTTTCCCGAAGAAAATTCTTGATATATTAATTCTAAAGGAATTACTTTGACATTTAAATTAGAATAGTTGCGATGGAAATTCGCTAATTTCTCTGCTTGTGAAATTAAAGAAGAGGGCGAAATAATGACGTAATCTATATCCTGAAATTGACCTTGACTATTTTTAAATAAAGTTCCTTTTAGATTTTGATTGGCAACTTTTGATTTACTATCTCTTAAAGGAGTGTAATAATCGGTGGCATCTACTGCTATGTACTTTCGTAGTTCGCCTAAATTGGCTTTGAAACTGAATGTAGGCTGATTTGTGTTTTCGATTTTGGAAACGGTGTAAGGATCAGTAACGTCCCAAATCTGATTAATTCCAGTGGCATTTGAAAGTTCATAATTTACAATGCCTAAATTGGAGCCGGACTGATCGTACTGAAAATGAAATTGTTTTCCGTAGCCTTGAAGTTTTCTTTTGGCGATCAGCCTAATGTTATCTAGGAAGCCTTTGGAGCCGGGTACGCCGTTATTGTTGTATTTTAATTTTATTTTTGTGTTTTCTGCGCCATTAAAATTGGAGTTACTGGGAAGAGAACCTAAGATAAATTCGGTTCCAGAATTACTGCTAAGTGCAGGAAAGGAAATGGTACCCGCTGCATTGCCGTTTGCAGTTACGCTAAAGGAGGTGGGTGTAAAAGCTGCAGAGGCTGCTGTTAGCATTATTTTTACAGGAACGGAGGAGTCAATATTTGGAAAAATAAAGTCAAATTCCTGTTCATTTTTTACGTCAAATGACTCGCCAAACCATTGTCGACCCAAACGGGCAATGTTCACAAGATCTTGTTCGTGGTATTGATAATCATCAAAAGACGTTAAATTCATCGTGCTACTTCCTGTAGGTTGCTCCATAGGAGAAATTCTCTTTCCGTCAGCGCCATGGACGGTAATGTAGTAATAGGATTTGTTATCATATAAATTAAGGTGCGTTCTACTTTCCTGATTCCAAGTGTCTACTCCTTCGGCATAAAAAAGGATATAATCCTCGTTGTTAAAAACGCCGTCACTTTCGCCGTTAATCTGAATTGCATTTTCTATTAAATCATTAGGATAATAAATACTGTTTGACAGCGGTAGCATGCGGCCGCCATTACCGTAAATTTTTATTTTTCGAGGGTTAATTGCAGTAATATCAAGTCCCAGTTGCTGTAGAAAGTTTTTAGATAGCTTATATACGCCCGATTTTTCTACATAAAATTGAAACCAGTTGCCACTTGCTAAAACAGCATTAGAAATTGTGTTCACTCTTTTTGTGGATTGCGTTGTTTTAGCATTGTTGTTTTCTATTTCATAAGAAAAGGATTTGATTCGCTTGAATCCAAAATCATCCTTTATGATGGGCGAAATATTAATAAATGCTTCTTTGAAATCTCTTGAATTCGAGACAACTAGTGATGCGTTGGTTGTTTTGGGAATGTTTTCAGAACTTAAATCGCCAAGCTGATCCACTGAAATTGATTCGTAATTTATAGTAGTGATTTGTACTTTTCCTTCTTCAAAAGAGACGGGATCTTTTATTTTTAGAGTAAAAAGTAAAGTTTTATTGGAAGCATCGTAATGAAAGCTATTGCCCGTAAAATGAGGAATAACAACTTTAGAATCCCCATAGGACATTTCTTTTTTTTCTAGCCATTCGATGGTAATGGCACCTTTAATTTGAGCAAAAGAAACAAACGGAAGCAAGACTATTATGGCCAAAAGTATTTTTCTCATTGCTTTTTTAACGGGATTAATAGCGGGTTATTATTAATTAGTAAAAATAAATCATTTCATGTTATTGTAAATAATAAATATTATAAATTTGCGTTATACTAGATAATTTAACGTAAAACTTAGATTTCCAGATTTATTAAAAAAGTTAGATGCTTGTTAATTGTTAATTATTATATTGCGTCACTAAAATTATTACCTACTAAAGAGTATGAAAGCAAACAGAATTATGGGCTTACAGTTGTTGCTATCAATCGTTTTGATTGTTGGTTTCTCCAGTTGCAGTAAAAAATCCAATTCAAAGAACACTTCGAGAGCTACGGGTTGGAATATGGATAGTAGAAAAGGTTCCAGTAAGAAAAAACAAGAGGCAGGGCCTGGTTTGGTCTTTGTTGAAGGCGGTACCTTTACGATGGGTAAAGTGCAGGATGATGTGATGCACGATTGGAATAATTCACCAACACAACAGCACGTGCAGTCCTTTTATATGGATGAAACTGAAGTGACAAATTCCATGTATTTGGACTACTTAGATTGGTTAAAAAATGTGTATCCGCCAACGGAAGAAATATACAAAAACATATACGAAGGAGCTTCGCCAGATACTTTGGTTTGGAGAAATAGATTGGGTTATAATGAAACGATGACTAATAATTATTTAAGACATCCTTCTTATGCCGATTATCCCGTTGTTGGAGTAAATTGGATTCAAGCAACTGAATTCAGTAATTGGAGAACGCAACGTGTAAACGAAGCTCTTCTCGAAAAAAGTGGATATCTTAAAAAGAATGCAAAAACGCTAGATGTGACAGCGGAAAGTAATTTTGATACAGAAACGTATTTAAATTCCCCTACTTCAGCTTATGGAGGAAATGAAGAAATTGTTTTAAAAGGAGGAAAGGGAGCAAGAAAAACACCCAAAGCAGGGAAAAATGGAGCAGTGGTTGAACCAAAAAATGTTTATGCTCAACGTTCTTCAGGAATACTTTTGCCGGAATACCGTTTGCCTACTGAGGCGGAATGGGAGTATGCAGCTGCTGCAGATGTAGGTCAAAGAGAATACAATATTTATAAAGGTCAGAAAAAATATCCTTGGTCAGGTGGGTACACTCGTTCAGGAAAGCGACAAAGTAAAGGCGATCAATTAGCCAACTTCAAGCAAGGAAATGGAGATTATGGTGGGATTGCAGGTTGGTCTGATGATGGAGCTGACATCACAAATGAAGTAAAAAAATATCCTGCTAATGATTTTGGACTATATGATATGGCCGGAAATGTAGCGGAGTGGGTACAAGATGTATATAGACCTATTATTGATAACGAAGCAAATGATTTTAACTACTTTAGAGGAAATCAATATACTAAGAATAAAATTGGTGCTGACGGTAAAGTGGAGATTGTTACCAAAGACAATATGAAGTATGATACCTTAAGTAATGGTAGAATAATAGCCAGAAACTTTCCAGGTCAGATTGCTCAAGTACCAGTTGACGAACAAGAAACTTATTTGAGACAGAACTTTGACAAAAGCGATAATACGAATTATAGAGATGGGGATAAACAATCAACCCGCTATTATAATTTTGGCAATTCAGAGTCTGATGACGAAAAATCAAAATCAGATAAAGTGATGTACAACTCTCCTAGACATAATGTTACAACGGACAGTTTAGGAAAAATGGTTAGAAAATATGACAAATCTAGTACAAGAACGACCTTAATCAATGATGAATCCAGAGTTTATAAAGGTGGATCTTGGAGAGATAGAGCCTACTGGTTAGATCCCGCACAAAGAAGGTATTTTCCACAAGATATGGCAACAGACTACATTGGTTTTAGATGTGCAATGTCTAGAGTAGGGCCAAAAGCAGATAAGAAGAGATCAGCAAGAAATTAAATTTATAATTAAATAAAATAAAAAGAAAAGCCCTTTGATTAGGGCTTTTCTTTTTTTAAATCGTTTCAAATGGATATTAAGTACATTCATAGTTTGTTTTTAAAATGCAACTCAGTTTCAATAGATACACGAAATATTAAGCCAAATTCCTTGTTTATTGCCATAAAAGGGGATCGCTTTGATGCTAATACATTTGCCGAGTCAGCATTGGAAAAAGGAGCATCTTATGTAGTAATTGATGACGAGTCTTATTTTATCGATCAGAGGACCATCTTAGTGGAAGACTGTTTAGTTGCGCTGCAGGAATTAGCAAAATTTCATCGGGAGTATCTAAAACTACCTATAATTGCGCTTACAGGAAGCAATGGAAAAACAACCACCAAAGAACTTATTCTTGTTGTTCTTTCAAAAAAGATGAAAGCAAAAGCAACTGAAGGAAATCTAAATAATCACATTGGAGTTCCTTTGACATTGCTTTCGTTTACTTCAGAAACGGAAATAGGGATTGTTGAAATGGGCGCAAATCACAAAAAAGAAATTGAATTTCTATGCGAATTAGCAAAGCCCGATTATGGTTATATTACTAATTTTGGCAAAGCGCATTTAGAGGGATTTGGAGGTGTGGAAGGCGTTATTCAAGGAAAAAGTGAAATGTTTCATTATCTTTCAAGTAGAGACAAGACTGTTTTTATAAACTTGGAAGACGCTATTCAAGTTGAAAAGTCAAAAAGTTTAAACACGTATACGTTTGGGATTAATAAAGTAGAGGCAGCTGTAAATATAACAAATGTAAAAGCCAATCCTTTTGTTGAAATTAGTTATTCTGATCTAATTATAAAATCTCATTTAATAGGTTTGTACAATGCAAATAACATCAATGCAGCTTTGGCTATTGGCAACTATTTTGGAGTTCCTGACAGCGATATTAAGGAGGCCTTGGAGGGTTACATTCCTGAAAATAATAGATCTCAATTAGTCTCAAAAGGGACGAATCAAATTATTCTTGATGCTTATAATGCAAACCCAAGTAGCATGACGGTCGCAATAGAGAACTTTTTGCAATTAGAAAATCCAAATAAAATTATGGTTTTAGGCGATATGTTTGAGTTGGGACAGGAAAGTGCACAAGAACATAAAGGGATTGTGATGCTATTGGAAAATGAAAAAAAAATGAAATGCTATTTTATTGGTTCGGCTTTTTATGAAAATAGAACACAACAGAGTAATTTTTATTTCTATGAATCATTTGAAAAATTTTCGAATGATTTGCCGCTCGCCGGATTTGTTAATAGCACAATTTTAATAAAGGGCTCAAGAGGAATGGCATTAGAGCGGACTCTAGAACTACTATAACGTAAATGATTATTAATTAATTCTAATGCCATCACATAAACAGGATGGCATTTTTAGGTTAATACTGTTTCGTTATGAAATGATGATCATTTCTGCTGTCATAGAATTTTTAGCAGGTATTCGAATGATTAAAATTACAATTGGAGTAGGTTTATTCTGGTAGTTTAACTTTCTTGAAGTTAAGGTGTTGCTATGAAGAACTGTTATCTTCAAATAATTATGAATATGAATTCAAAGGGCAGTTGTTTTGTAAGTTCATTTTTTTTCCTTGGTTTTCTGTAGCTGTTTTTTTTGTTTAAATGCTGTTTCTTTTGGAAGGGATTTTTTAGTTTGCCCAAATGATTTTTTTAATATAAACCGAAAGCAAATTTGCTGAGTTTTCAAAATTGGATGTTCCTTTATTTTCTTATCAAAAATAAGCTAAATTGCATCTTTTAAAGAGCGTACTAATTACAAGGATAAAATAGATGTTAAAAGATGTTTTAGCTAACAAGGAGTTTTACCAGCCGGGTTTGTCAATTGATTGTGTGATTTTTGGATTTCATAACAATCAGCTTAAAGTATTATTAATAAAAACTAGGTATAGTGATCTATGGGCTTTGCCAGGAGGTTTTGTATCAATTGCTGAAGATATTGATCAGGCTGCAGTCACCGTTTTGTATGGTAGAACAGGATTGAAAGGGATCTTTCTAAGGCAGTTTTCTACATTTGGTAGTGCGAGTAGGTGTAATGTTGATTTTAGCAATAGTATTTTAGATTTCTACGGGATACCTTTAGCGGAAGGCACGTGGTTTGCAAGCCGTTTTGTCACCGTTGGATATTACGCATTGGTCGATTTTTTACAAGCAATTCCACCGCAGGAGGGTAAAAATGACATTATAGAATGGATTGATCATAATGATGTGCCAGAACTAATTCTAGACCACAGAGAAATTTTAAATACGGCTTTACAGACCTTGCGGATGGAGTTGAATTTGATGCCGGTAGGTTATAATCTACTGCCAGAGAAATTTACAATTCCCGAATTACAAAAGTTATATGAAACCATATTGGGCAGAAAGCTGGACCGTAGAAATTTTTTACGTAAAATTACAGCAATTGGGATTTTAACAAAACTGAACGAAAAGAAAAGTAATGTAGCCCACAAAGCGCCTAACTTATATAGTTTTGATAAAGAAAAATATGAAGAAGTTGTGAAGAACGGATTAAAGCAAGGTTGGTAATCTTAAAAAGCAATTCAATTCAATTTGTTTGTGAGGAATAATAAAGCTTGAGATATTTTCCTTATTTCTGATATTCAAGTTGACAGGCTTAAGTAGCAAACGTTGAGATTAGAATTCCAATAAAGATTATGTG
>Ga0136636_10001773_pt1 | contig 12703 bp, 11 predicted proteins | sample AntDrymUQ8522106_2_FD_104653 | JGI IMG/M metagenome (GOLD analysis project Ga0136636, IMG submission 104653) | Polar desert sand microbial communities from Dry Valleys, Antarctica - metaG UQ852 (21.06) | ecosystem: Environmental > Terrestrial > Soil > Desert | place: Antarctica: Dry Valley... | reverse complement strand
GCCGTTTGCGATACTAAAAATGCAGAATTGGTTAAATCGCTTGGCGCTGATGTGGTGATTGATTACAAAAAAGAAGACTTCACAAAGATCAATACCAAATTTGATGTAGTTTTCGACGCCGTAGGCAAAAGCTCTTTCGGAAAGTGCAGACCGCTGCTGAAAAAAGGAGGAATATATATGTCGACCGAATTGGGATATATGTCGCAAAATCCTTTCCTGGCACTTATAACTCCATTGCTCGGAGGCAAAAAATTATTATTCCCTATGCCGACCATAAACAAGCAAGATGTTGAATTTTTAAAAGAGCTGGTCGTAACCGGGAAGTTCAAACCGGTTATTGACAGGAGCTATCCGCTTGAGCAGATTGTAGAGGCATACAGGTATGTTGAAACCGGGATGAAAACAGGAAATGTGGTTATTTCCATAGTACCAAAGGCCAGGTTCATTGACATTTAACAATACCCAGACGCTATCGTTATTTTTAGGCAATTGCGATATATGCAAATTTGTAGCTTTGTGCTTCTGTTTTGAATTCAATACCGGCACACAGTTTTGCATTTCGAATTCACTCCCGAACCCTAAGCCGGAAAATAAAAAAAGTAATTTACCATGAGAAAAGCTATCCTATCAGTCCTTTTGCTTGCTGTCGCAATTGCCGCTTACACACAACAAACCCTTTACGCCACCAAACTCAACATCCCTTATTACAATGATGATGTTATTAAAAAAGACAGTTATATCAGGGAAAGGTGCGTGCTTGATATTTATTACCCTCAGAATGTAAAAGGTTTTTCAACGGTCATGTGGTTACATGGCGGTGGCTTAACGGCAGGCAACAAAGAGTTTCCGGGAGCACTGAAGGATAAAAATATCTGTATTGTTGCTGTGAATTACCGCTTAAGCCCAAGAGTGAAAGTGAAAGAATGTATAGAAGATGCAGCAGTAGCAACAGCATGGGTTTTTAATCATATAAGTGAATTCGGAGGTGACCCTTCATTAATATTTCTTTCAGGACATTCGGCAGGCGGATATCTTTCCCTTATGATCGGACTGGATAAAAACTGGCTGAAACCTTATAATATTGATGCCAACCGGATTGCAGGCCTGATACCACTAAGCGGACAAGCTATCACGCACTTTGCCGTAAGAAAGGAACGCAGTATAGCCGATACACAGCCTGTTGTTGATGAATTCGCACCTTTGTTTCATGTACGTGCCGATGCCCCTCCCCTGCTGCTGATTACCGGCGACCGTGAACTGGAACTCCTTGGCCGTTACGAGGAAAACGCTTACCTGGCACGAATGATGAAACTGGTTGGCCATAAAGAAACCAGGCTGCTTGAATTGCAAGGCTACGGTCATATGATGACCGAACCGGCATTTCCATTGCTCCTTAATGAAGTGCAGCGGATAACAGACGAAAAGAAAAACACATCAGGAAAATCGAAAAAATAGTTCAGAAAAAAAAACGGTGGTTTGCCCACCCTGTCAAATTATTTCTGATATTCAAAATTGATGTTAATTTTTAAAACAAAATCTATTATGCAAAAAAACTGGAAATTTAAAACGGGAATATTCTTAATAATACTGGCATGTTTGCTATTTATATCAATAGCGGTCGTTCCGTTTTTAACTGTTGATGCTAAAACAAAAATTACAATAACAACCATACTGTTTGTGCTTGGCGAAATCACCTTCTGGGTCGGCGGATTTCTGCTGGGGAAAGAACTATTCAATAAATACAAGGCATATTTAAATCCTAAAAACTGGTTTAAAAAGAAAATTTTGACAGAAACAGGTAAAGTTGATAACTTTGATAACGACATCTCAAAATCATAAACAACAACAAGCCTGATTTGCAGGATATTTCATTCGCCTTGCCCAATGAATGGGAAACGGGCATGATTAAAATTATACTATACACAAAGTTTTTAATTATTTTCTAAATATTGTTAGATTTGTAACTTGAAAAGCTTGAAACAAGAAGATTTATTTAAACTCTTAACCTGATACAAATATGCCATACGTACCTTTTTTTTGAATATTGTCCTGAAACCGCTGAAAAAGAAACCAGGTGCATATCTTTATTACTCGATAACAATGAATACGAACTACCCACCGGAAATTATTATTTTACAGAGAACTTTTGCGATGAATGCGATTGCCGTAGGGTGTTTTTTAATGTATTCGATGAAAAAATGATGGTAGCTGTTATATACTGGGGGTGGGAAAGCCTGGATTTTTACCGGAAATGGTATGGATTCAGTGACAAGGAGCTTATCAGGCAATTACCGGGCCCGGCTTTGAATGAAATAAGTGTTCAAACCCGTTTGGCACCGGGAGTTTTAAAAATGTTTAAACACATATTATTGCCCGACAAAATCTATACCAATCGCATAAAGAGTCACTATACCCAGTTTCGAAAGGAACTGAAAAAGAAAAAGTAACCCAACCGATAAAAAATGCCCAAAGGAAAATCCATCAGTAAAATTGCCATGCCTGAAATGCAAATCATTCCATTTGCATCACCCACGATATGGGAACAATTTTTAGCCGAAAACCACGCGGTTTCAAATGGCATCTGGCTGCAGTTTTATAAAAAAGGTTCGGGTATTGAGTCTGTTACCTACCCCCAGGCATTGGATGCAGCTCTTTGTTATGGCTGGATAGACGGACAACTGAAGCCGTTGGATGAACTTTCGTATATGCAGCGATTTACTCCGCGTCGCCCGCGAAGCATATGGTCGAAACGAAATATTGAACATATAGCCCGCCTTACCGCCGAAGGACAAATGAAACCCGCCGGACTAAAAGAGGCAGAAGCCGCAAAAACTGATGGCCGCTGGGCTACAGCCTACGATTCGCCGGCCAATATGGTCCTTCCTGATGATTTTCTGGCTGAGCTTTCGAAAGATGAAAAAGCGCTGGCTTTTTACGAATCCCTGCGTAGGGCCAATAAATATGCTATCTGCTGGAGGATTCAAACTGCCAAACGACCCAAAACAAAAGAGAAACGAAAGAAAGAGATACTGGAAATGCTGGGAAGGGGAGAAAAGTTCCATTCATGAAATTTGAGCAAGATTTATAATTTAGCTTCCCATACTTCCTTGCACTTTACACAAAGCTGCGCTTCCTTCTGATCAATATCCTCAACATAAGTACTCGATCGCATTACGCAGGTAGGTGTATAGCAGTGGATTAATCCAAGTAAATGTCCAAGTTCATGAATAACCTCTTTCTTAAACCGTTCGAGGAGGATATCGTTATCGTTAGCAATTCCATAACGATCGTTGCTTAGCCGGTACATGGATGCAATTCCTGAGCGTCCGCTTAACTGAGCCTGGCCAAAAATATAGGTAAGAATAGGAATAAAAATATCAACATTAAAAAGCCCGATTACTTTAAAAGATTCGTCAAATTGCATGTTATCGACCAGTTTCAGAAGCTTATCGCCGTTGTATTGCCTGCGCACGGGATCAAAGTAAATACTTATATCAACATAGGCATCTTTAATAACAACCGTACAATTATATTCACGTGCAACTGCCTCAGAAATCTTTTCCAGCAATTTCCTGTCGAAAAGGCCGAAAGATACAATTGTAATGGTCGTAGGATTCATCCGGGGGATACTTACTAAAAATAAATTAAATTCCAAGATTCAAATTCCAAGGATCAAGGTTCGAGGTTCAAAGTTCAAGGTTCAAGGTTCGAGGTTCAAGGAGCAAAGATCCCGATTTTATCCGGGAATTATCTCGTTTAGGTTCTCCCCCACGGGGAGATGTCCGAAGGACAGAGGGGTCTAATACTGGTTTCAAAGTTTCAAAGTTTCAGGTTGCTGAGCGGAGCCGAAGCGCAGTGTTACGGAGTTACAAATCCGAATTCCGACACTTCGACTCCGCTCAGTGTCCGGTACATTAAGCTTTAAGTCCGTACTTCTTAATCTTGTTATATAGTGTTACACGATCTACTTTTAAAGCCTGGGCTGTACGCGAAATATTCCAGCTATATTTATTCAGTATCTGGAGTATAAAGGCTTTTTCGAAATCATCCAGACTTTCGATATTACTATCAACTCCGTCTTTTTCGAATGGCAGGTCTTTAAGTACTATTTTTATACCATTGCCAACTACAATAGCGCGTTCTATCATATTTTCGAGTTCGCGAATGTTGCCGGGGAACTGGTATCCCGAAATGCGTTTTAACACCGGAGGATCGATTGTAATCAGTGGCTTATTCATCGAAGCACAGTATTTCTGAATAAAATATTCGACCAGTAACGGAATATCCTCAACCCTTTCGCGTAAAGGCGGCACATGAATATTCATCACATTAAGCCTGTAATAAAGATCCTCACGGAAAGTCCCTTTTTCGACCATGCTTTTCAGATCGCGGTTGGTGGCGCAGATTACCCTGAAATCGGAAGAAATTTCCTTATTCCCCCCAACTCTTATAAAGCTTTTGGTTTCGAGTACACGCAAAAGTTCTACTTGCATTTTTTGCGATATAGTGGCGATTTCGTCCAGAAAAATAGTACCGCTGTCGGCCATCTCAAACCTTCCTTTACGATTGTACAAGGCACCGGTAAAAGCACCCTTTTCGTGGCCAAACAATTCACTTTCCAGTAAACTTTCGGTAAGCGCACCGCAATGTACACTTACCATAGGGTAAAATTTACGTTGCGAATTAGCATGTATTGCCCTGGCAACCAGTTCCTTTCCGGTGCCGCTTTCGCCGGTTATTATTACGGATGAATTAGTTGGTGCTACACTTTCAATTTCATGTAATACTATTTTTATTGCTTCACTCTTACCAATAAGATCCTCTACACTTTCGAGCGAATCAACCCTTTTCTTCAAAGTTTCGTTTTCGTGAGCCAGTGAAATTTGTTTTGAGGCATTACGGATCAGGTGCGAAAGATCATCGGGATCAAAAGGCTTGGTTACATAATCAAAAGCGCCTTCTTTTAAGGCTTTAACAGCGGTGTCAACACTGGCAAAAGCCGTCATTACGATGATGATCGAATCCTTATTCAGGGTTTTAATCCTTTGAAGCAGTTCCAGTCCGTCCATGCCAGGCATTTTCAGATCGGTGAGAATAATGTCGAAATAGCCGGATTCGAGTATAGCCAAGGCTTTTTTTGCATTTTCGGCGCACTCAACCCGGTAGCCGTCTTCTATAAACCAGTTGGTCAATGATTCCCTGACCGATTCTTCGTCATCGACAATTAGTATTGATATCTTTTTATCCATAGTTTTATTGCTAACGTTATGGTTTTATAGTTACAGTTCAAATGTTATATTGTTCTTTTGTTCTATTGTTCTATTGTTCTTTTTGTTCTAATGTTCTATTGTTCTTTTGATCTTTTGATCTTTTTGTTCTTTTTGTTAAAACGAAATATCAAGTGCAAAGAATTTATCCAAATGTAGTAATTCTAACATTGATTTATTCCTTTCGTAACCTTTTAGTCACAGTGCTTACTATGTTGCACCATGATAAAATGAAACCCTGCACTTCGACTCCGCTCAGTTGCTTGAAACTTTGAAACTTTGAAACCCTGAAACTTTGAAACCCTGAAACATGAAATCCTAAAACCCTTTTCCATTAACCAAAATCCCTAAGCATTCCCACCACTTATCAACGGCAAAGTAATTGAAATCACGGTTCCTTGGCCCTGTTCCGATTTCACCTGGATTTTACCTTTATGGCTTTGGAAAATTCCGTGTACTATCGGCAATCCAAGACCTATGCCACGTGCCTGCATTTTTGTTGAAAAGAACGGCTCGAAAATATGAGGGATATCTTCAGCGGAGATGCCGATCCCGTTATCGGATATTTCGAGTTTAATTGTATCCTGATCAGGATTGGATGTTTTTACCACGATTTCGCCATTGTCGGCAACAGCTTCCGAAGCATTGACAATCATCGCCACACAAGCCTGTTTGATCTGGTTGGGGCTGCAATAGATTAAATCTGATGAAGCTAAAAAATCCGTTACAAAACTGATGTTCGCAATTTTTACAGGATGCGACATCAGGTTGTATGTTTCATTCAAAATGTCGTGAAGGTGCTTAGGCTCGAAATCATCCTGGTCCTTTTTCGAAAAGTCGAGCAAACCCTTAACAATGTCGCCGCAACGCTTTGTTTCGGCTTCAATCATTTTAAGGTGCTTAAGCATTACATCCTTTTTTGCATCAGTAAGATCAGGATAACTTAAGAGTTTATGAACAAGCTTTGTATAAACCAGGATTCCCGATAAAGGATTATTGATTTCGTGAGCAACGGAAGAAGACAATTTTCCCAGCGAAGCCAATCGTTCAATATGCATCAATTCACTTTGAGCAGTTCCCAATTCTTCCGTTTTTTTCCTTACTTTATATTCAAGCTGCTGCGACCAGTTTTCAAGCTCAGTGGTTGCCGTCTGCAGGTTATCGAGCATATCATTAAATGCGCCCGAAACCATACGCATATCGTCGAGCTGATTGGGTTTAACTACCACCCTGATTTTTTTATCTCCATTTGCTACCGCAAGACTTGCATTAATAAGTTCATGAAGTGGTTTCTTGATTTCTCTGCGGGTAAAAAGAATTAAAAAAGCGGCAAGCAGTATAGTTGTAAAAATTGCCAGTAAATAAAACTCAACCGATGACTTTTTAACTGCTGCATCAAAGTCTCTTAAAGGAACTTTAATAACCAATGAACCAAGCACTTTCTCAGTCACGCTATGCGCATGGCAGTTGCTTTCGTAGCAGGATTTAGAATTCAAAATCGGCGATCGTATCAGCAAATGCCTTTGACCGTTAACCCCTTTATTCATCTTGCATTCACTTTTGGCAGTAATTATTTTATACGATTTCACCTTTCGGGGAAACATCGTTACTATATTACTATGGCATCCCTTGCAATTCGCATTAAAATTACTTGCTGAGTCCATAGATAATGAAGAATATACCAGACTGTCGGCATTGTCGTACATATAAACATCTTCAATTCCCGGAAGCGTATGAATTACATCAAGGGTATTCTGTAAAGAACCTTTATCGTTTTCAAGCATCGAATGATACAATGCTCCTTCGACAAGTGAACCTACATTATTTCCACTCTGGAGAATTACCGTATTAAGATACTGCTCATAAACTGATCTGAAAATAATACCGAATGACACAAACAGGAAGACTGACAGTATGGTAATAATCAGAACCACTCTTCCATAAATGGAGCGTCCGAATTTGATATACTTCCCGAAGTACTTCAGTCCGGGGCCTTTTTTGTCCGAAGATTTATCTGCGAAATCCATAGCGAAATCAATTTGAGAGCTGATTATATAGTTTTTCCTGCAAGCATGTATATCATTTCGTATATATATCCACGCAATATATAAAAAACTGATGAATAATTCACCAGTTTTTTATTTTTTATCGAAAAACCTTAGGAAATCCTGGCATTGAAAATAATTAAGAAATTCCAATTTTGGATATGATGAATAAAAGGAACTCTTTACATCTATGGATTAAGGAACTCTTTTTGAAAGTCCTGCCACATCTCATTAGGCATATCTGAAAGTGAATTATCGGATAATTCGCCTCCATCCTGTAGCGTAACCATAAGAGGATCAGGTGAATATTTCACCATATTCAAAGCTAAAAAGTCCTTGAAACGTAAGAGTTCCCTGTTAAACCATTGGGTTGCATCATCGGCCATTAATAATGAAGGAATTTGTTCAACCCATAGCGATGGTTTGATGGTGTATAGCCATCCCTGCTCATAAGGATCGTTGCATAGCAAACCGGGGTTCCGATCCAATATGGGGTTTGAGTTTACAATCGTCCCTGAAATTGGGGAAAACACTTTTAGTGATTTTCCATTCTGGTCCATTTCAGCCATTAATTCACCTTTGCTCACATGTTCTCCCGGATTTTTAAGTTGGCATATGCTTAGTTCCCCGGTGATGTGTAGCAACAAATCATCCACTCCCACTTTAGCTGTTCCTGATTTTTCGAGGTAAGCCCAGGTGTGGTTTTTGCTAAAGAAAATCCCTTGCGGAATTCGTAAAACAGTTGCCGACAGAACACCAACGGCTTTCCGAAACTGTTCCTTGATTTTATCCTGTTTGTTTAACAACAGCCAGAATGGAATTAGCAGCAAAAAGAAAACTATAATCACCAGGTATTCTATTCCTTTTGTATCGAAGATGTTATGATAAATGAATCCGTCCATTTTTTTTAGTTTTTATGCTCTCAGATCATCTTGCCTGAAGGCTGGTTAAGTTGCTTTATTTTCCTCATTCACCCATTTAGGTGATTCCCTCAACACAGGCAAACGGTTTACTACCCATCTGAAAATCCATATTTCAGTGAATAGTACTGTAAACGTAACCACAATTTCCATCCACGTGGGCACATAATGAACTGCGGCATCCCACCTGAATCCAATGACTGTCACATTCAATCTGTTTAAAATTACACCTAACATAGTCAGGATGGCAGCAAGCCTGATAAGGAAAACATTATTGACCCGGTAACTATAGAAATATAAACCCATTGGCAAAAGTACAAAACCGATCATCTCGAGGAGATACCAATAACCCATTGGGGTATTAATTAAATCGTAATGCTTACCATGAATAAAAACAAGCAGTTGAAGGAAGAAATACACGAACATGGCTCCAGTGCAGATTTTTGCCAATCCATGGATAATTCCATGCTGGGCTTTGTTGTTTGTATCGCTTATCTGATCGGAGAAAACCCTGTGACTTATCGATCCTTCAAAAATCACCATCGAAAGGCCGGCAAAAATGCTTGATACAAAAAACATGATCGGAATAAATTCGGAGTACCAGAGCGGATGTATCTTTTCCTTTGCCATCAGGAAAAGCGCTCCTAATCCCGATTGGTGAAGCATAGATAAGGTTATCCCGAAAATAACTGCTGCCAGCGTCATTCCCGACAGGATTTTATGCGCACGCCTGGCTCCCAGCCATTCGGCAATAGCAGGCGAAAACTCAATCAGCTGAGCAATCATATAAAGCAGGAAATGCCAGGCCACCAGGAACAAAACCGAACTCACTCCAAAATTATTCCCTATTATCGGGTTGATCACATTCCATGGCCGGCCTAAATCCAGAAGTAAGGCACCGGCATAAAATAAGTAAGCAAGAAATCCGTTCAGCACCGTTACCCTTACAATGGAATGGTACTTTTTCATATTCAGGATGTAAACTATAAATGTGATCACATATGCGCCACCGGCAAATGCCACACCGGTTACCACATCAAATCCTATCCATAAACCCCATGGGATTTCCTGCGAAAGATTGGTTATCGAGCCGATCCCTTTCCAGAAACGAATGACTATTAAAAAGATGCCAAGTAAAATGATGGGGATAGAAATAATATTGAAAGGCGTTAGCCATTTTCCTTTTGGTCTTAGTTCTCTTAACAGGAATTTCCAGACGGATTTCCCATCGTTGTCTGCTGAAATTATATGACCGCTATTCATCTTCGTTAATGTTTTTAGAGTTATCCTTTTTAGTTGCTTGTTGAATTCCTAATAAGAGGGTTGGAACAAGAACAAACACGCTGGGTACAGTATAGAGAAATCCTTTTGTTAATGCTGGATACGACTCTTTTTGAACTGAAGTGTTCAGTCCTATTTCTTTAAACGGAACCGGCGAAATGTATAGCCAGCAAGTTCCACCCGCTTCGTGTTCGCCATAGATCTCATCATAATAAAGATCAGGATTTTCAAACATTCTCCTGCGGGCTTCCTGTATCAATTCCCTGCGGGTTCCGAACATAAGTGCTTCATTTGGACAATTCTCCACACATGCAGGAAGTTCTTCTTTACTAACTCTGGTTTCGTAACACATTGTACACTTTTCAATTTTCGGATTCGCGCTGTGATATTCAAATTTTGGCATATCAAAAGGACACGAAACCATGCAGTAACGGCATCCCATACATTTACTCGATCTCCATATCACCGGACCATCTTTGGTTTTAGTCATAGCCTCGGTCAAACATGCAGAGGCACAGGCAGGTTCATTACAGTGCATACATTGCATTTTTGCATACACAATACCTTTCGATGTTTTGTACTCATTCACAACTGTGCGATGTTTATCATCCGGTTTGCGCAAGCCCTTGATCTCCTTATTGGGTAGCGGCTCGGGTAATCCATTTGCTTCAGCACAATCATATTCGCAACCACGGCAACCTTTGCAACGGGTAGCATCATACAGAACGCCTCTGAACTCCGTATCCTTTTTAGCTTTTGGTGCCGCCTTCAGTTCTTTGCCCACTGCAAGGGTAAGTCCTGTGGCACCCATAAATCTGAAAAAATCACGACGATGTAAATCCATTTTCCTTTGTTTTGGATGAACGTATTATTTAGTAAATTCGAGAATTGTATTATTTGTAGGTATCCAGGAAGTTTGTCTGGAAATCGTCCCATACTTCAGGACCAAAATCGGTGAGTACACCATCTTTAAGTAAGCCCCCATCCTGAAATACCATATGCGAATATTCAAGACTTTCGGGCTTCAGGGTTGCAGCAAAAAAATCTTTAACCCTCAAAAACTCATTATCTATCCATCTTTTATATTTTTCAGACATATCCATAAACTGTATTTCTTTGAACCAGTTGCTGGGTTCAATCATATATACCCAACCTTCAGAATATGGAGATGAGTTTATGTAAGATGAATTTGTAATAAGTGCATCATTTTGTTTTTTGATAGTTCCTGTAACCGGTGAATAAAGATTTAATTGTTTCCCTGATTGTATGATGGAGAAAAGCAGATCTCCTTTTTTAATTTTTTCGCCGGGATCTTTCATTTCAACCTTTGTGATAGGGCCTGTAATATGCTGCAGGAAATCATCTATCCCAATGGAGATGTTTCCATCTTTTTCCATAAAAGCCCAAGTGTGAGCATTATTAAAATAAAGACCTTGTGGAAGAACTACTGCATTTTCATCAAAACCCCGTGTTTGAACAGCCAATTCTTCTACAATATTTCCCGGCTTTCTGTATTTGCGGATAACGAAACCGGTAACTAATCCCACAATAATTAAAACTGCCAGAATCACCAAAATTGTACCGGTTTGCGATGTTTCCTTCCCAGGTGCCATTACCATTAAAGATGTATTTAAATTTTCAATCTGTGACTGACTCTCGCTGCCTGCGAGTGCGCAAAAACCGGCCGAATTCATAAACTGCTGCCCATCAGCAAGAACCCATGATAAAAATGCAAGTTCCATTTCATTTACTGGTACCACCGTGCTGACTGCATAAATATTACTGTACAAAGTCTTGGGGTATTTCCCGATCCAAACTCCGCGAAGGAAAGTATTGGCATCTTTGTATATATCTTCCATGTAATCAATCGTTCCGTTTCCATTTTTATCAATAGGCAATAACCTTACATTTTCAGTCAGGTTCTGATCACCAGGTACTATAATATCAGCGATGTTGCAAAAACCGATTGCTAATGGATCGTTTTGTATAGCCGAAACAACTTCCTCTTTTGTTCCAAGCACAATACCATTAATCGGCAACTGATCTGCATGAATGAATTTTGCCACAGCTGCCATAATGGCTTCATCCTTCAGAATATAAATATGAACCGAAGAATTTTGGTTGTTGGCAAGCAGTGCGCCCCAATTCTGTTTATCGGCGTTTGTAAATAATTGCGCAAACTGATGCTCATTAACGCCTTTCTGAAGTATTTCTTTCAGATAAGGATTAGCAGTATTCACTATGGGAACGATAACATCACGCCCGACAACCATTTTCCAGTTTTTTTCGTTACCAATAGCAGTCCTGGATTTATTTGAGACGAAACTCAAATTTTCGGACGCACTAAAATTTGTGCTGTTAAAAGGAGTACTCACTACCTTAATCCTCTTTTCAGGATTCAGGGTATTATATTCACTGACCCATCTGGATGTTAATTCATATAAATCGGGCGAACACATTACGGTTGCTTCTGCCTGCCGTATTGTTGTGTTTTTGTTTGCAACTTCCTGACTTATAACTTTTACTGAAAGGAAAAGCAGTAAAATTGTGGCGGATAATAAGAGGATTGTTTTCATGATTTCCTGTATTTGCATTCATTCATATATAGCCATCCAATAACAGTGCCACAATCATATCTTATTGTTTATCAATATCTTGAACAACTTTATGTTGATTTTTTAATCACACATAGTGTTGCATTATTCAACACTGTGGATTTTGAGTATCTGCAAACAACTATCATTCAAACTGTTAATCTGTAATGTATATTTTTTATACAGCTGTTGCTTTTTTCAACACTTTGTTTTCATTTCTGCGAAATAATTCCCGTTCCAGTGGCTGACAATGCCTGAAAACGTTCAATAATGAGATATTTCTGTAATATTCAACAAATAATTTATTTTCAACTGAAAAATAAAACGCATCAATGTTCATTTTTATAAATGATGAATATTTTGAAAACGAATATCAGGCCTATAAAAAATCTTTGTAGATTTGAGTTGTTAATTTATTGCTGCCAAATAAATTTCTTCATTACCTAACAAATCTAAAAATTGTAACATGCCAGCAGAAACCATTTACTCTCTGAGCCCATCGGGCGAAAAATTTCCAATTCCTGAAAAACAGGACTACAAGTCAGAAAAAGAAAGAGTAGCAGCATTAGTCACCAAAGCCCGATCCGAAGGCAAAG
>Ga0136636_10001770_pt1 | contig 12715 bp, 9 predicted proteins | sample AntDrymUQ8522106_2_FD_104653 | JGI IMG/M metagenome (GOLD analysis project Ga0136636, IMG submission 104653) | Polar desert sand microbial communities from Dry Valleys, Antarctica - metaG UQ852 (21.06) | ecosystem: Environmental > Terrestrial > Soil > Desert | place: Antarctica: Dry Valley... | reverse complement strand
TTGTTATTGTAGTTGTTGTTTCCATCCACGTTCAGAATCCCGTTGTCCTTGTTAAAGGTTCCTGCAATGTAATACCGCGCTACTTTACCGCCACCGCTTACATTGAAGTTCGCTCTGTGGTTAATGGTTTGTTCCTTAAAGAGCATCTTATACCAATCGTTTGCGGGATAAACGAATGGATTTTTACCGGCGATTGTATTGTCAATTTTTTCATACGAATAGGGTACTGCAGTTAGCGGATTCCTTGTCAGTACCGCTTCGTTATTCATTCTCATATACGTAATCGGATCTGCCAGTTGCACATCCTGCGTTGGCATCGATAAGGAGGTTTCGTACCTGAACGAAATTTGGGCTTTTCCCTCTTTTCCTTCTTTGGTTGTAACGAGGATAACTCCGTTTGCACCGCGCGCACCATAAAGTGCAGTCGCGGCAGCATCTTTCATGATCGAGAAGGTCGCGATATCATCGGGCTGAAGCCTGGCCAAATCCGATGAGGCCATTTCGACACCGTCAATCAAAATCAGCGGACCACGGGCATAACTGAATGAAGTAACACCGCGAACAAAAAAGCTCGCATCATCCTGACCCGGTTCACCGCTTCGCTGGTAGGAGATCAATCCCGAAATACGGCCGGCCAGTGCTGTTGTTAAGTTGCTCGATGGTACCTTCAAATCCTTGGTTTCCATGGTACTGATCGATGAAATCACACTCTCCTTCTTTTGCTTTGCAAAAGCCACAACCGTGACGTCATCAATTTCCTGTGATTTGTCTTTCAGACTGACTTTTATTTCCGTCTGGCCGGTGTAAGGGATCACCTGTGTGGTATACCCGATAAAGGAAATGACCAGTTTGTTGCCGGTACTCACTTCAATGCGGAAAGATCCGTCAATATCCGTAATTACACCACGGGTCGTTCCTTCAATGGTAATTGTTGCTCCGGGCAGCGGAAGCCCTTCTTCGTCAGTTACTTTTCCCTTTACCTCCTTTTTTTGAGGCTGCTGACCGTTTTCGAAAACTCTTTCAACAGGCAATTCCCTTGATGCTAATTGCTTCTGTGATTTCCCGATAATAATCTGTCTGTCGCGAATCGTATAGACATTTGACGATCCCTTAAAAAGCTGATCAAGGATATCACTTACATATTTGTCCTCCGCAGCGACCTTAACGATGCGGTTTAGATCAATTTGCTGGTCCTGATAAAAAAATAAAAATTCGCTCTGATCTTCAATCGCTTTCAATACATCTTTTACCGATGCATTGTTCAGGTGCAATGACAGTTTTGCATTCTGGGCATAACTTGTTGAGCTATATCCTAAAGCAGAGCTTAAAAGAAGAATAAGCAACGTTATTCGCATAACTAAAAAGTTTTTCCTGAGGCATTGATAAATGCCTCTCTCTTGTGATTTTAAATTCATAAATTTGTAAGTTTTTGTTTGTAATTGACCCCAGGGTCAGTTCATTTAATTCAACCCGGGGTTCGCACATCCCGGGTTTTTTGCAATTTATAGTCTTAGTTCACTCACCACATCATAGGCACTAAATTTTTATAATAAACGTTCCATTTTTTTCAAATACTTTAACCGGGGACGCGAAAGAAATATTATCGAGCACATCTTTAATGTTGTCTTTTAAATCCAGTTTTCCCGAGAAGGTAATTATCTCAAGACCATCTTCTGTCAGAATAGTCTGGTTATAATATCGTCCGAGTTTTTTATAAACCTCTGTGATTGGCACATTGTCGAAAACTAAATATCCTTTTACCCAAGAGGCATATAATTCAACATTCACATGTTCCTTGGAAAGCTGATCGTTGATTTTATCGAAAATCATTCGCTCACCAGGGGTCAAATCAATCGTTTTGGCAAATAATTTATTTTTTCCCGCAGATACTTTTCCTTTTACTAATACCGTCTGGGTTGTATTGTCTTCATTATAAGAGGAAACATTAAAACTTGTACCCAGCACTTTAATCTTTACATCACGTGTTATGACAAAGAAAGGCTTATGTGGATTCGCCATTACATCAAAAAAAGCTTCACCTGAAAGGAATACCTCTCGTGAATCGGTCTTGAATTCACTGGGATAGGACAATTGGCTGCCTGAGTTTAGCCAGATGTGAGTCCCGTCAGCAAGAGTAATCTCTGAACGTTTGCCATAGGGGATGATGATCTGGTTCATCGCAGTTGTAGTGTTTTTTGAGTGGTCTGCAATGGTGTCGTCATTGAGGGTAAGACTACCTGATGCGGTTTGCTTTAAGGTAGTTTGTTCGGTATCGAATTCGCGTGTCGCTCCGTTCGAAAGTATTATTTTGCCTTTTAGCATCGGCCCGCTTGCTACTTCTACTGGAAATTGATGATTATTTTGAACTGACAACCAAATCAGACTGCCGGCTGCGATCAGTAACGCTATCCCGGCCACATATTTTAATTGTGAATAATAGTTCAGCGTGATTGACTTGGATGACTGGCTTATTTTTTGAAAAATAGCATTTATCCTTTGCTGAGGTACTTCCTGCGTAATGGGTTGCAATGATTTAATAATGAGAGCCGCATTTCGGACCAGATCACCTTTTTCGGGATATTCCTGAATAAATGAATTCCAAAACTGGTCAGATTCTTTATCCGGATTAATAACCCAGCCGGAAAACTCCCTATCCAGGATAAAGTCTTCAGTCGTATATTTTAAATATTGCCTCTTTTCCATTTTTTACCGCAGATTCCTGACTTGTTTACAACTGATAAAGGCAACTCAGCGTAAAACATCATCACTATTTTGAAATATTTGTTAAAATAATTTAAAAATGATGCGTTAAGAAAAATAATACGATGGAAACATTGCCACAAAGGGAATCTTTGAGTGATTTGATTGACCTGTAAATGAGGTTTCTGCAGGATTCAACATTCATTTCCATGATCTCTGCAATCTGCTCATATCCTAACCCTTCCGTAAATCTAAAATAGATTGCCTCTTTCTGGCGCGACGATAATTCGCTCAGTGCTTTATTTAACAAGGCTAATTTATGATTTGACTTTTCTTCCAGGATGATATCATGTTCTATGGAATAGGTGATGTCAAATACATAATCCTCCGTGTTATCTTTTAAATTATAGCGCTTTTCTTTTTGGATCTGGCGTTGAAGTCTTCTTTTAAAGGATTTGATCAGGTAAAAATGAATATTGTCTGTAGGACCGAGGTTTTTCCTGTTCCTGACAAGGTCTGAAAACAGATCCTGAATTGAGTCCTCGATGATCGTATGATTTGCAGTAAGTTTTAAACCATACAGATAGAGTTTTTTTGAGTTTTCGGAAAAGATCAAAGAGAGTGCTTCGTCATTACCATTTTTGAATTTGGTCCATACTTCCGTATCTGATGGTTTGATAAGCTTCATTTAAACCGGGCTAATCTTAGTAGCCAACAAAGATAGAATTAAGTTTGAAAAAATGGCGCCGGATTATTTACATTCTATGGAATTGGTTACAATTGTTTACTCTTTGAAACACCGGTTTTCATTAATTTTTCCTGATCTCTGACCTGTTATTTCCGCCCAGTACAGTCCGGTTATTGATCAGTGCTACCTTCAGTCTCAGTCTCGCAGCAGATACTGCCGCACAAATACGTGCCGCTGCTGGTCAACGACCCATCCGCCTTTATTGGAAAAGCTTACAGCTTCGACTAAGATGTGGCAAAAAGTGTTGTGGGCAGATAGCAAAGCAGTGCTATCAGCAAGATGTTTTTAAGTTTTCTCATGAGGGTTTCGTCCTGATTAATATTAACTTGCATTATTATTGTTCGTTCTTTAGTCCAGATGGAAGACCTCCTCCATATTTGCCCACCACTCTCCTTCATAACGGGTGGGGAGGGGTTTCTGCATGGGCATCATTACATCCCACCATTCCAGGGTTTTAGGATCGGCAGCCATTCTGGCCATATCGGCTTTAAAATCGTCGCCGGTATATTCCATATAGGCAAAAAGCAGTCCGTCCTTGTGAAAAATCGAATAATTGCTGATGTTACATGCCGTGATCATCGCGAGCACCTCCGGCCATACCGCTGCGTGATATGCCTTATACTCCTCAAACTTTTGCGGGTCAACCCCTATGATTTGTCCGAATCGCCTCATAATATTAAGATTAGATTTATTAACAGACCTGTTTAGAGTAAAACAATTTCATAAATTCCGGGAACCTGCGAAAATTCCGTAAGCAGCAACCGGATTTTCTGAGCCTTGACTTTTGGTAATGAAATCTCCGCCTCACTGCCAATAGTTTTTCCTTTGTACATTGTTTTCCAGGTGTCACCCTGCTGGTACTGTAATTCATACGCTTTCACAGCCTGGCCACTCTCGTAAATAATTGCTTTTGATAATTTTTCAGGTTTTCCCAGGTCGATTTCTGCCCAGGGTGTATTATCTTCTTTTGCGGGCATCCAGAAATGGCCTGACCAGTCGCCGTTATTGATGGAGGAGACTCCATTCCACTTAGGATTGGGATTGCTTGAAGCTTGCACTTCCCTGTTAAAAGAGATTGACTGAGATCCGATTTCCATGGGCTTAATATCCATTACATTACCGGTGGTCTCAATTTCAACAATTGTATTGATCAGTTGTAAGTCTTTACCTGCAAATTCAATGACGTAGTTTCTCTCTTTTTTGGTCAAATTGACTTTTCCGCCATCAACCAACCGGCAACTCCTGATCTCCATACCAAGATCGGGAAGAACAATTTTAGGGGAATTTCCATACCACTTTAAAATATGCAAAAAGATGGTATTCCCTTTTCGGGTACTGACACCCCAGTCGGTGGGTTTGAAGGGACCTCCCCTGGTGCCATAAATGGCATCGCCATGTTTTTGGAGCCATTGCCCCATTTCTTTCAAACGCTCTACCTGTAACGGTTCAATACGACCATCGGACATCGGGCCCACATTAAACAACAGATTACCATCGCCACCTGATGAGCGGATCAGGCTGTGAAGGCATTGTTCCAGTGACTTCACTTCGTCATTCGGTTTCCATGCCCATTGGCGCGCGATTGTCATACAGGTTTCCCATGGGCGGTCGTTTTGAAAACCACCTACACGTTGTTCGGGAGTATCAAAATCGCCCTTGGCGCCTGTGCGATTGTTGATGATAATATCAGGTTGTATCGTATGGGCAAAGTCGATCACCGATTGGCCGCGTACGGCATCAAATTTCTGAGGTACATCAAACCAGAGTGTCAGTAACGGGCCGTAATTGAGCAGTAGTTCACCGACCTGTTTTTTCAGATAGGTTGTATAGGCATCCAGGTCACTTGTATCCCTGACTTTACTTCCTCCGGGACTTGTTAACGGAAAATCGGGATGATGCCAGTCGGTGGTGGAATAATAGGTGCCGAATGCCATACCTTGTTTTCTGCAAGCTTCGGATAGCTCTTTTACGACATCGCGTTTTAACGGAGAGTTCATAATATTAAAATCGGTCTGACGTGTGGTCCATAAGCAAAAACCATCATGGTGCTTGGTCGTCAGAATAATATATTTCATACCGGCAGCTTTGGCGACGCTGACCCAGTCATCGGCATTAAAGTGTGCCGGATTAAACTGTTTGTAAAGTGCGTCATACTCTTCAACAGGAATTTCGCGTCCCCGTGACCAGCCGATTTCAGTACCTTTCAGCGTTACCGGTCCCCAGTGGATAAACATCCCGAAACGGGCATCTTTCCACTGTTCAATCTTCTTTTCATTCCCTATCAGTTTTCTCCCGGAATTAATTTCCTGGGAAAATAAATTTCCTGATACTAAAACTGATAATGTGACAATCAATGTGAACAGCAATAATTTTTTTTTCATTTTTAGACTGTTTTTGATTTATTACAAATTACGAATTAACCATAAGCCATTAATCCCTTATTTTGCAAATAACTGAAACTCTTTGATTCCCGAAAAGCCGGCCCTGTCCAGGATAACCAACCTGAATTTTCTTGCAGTGACGGGAGTTATGTTTTTTTTCCATTCACCCATTTTTGTTTCACTGGCAATCGTGAGCCATTTGCCTTCTTTTTCATATTGTACCTCGAAACCTTTAATCTCCGAATTCTGAAAAACAAATTCACTTACATAAATATTTTTTACAGTCTGAGGTTTACCTAAATCTGCCTCAAGCCAACCTGTCGTGTTGTAAAGTGATTTAACCTCTTCACTTCTGTAATTCAGGAATTTACCATAATATTTACTGAAGTAGGCATCTGTTTTGCGCCCTAATTTCCAGTAAGTTTTGGGGTTGTCATCAAAGGCAGCGGTGGGATCGTGCAGAAACTGGCCGATAGAGCTGGAAGCATTTGTGCGACAGCCATAGGCCAACGAACCAGATGTCGAAAACGGCAGGATCAGCTTAAGCCGACTTAAATCATGATTCGATAAAATTGTAATCAGGGTTGCTATTTTTTCACGATCAGCAATCGGTACAATTAACTTTAAGCTGTTTTTTTGTTGAATAAAACGAACATCTTTCCCGTTGATCAGGCTTGCTTTAACGATTTTAGCAGGCAGTGCAGGTAAGGTGAGAGTATCACCCTTCAATGCCAGTATATTGATATATAGTGTTTTGTTATTATAAGTGCAAAGATAGTCGTTGGTTGGCGTGTAGGGGCCTCCTTTTGTATTGTAAATCGATTGTGCCCTTGGTTTCAGCCAGTCTCCCAGTTGAATTAGCCGCTCCCGGAAGCTTGCCGGGAATTGACCCAGACTATCGGGGCCTGCATTCAGCAACAAATTGCCATTCCCGCCGACACATCGCAATAGTGTTGTTGCTGCTTCGCTGAATTCGCGGGGAGTATCATTTCTCTTCCATGCCCACTGATGCCCCAGGTTGGTACAGGTCTCCCAGGGGATGGCGCCATAGCCGGCCACAAATCCTTCGGGAGTGGCATAATCACCGTTTGGACCTACATAACTGTGCGATTCATCGGTATGGAAAACATCCAGCCGGTTATTAACAATAATAGCAGGCTGTAATTTTTTTGCAAGGGTATAGATTTCTTTGGGGTCGACAGGACATGGTGACCCCTCGTAGTCAATCCACAACAACCCGATTTTGCCATAGTTTGTCAGTAATTCCCTGACTTGTTCTATTACACGTTTGGCGAACAGATTGTTGGTTTTGGGGTTTCGGCAATCAGGGTCTTTCCAGTCGGCAGGCGAGAAATACCAGCAGATTGGCATGTCTGCCGCATGTGCAGCTTCGGCCAGCTCTTTGCAGACATCCCGTTTGAAAGGCGAATTCATGATGTTGTAACTGGTGGTTTTGGTATTCCACTCACAAAAACCATCGTGATGTTTGGCGGTGAAAACCATGTATTTCATGCCTGCTTTTTGTGCCAGGGCTACCCATTGTGCCGCATTGAATTTTACCGGGTTAAAACCCTTGTAGAGAGAATCGTATTTTGCTTTTCCATAACCTTCTCTCGACCAGCTTATCTCACCGCCAAAGCGCGTTACGGGCCCCCAGTGGATGAACATCCCGAAACGGGCATCCTGCCACCATTTCAGGTAATCGGTATTTGTTTTTCCGGGTTGTCCGGAAATTCCTGAAATAATCATCAGGAAAAGAAAAATGGCAATCAGCTTTTTCATTCTGTATCCTCATTAGTTTATTTGTTGTTGAACTCTTTCACTGCATTAAACATGGCCACAATGTTTTCAGGAGGAACATCGGGAAGAATATTGTGAACTGTGTTGAACACAAATCCGCCCCCGTTGGAGAAAATTTCGAGCCGCCGGAGTACCTGTTCGCGGATTTGAGCCGGTGTCCCCACATTCAGTGTTCCCACAGTTTCGATGCCTCCTCCCCAGAAAGTACAATCATGGCCAAACTCTTTCTTCAAAAATCCGGGCTCCATTCTCCATGCATTGGTCTGAACCGGGTTAAATATTTCAATACCTGCTTCGATCAGATCGGGCATCAGCAGGGAGATGGAGCCGCAGGAATGGATAAAGGTGTGCATTTTGCTGTGCGTTTTCACATAATCACATAACATTTTATGGCGCGGTTTGAACAATGTTCTGTAAGTTTCCACATCCATAAACGGCCCGGAACTCATTCCCAGGTCATCGCCAAAGCGGATGATATCGACAATATCGCCCACGGCATTACAAACCTTTTCCAAAGTTGCCAAATGTCGGATCATCAACAGGTCGAGCATCTTTTCGACATTATACGGATCGCACATCAGGTCCATCAGGAAGTTGTCCATACGACGAAGAAATGTCCCCCACTCGAAGAGGTTACATCCGCAAACCACCAGCAAGGCTTTGTCTGTACTTTTCCTTAGCTTCAGGGTGTTTTCGCGCAGTTTTTGCCAGAAGTCTGAATCGCCGGCATGATCCCACGGGCTGTGTGCATCGCGTGCCCACATAATCCGCCCCATTTCTGCGTCGAGGTTATCATAGGAATCGGGATAACCATCAACATAGGGAAAATAGGTCTGATCGAAAAAGGTAGCCCCGATCGGCATCCTTGAAAGCATTCGTTTCCCGTCGTCGTCAAAAGTCTGGTATGAGCCATCCGCCATGCGGCTTGGTTTGAACCATTTCGGATAAAATGCTTCAGCACCATTGGCCATGGTAATCGGATGCCAGTCCAATGGCTGATCATTAAACGTACGCCCGATATCCAGTACATCCACACCGAATTGATCAAGGATGGTCATGTCGGGTTGGGCAAGCTGTTGAACAACGTCGTAAATCTGAACCGGCATTTCGGTTCGTCCGAGGTGTTTAACCAGGTTGCTATAGGCAATGGCTGAAATTCCTGAACTGGGGGTGGCACTTAAATCGACAGGTACCCGGTCAGGTTGCCGATGGTTGATTGCTGCTATAATACGTTCTCTTGAAGTCATTGTGCTTTATTTTATTTTATTATGAATTCATTGTAACGAAGAATGGCTTATGAAGGCGGCTGGCTGTTGGCAACTGGCGGCTTGCAATTGGCTTCCGACTTTTCGCTCTTTCCAAAATTTGCTGTGCGGCGCATTGGACATTCCCTCTTTGTTTAACCTTCCGGTTGCGCCTTTGGTTTTACAATCTTGTTTTATCTACAAATAGGTCGCGCCTTAGCTGGTGCTCTATGCTCCCTGCTCCATGCCCCCTGCTCCAAGCTCCTCATATCGACCCGCTGATTCCGATCAGAAAGGATGAAGCAATAATAATGAGCAGCGAAAGGGCCATCAGGATATAAATTTTTGGGGATGCACCCTTCCATTCATTTCGGAACAACCCCCACAGTGTGGCAAAAACAATGGTTAGTGCCATCAGAATACCCCATGATGTGAAAGTAAAAGGTCCCATTTTGCTTTTGCCCATTCCATATACGATAAACTGGCCAAACCATAACAGACCAGCCAGTAATCCGAACAGGTAGTTGAAAACGAGCATCCTCGGGGATTCAGCATTTGCATAGTTTTTCAGTGATTTATTTTTCTTCCCCAGGTAAACGCACCAAATGATGGTGGTGACAAACGTTCCGGAAAATAAAACAACCAGTAAAGGCATCATTGTGAACAACGGATCTAGACCCTGTTCTGCAGCTATTGCGGATATGGGCAGACCTTGTTCGAAGCCCAGCGACATGGCCGAACCTGTAAATCCCACAAGTATGGCAGCCAATATTCCTTTGACCAGGTTAAACTCACCGATGGTCTCCCGGTTTTGAGCCTTTGAAATATTTCTGTCTTTCAGAATACCTGCCCACGCTGAAAGCGCGATTCCCACACAGGCCACAACTACACCCAGAATCAGAAGCATGCCACCCGATTTTTCAATCATTATTGTCAGCCGGCCATCTATCATCGGAGGAATCAGTGTTCCAATGGCAAGCATTAATCCCAGCGAAAGGGCGTACCCGAGTGACAGACCCAGGTAACGTAAAGCTAACCCGAATGAAAGATTGCCCACTCCATATACCGCTCCCAATAAAAAGACGTTGATCAGTATTTGTGACGGGGTAGCCTGTATAATCTGAATAAAATCCGGAGCAAACAGCAGGCAGGCAAAAAGCGGGAATAATATATATGCCCCGACGCTGAAAACCATCCAGTAGGTTTCCCATTTCCATCCTTTTATTTTTCCGAATGGAACGGCAAAACTTCCGGAAGAAAAAGCACCAATAGCAATTAACAGAATACCCAATAATATTTGAACATCCATCTCGAAAAAGTTTGTTGGATAATTTAAAGTTTGCTTAGTACAAACCTAACAAAATTACTAACAGGGAGTGATATTTTATTACACATACCCGCCATCTTATAGCACAAAAACGATATCATGATGACTGAAATTTCAGGAATATGTATATTTGAGCTATCAAATTTCGGGAATTTACTAAACTTGAATGATATGCAACTTGAAGAAATTGGCCAATCAATAAGATTCAACATAAAAAACATTGCATATTCTCGATTCTCCACACTTTCAGAATATCATAATGTCATCAGTCCCTTTTCCCGTATGTATTTTATCACCGAGGGGGAGGGATATATTTTAGTTAAAAATGAAAAGATAAAACTTGAAGCAGGATATATATACCTGATTCCCAGTTATATTTCCTGTTCTTACGTATTCGGCCAGAACCTTGCTCATTATTACATACATTTCAGTTTGACTATGGATAGCGGATTAAGTATTTTCAACCTTTTCAATTTACATTACAAATCTAAGGCAATCGAACTTGATGGCTTTCTTTTCTGCAGGCTGCTTGAAATTAATCCTCAAAAATATTAACAGATCTGAACAACGTCAATTCCCAGTATTTGTCCGAATTTGTGGATTTTCCCGGCAATATGTCCAACGCCAATGGCGCAATGGTGGGCAGGTCCTTGTCTGGACCATTGATTCATGAAGGATTTGGCACCCACCGAAAAACGGTAGCGGCTGTTGGTATTCCCGATTTCGAGCACTGGTCCCGGAACTGATTCTCCTTCGGCAACCAGCAGAAACACGCTATCTTTCCCTTCAACTACCGACAACAAGGTAACCGGACCGTGTTTAACTGTCATCTGAATAGACAGGCCTTTTCCTGGTTTGCCATGATAGATCGGCAGAGGTACAAGTTTTACACGCCCTTCGGCTATGGCAAAGTGTGCAGGTCCATCGTGACCAAGCATGACCACATCGTCGTTAAAATCCATCAGGTAAAATTCCGAAAACGAACCTCCGGCACCAAATTCAGCCATGATTTTCATCGCCTGGGCATTTTTTACTTCACATTCACCCGCAACGGGGATATTTCTTCCTGTGAGCAAAGTGTTCCCGGCAATGACCGAAGCTGCGATATTTTCGTATTCGTTACCGGGCTGCCCTTCGTAATAATAGGCCATCGAACCCAGATTCCGGATTTTTACCAGCTTATCGAGAGCTAAAGAAGTACGGGCAGCACGCTCTATTTCAGCAGGTTCGCATTCGGATACTACTTCAAAAGCTGTATGAAATTCCTTAATTTTAGACTCTACGTCTGCATCTGTTATCTCATCGCGGTATTTTTTCAGTTCACACATTTCAAGCAGTTCGATATGGGTACCAAATACTGCCGATTGCCTGGTCAGGTCCGTATAAACATCAAGCATACCGCCGTAATAATTACCCAAAATACCCATCCGGTTATTACGTATGCCGGTTGCTGTACGTGCTGCTTCGGTCCATGCTTCAATTTCGCTCCATGCTTCTTCATCCCTGAGAAAGCCGGTAACAATGTCAAAACGGATCGATGAACGGATAAAAACGCTGGCTATCTCGGGCACTGAACATGCCTGGCAATGTTCAAGCCAAACGCCCGTCATTTTACCACGATCACCCAGTTTGTTGAAAGTGTCATAGTCCAATGTGGCCACGGGTTGCAGGTTCAGGATTACGACAGGCACTTTTAATTTCTGCGCTATTGGCAATACGGTTGATGAAAGCGCATAAGTGGAGACATACAGGAATACAATTTCCACATCGTGATTTTTCAGATATGTAGCAGCTTCGCGCGCTTTTACGGGATTGTCGACCAATCCGGCGTCAATTACTTCGACACCAAATCCTGCGATCCTTGTTACAATCTGTGCCTGGTATTTTTTCAGGTTATCGAGCAATCCATCGAATTGTTCCCAATAAGTGTCGAGGCCAATTCCAAATAATCCTACTTTGGTGTTCATTTGAATATTATTAATTAAAATTATTATTTATGTGTTGAGATCAAAAAAACGGAATGAAAGGGAGTCGTTGATGGTTTTTGTAAACCCTTTGGCATACAACTCAGTGCGGAAACCGAACAGATAATTCCGTGCAGCCCTGGTTTCAGGTCCAATATCATACCAAAGGGCAGGGTAGTAGAGTTCGGGATCAAACCCATATTTTTTCTTAAACTTTTCATTAAAACGGGGGGTCCACATCCGGCCATTTGCCCTGTATATAGTAGGTTCATCAAAAAAAGTACCCGTAATCACCGATCCAAAATATTTTTTGAACCGTGAATAATAGGCTTCGTGTGTCATCCGGATAAAATTACTTACCGGTTCCGGATCAAGATAATCGACTATCGGATCGCAATCTTTAACACAGATGAAAAACATCAGTTTCCAATCTCCTACAGGGACTTTCCAGGTCAGTTCTCCATTGACAATGTGAGCTGAAAGGCTGAGCCGTTTCAAAGACTTTTTTTCCATGGCTACCACTGCCATCAGTTTTCCTTTTGGTACTTTTT
>Ga0136636_10001769_pt1 | contig 12716 bp, 10 predicted proteins | sample AntDrymUQ8522106_2_FD_104653 | JGI IMG/M metagenome (GOLD analysis project Ga0136636, IMG submission 104653) | Polar desert sand microbial communities from Dry Valleys, Antarctica - metaG UQ852 (21.06) | ecosystem: Environmental > Terrestrial > Soil > Desert | place: Antarctica: Dry Valley... | reverse complement strand
GCTGAGTGATCCAGGATTTGAAAAACCCTCTTGGCCCGTCCATGGGGAAGGGCATGGTAAAGCGTCGAGCTGAAATAAAGCAGCAATATGCTGGCAGCGAATATTGAGGCACCTACGACCATCCACGTGTTGCCCTGCCTGAGAGCCGTGATGATCAGAACAGGCGCAACGATGATGGCACCGAGCAGTCCCAATCCGTGGCTGATGCTGTTGGCTAACTCCTCCCCCGTGGACTGGCAGGGCTCATTGCTCGGTTCCGTCATAAGTAGAACGTAATACGACAATCGGATGAGGCAAAGACTATCTCAAAGCTCCTGCCAGCCGATCACCTTTCCCTGATCAAAAAAGACGGCAAACGTTTCCACCGTGCGGTGTTCCGTGATGGGATCATACACCGGTGTGGAAAAAAGCCTCCCATTGGCGTCACGGAAATACTGATATCGCATTTGGGGAATCGTGTAACTCTCCAAACGTCCATAAATCCAGGATATCGTGTCTTTGCCCTTGAAGCGGCCCTTACGTTGTTTGAAGGGATGGCCCATGGCAATATAAACAGCGTCCTGGCTCAGACCTTCCGCGATCTTTCCTTCCAGAACGACCCGTTGCTGCTCTTTGCTTAACCGCGAAAACGTGTCAGAACGTTCCCTGGATCGCGTTTCCGGAGTCGAGCAGGAAACGAAAAAAAGCGGGATCAGAAGAAAAAGCATCAGCCGGGGTATTCTCATAGTTCCCAGAAGTCTATCAGTTCGCGGAATGGGAAGCCATAGACAAAAAAACTGTTCAATTCCGCCCACCTTGGGCAGCATTCGCCTTATGGCTTCCGAGTACACAGAAAAGAAAAGTGCCCTTCAGCGGATTTTTTCTTACCAGGTTTTTGCACCCTTGATTCTTGCAGGTGTATTTGTCGCAATGGATTTTATTCCGATTTTTCACCAGTTGGAAAACCTGACCCTGGATCAAAGAATAATTCAAAGAAGTTATTCCCAAGAGGCACCTGATCCCCGAATCCTTTACATCGGCATCGATGATACCGACCTGAATCATCTTGGTGGCTGGCCTATCAAACGCGAAAATTATGCGCGCTTTATCGCATACCTGGAAAACAGCAAGCCCTCCGTTCTGGTTTTCGATCTCCTGTTGGACACCCCCCGTGAAGGAGACGAGTTGTTTGTTCAGGTAGCTTCGGAAACAGCAACCCCCCTTGTCATGGGAGCCTCCAGTGCGCCTAATGTTGCGAGTTACGCGCTCCCGGATGATTTTTCAAATGCCTGGCCTGCCGATGATTCCATCAAGAAGTCTGCCAAAAATCATCTGACGCACATGATTCTTCCCATTCCCGGAATGCGGCCCTACTCCAAGTTTTCCATAGTGGACGTCCCCAAAGACTCTTACGGGGTGGTACGCAAATTACCGATGTACCTTGTAGCCAAAGATCAGGTCATTCCAACCATGGCACTCCAAGCGGTTATGTCATACTGGAAACTGAATCCTGAAAATGTCAGGATTATTCCAGGAGATGCCATTTACCTGGAATCCGCGATCATCAAAAGAAGGATTCCAATTGATCCCTATGGCAATTATCTGGTCAATTTCCGCTATGACATTGTTTCCGAGAATAGCCCTTTCCACAAGCAGGCAACTTTCAACAATTATACGCTCTTTGGGCTGCTTATCGGTTATCAGGCCAAAAACAATGGAGAAACCCCGCAGAGCGGCCTCCCGGATGTGCGGGACAAAATAGTCCTGCTCGGAACCTCCGCAACAGGAGCAACCGATGTTGGGCCCAGCCCCTTTCAAGCTGAAAGCCCACGTCCTTTGATACATGTCAACATGATAGATAATATTCTAAAGGAAGATTATCTGCGTGAAATACCAAAACCATGGATATGGCTGACTTTTTTTCTCGTTGCCTACACTACAGCCTTTGCCCTCACGCGCAGCAATTTCTGGGTCAGTTCCATCGTCCCTCTGGTGATTATCGGCTTGTATATCGCCGCCGCTTTTTACGTCTTTACTTCACTCAACATCATTATCCCAATTGTAGCGCCCTCGCTTGCTTTTTTCCTCCTCCATGTCGGCTCCGTTGGCAAACAGGTGCTGGAAGAACGTGCCGCCCGTGACCATCTCCGCCGAACCTTCTCCACCTACGTCTCCTCCGGCATTCTCGATGCCATCTATAAAAATCCGGACTCCCTCCAGCTCGGCGGCGGTTACAAGGACGTCACCATCCTCTTCTCTGACATCCGCTCCTTCACCACCATGACGGAATCCATGGACTCGGTAGCCCTGGTTCAACAGTTGAACGAATACTTCACCGAAATGGTCGGCTGTATCAACAAATACAATGGCACACTTCACAAGTTCATCGGCGACGCCATCATGGCCGTGTGGGGCGACGTCGCCTACGCAGGATCCACCGTAGACGCCGGTCAGGCCCTGCGTGCCGCCATCGACATGCGCGAAGCCCTCAAAGTCCTGAATGCCCGATGGGTTCGGGAAGGACGTCCTGAATTCCACATGGGAATCGGTATCAACCACGGAAAAGTCGTCGTGGGCAACATCGGCGCTCCCCAACGCATGGAGTTCACCGTCATCGGCGATTCCGTCAACCTGGCCTCGCGACTCGAAGGTTTGACCAAGAAGTTCGGCATCGAGATCATGGTGGGCGAATCTGTTTACGATCTTACTCACGAACGTTTCGCCTTCCGCAATCTGGCCAAGGTTCAGGTGGTCGGTAAAACCCAGCCCACAAAAATATTCGAACCTCTTTACGAACTCGGTCAGGAATCCCTTTCCCCCTACAACACCGAGTGGGTACGTTTGTTTGAAGAAGCCTATGCCCGCTTCAGCGAACGACGTTACGATGTGGCTATCAGACTGTTTGAAGCCTGTTTGAACGAGCATCCGGATAACACCACAACCTTGATGCTGTTGGAAATGTCCCGGAACTTCTCCGAGAACCCACCTCCGGAAGACTGGAACGGTGCCTTCGAATTCACAAGCAAGTGATCACGAATCCGTTCTTTCACAAACATCCGCCTTGAACTGAATGACACCACTGGTGTTTTTTGGATTGAGGTTGGAACCATCCACCGTAGGAAGTTCTCCCGACTGATAGGTGACAGCAGCAGCAAGTGGAGTATGCCCAACCACCCTGCACTGATACAGCCGGAGGCGATTTCACCCCATCCTGGCAGAAAGATTTCCGACCAAGAATCGTAAATATGTTTCCCTGAAGCATGTCGGAACAATGCGGGAACCCGCTGACACATTTGCGGGCGCTTCTTAAGCCAACTTCAGTGATTGACCGCATTTTTGAAGACCTCCAGAGTATATCTTCTCTTGATCGACCATGAAATTGTCCCCACTTTTTCCACTAATTCTTCCCATCATGCTCCTCGCCACATCCTACAGCGCTGAACACCGGTTTTACGTCGGAACCAGCACCAAACCTGAAAAAAGTGAAGGGATCTACACTGGAACTTTCAACAGTTCGACCGGTATCCTCAGTCCGGTCACACTGGCAGTCAAAGTGGATAACCCCACGTTTCTGGCCGCTCACCCCAAGGGAAAATTTCTCTACGCAGTGAGTGAAAGCAAAGAGGCCTCGGTTAATGCTTACCGTATCAGTGCGGATGGAAGCCTTGAGTTGATCAACTCCCAACCATCCGGCGGAGGCGGAGCCTGTCATCTTTCGCTCGATGCCACGGGCAGTTGTCTCATGGTTGCCAATTACGGCGGAGGAAGCATCGCTTCCTTCCCCGTTCTAGTTGACGGCAGCATCGGTGAACGCGCCTCCTTTTTTCAATTGAAGGGGAACGGTCCAAACAACCCCCGGCAAGAAAAACCACACGCCCACCACATTGTGAGCGATCCCAATAACAAGCTGGTCTACGTCTGTGACCTGGGGACGGACAAGATCTGGATTTTTCAGTTGGATGCGAAGAAAGCTCTCCTCACGGAAAACAACCCGCATTTTGGCCAGGCCCCAACCGGCGGGGGTCCGCGACATCTGGTTTTCCACCCAAAGCTTCCCATTATTTATGCCAACAATGAACTGACCCGGACGGTCACAACCTACTCCTGGAATTCCACGACCGGCGAAATCAAATCTCTCCAGGACCTTTCGACTCTGCCTGCGGACGCCGAAGCCAAAGGCAGCAATTCCGAAATCGTCATCCACCCGAACGGTCAGTGGCTTTACGTCTCCAATCGTGTTCATGACAGTATTGCCACCTACACGATCAATAGCTCAGACGGCACGCTGACTTTTCTCGAAGCATTCAATATCGAAGCTGCAATCCCCAGGCACATCACCCTGGATCCCACAGCACAATGGATGATCAGCGGAGGACAGCAGAACGATCTGCTTACAGTCAATCCGGTGGATGGCACCACAGGCAAACTCAAAGCAACCAGCCAGACCCTCCCGGTCTTCGGACCTGCGTGTATCATTTTTGTGCCCTGACTCCGGCTTGTCAGCGTCAACGATTTTTAATGACTTCGCTTCAGAGTGATGCCTTCAACTGCCCGCAACCTGCCGCCACATCAATCCCGCGCCGTTGGCGGATGGTGCAGGGAAACCCCCTGGTCTGAAGGATCGCCTTGAAAGAATCCACCTCGGGCGTGGCACTTTCGCTACCCTCATAGCCCGCTGTTTTATTCAAAGGAATGAGATTCACGTGAGCATCAAGACCCTCAAGCAAAGTTGCCAACTCATGTGCCTGGGCGGATGAATCATTTTCGCCTGCAATCAGGGTCCATCCGAAAAAAATCCGCCGTTTGGTTTTCTCCCCGTAAATCCTGCAGGCTTTGATCAACTCGTTGAGGGGCCAGCGTTTGCTCACAGGGATCAAACGAGAACGGTCGGCTTCGTTCGCTCCATGCAGGCTGACAGCCAAATTGTAAGGGCGTCGTTCCTCGGCCATTCTCAAAATACCCGGAACCACGCCGACCGTGCTGATGGAAATACGGGCTGGACCAATGTTCATTCCCCGCGTATCAGAAACGATTCCCATCGCTTTCATGACAGCATCATAGTTATGCAGGGGCTCCCCCATTCCCATGAGCACAATGTTTCTCAGACCGGACTTGCCTTCTGAACGCAGTACAAATTGCACATGGAGAAGCTGCGAAACAATTTCGCCCACGCTCAAGTGCCGGACAAAACCTGCCTGTCCGGTCGCGCAAAAGACGCAACCCATGGCACATCCTGCCTGGGTACTGACACAGGCAGTATAGCGGCCTGGATAATCCATGAGAACCGTTTCGATTGTTTCACCATCAGCGAGACGAAACAGCCATTTCCGTGTGAGTTGATCCGAGCTGTGGATTTCCTGATCAACCTCAAGCAAAGGGCCTAGCCGGGGTTTGATTTCAGCTTGTTGCAGCCAATTCCCCAGGGGCGGTAGAAAATCGTGACGGGTATTTCCGGGAAGAACCCCTTGAAACGATTCCCGATGCATGGCCCTCCAAAGGGTTCGGGTATGAACCGCCTTGACCCCTCTTTTGGTCAACTCCTTCTCGAGCTCTGAATAATCAAGATCCAGGAGGGAATCTGCTTCTGTTTTTAAATAAACCACAAACCAACCATGCCACAGAGACGGCTTTCTGTCATCTCCACCTTCGGCTTTTCAAATTTTCAGGGTTTCCGAATTTCGTAGAGCTTCAAGTTCTTCCCAACGCGCATAAATTTCCTTGATCTTGCGCTCTAGCTCCTGCTGTTCTTTTTCGAGCCGGGGCAAAAGGTCGGGCTGCGTTTTATAAAGCTCCGGATCATACAACTTTTCTGCAAGGGCAGCCTGCTCCGCTTCCATTTTTTCAAGGGCCTTGGGCAATTCTTCCAACTCGCGCCTTTCCCGGTTCAGCAGTGTGCGTGGCTTTTCTTTTTTCGCTTTTGGCTCCGGCGTACTTTCCGGAAGAACCTCCGCAACCTCGACTTTTTCAACCTGTGTTTTCTTCCGATCCCTTAGTCTCACCCAGTCTTCATAGCCGCCGATATATTCGTTGATGAAGCCGTCACCTTCAAAAACAAGGGTGCTCGTCACCACGTTGTCAATGAATGCCCGGTCGTGGGAGACCAGCAGAACCGTCCCGCTGAACTCCACCAACAAATCTTCCAGAAGTTCCATCGTTTCCGCATCCAGGTCGTTGGTCGGTTCATCAAGCACAAGGACATTGGCGGGCTGCAGAAAAAGGCGGGCCAGCAATAGACGATTGCGCTCGCCTCCCGAAAGCATTTTGGCAGGCATGCGGACGCGGTCGGGCGAAAACAGAAAGTCCTGCAGGTAACCGTGAATGTGTTTGGAACGACCCTGGAAAGTCACCGTCTCGGAATTGCCTGCCACATTTTGCGCCACGGTCTTGGTGTCATCAATCTGGTCACGCAACTGATCGAGATAAACGACATCGATCTTGGTTCCCATTTTAACCCAGCCGGACTGGGGCTCCAGTTTGCCTAGAAGCAGTTTGAGGAGGGTTGTTTTCCCGGCACCATTCGGTCCAATGATGCCGATCTTGTCCCCGCGCCAGATGATGGTGGAAAAATCCTGTACAACAGCTTTGTCACCGAAAGAAAACATTACCTTGGAGGCTTCCGCCACTTTTTGACCTGAGGAATTGCTTTCCTGGATCTGGATATTGGCTGAACCTATTCGGTCACGACGGTCGCTGCGTTCACTTCTGAGGGCTTCCAGTGCCCTGACCCGACCTTCATTCCTGGTCCGCCGGGCTTTGACACCCTGCCGCAGCCAGGCCTCCTCCAACGCCAGCTTCTTGTCGAAAGCCGCCCACTGTTTTTCTTCCGCCTCAAGAGCTGCCGCTTTGCGGACAAGATAGGTATCGTAGTCGCAGGCCCAGCTCGTTAGTGCACCACGGTCCAGTTCGACAATCCGTGTGGCCATCTTCCGCAAGAAAGCACGGTCATGGGTTACAAAAAACAAGGTGATCTGCTTTTCCAACAGAAACCCTTCAAGCCAGAGAATCGACTCGATATCGAGGTGGTTGGTCGGCTCATCCAGAAGCAGGACATCGGGATCACCCACCAGGGCGCGGGCCAGAAGTACGCGGCGTTTCATTCCACCCGAAAGAGACGCGAACATCATTTCCCGGATGGGAAGTTTCATGTGCTCGATCAGGTCGTCGATGCGGACATCGATTTCCCAGTCTTCTTCATGGGTGTCTTTACGAAGTCCGCTCGAAATTACATCAAAGACAGTTCCTTCAAGATTGTCAGGAACTTCTTGGTCCAAGCGGGTCAAAACCGTTCCGGCGGGACAGACCAGTTCGCCGGAATTGGGAGCTTCTTCGCGCGTGATGATACGCATCAGGCTGGTCTTGCCTGCCCCGTTACGGCCCAAGAGACAAACACGTTCCCCGGGGTCAACCTGGAGGTTGGCTTTGTCCAACAGGGGTTTGGTACCGTATTGGAGCGTTATATCTTGAAGTTGAAGCAGGGGCATAGGCGAAAGGAAAAGGTAGCGTCTACTGCCCAAAGGTCACTTTAATTGTGATTCCCTGAGATTCTTCGTTTCCTCGTTGAGAATGAGCTCATTTTGGGCTTATCAAAAAGCGTTCGGATCCGGTATCTGCGCCCGGAGGGAATCGAACCCTCACATCAAGCTTGGGAAGCTCGCATTCTACCACTAAATCACGGGCGCTAAATTCAAGGGTCAGATGACCGTGCCGTCAGGAACAACCGTATCTTTGGGAATGACCACAATGCCATCACGGAAATGGTAGAGAGGATGATCAATGATGCCTGATTTACCTTCGGCCCTGATCACCACATTTTTGCCGATGCGGGTGTTTTTATCGATAATGGCGCCCTCGATGACGGTGTTGGCTCCGATCCCCATCAAGGGACGTCCCATCCTGGCATTTTCTTCCAGACTCCGCACGCTCTCATAATAATCAGCCCCCATAATGATGGAGTCTTTCACGCGCACTCCTTCTTCCAGGCGGCTGCGGATTCCGACGATCGAATGTTCTATCTCCGATTTGGTCAGGATACACCCGTCTGCCACGATCGATTTGACGATGCGACTCTCGTTGATTTTGGACGAAGGCAGAAAACGTCCGCGGGTATATATCGGGGAAGCCGAATCGAAAAAGTCAAACTGCGGCAGAGCTTCAGTCAAATCAAGATTTGCATCGTAAAAAGCGCGGATGGTTCCGATGTCTTCCCAGTATCCCTGGTAAACATAGGAAAAGAGCTTTTTCGAGCCGATTATCTGGGGAATGATGTCTTTTCCAAAATCCTGTTTGGCAGGGTCTGCCAAGGCCTCATTCATGGCCTCACGGTTGAAGACATAAATGCCCATGGAAGCCAGGAAGAGATCCTCATCGTCGGAGCGTCCGATCTCGGCCAGATTCTCGTGCCCCATCTTCAGAGTGTCCAGCACCTCGTCCTGCTTGGGCTTTTCGACAAAACGCACGATCTCCTTTTTTTCGTTGATCTGCATAATACCAAAACTACGGGCTGGCTCACGTGCCACAGGAATGGTGGCCACCGTCACCTCGGCACCGGATTGGATGTGCTGATTGATGATTTCCCGAAAATCCATCCGGTAAAGTTGATCCCCGGAAAGAATCAGAACCAGGTCATAATCATGCGTGCGGAAGTGCATCATGTTCTGTCGGACCGCATCCGCCGTTCCCTGGTACCATCCGCTGCTGTCACCCTTCTGGGTGGCTGCCATGATTTCAATGAAACCACGGGGCTGATAGTCATCAAAGCGGTAACTTTGTTGCACATGACGGTGGAGAGACGAGCTGAGATACTGGGTCAGCAGGAAAATACGCTTGATGCCCGAATTGATGCAAAGGCTGATGGGTATGTCTACCAGACGATACTTGCCCGCAAGGGGAACTGCCGGCTTGGCTCTTTCCTTCGTTAAGGGGAATAAACGCGTTCCCGCGCCTCCCCCCAAAATAACTCCAATAACGCGACTGAGGTCCGGGTAATTTAATGGCATAGACGGATTCCATTGACCTTACCGAAAGACAGAGGGTAAACAAGAGGTTTCTTATTTCTAAATTATATGTGTGGAATTGTCGCTTATACTGGTCAACGAGACGCCCAACCCATCCTTCTGGATGCTCTGGGACGTCTGGAATATCGCGGATATGACTCTGCAGGGATCGCCACTTTAAATGGGGAAGGCCTCATTGTCCGCAAAAAAGCCGGCCGCATCAACGAACTCGCACAGCTCGTGCTGAGAAAGCCCAGCCACGGAACCACCGGCATTAGCCACACCCGTTGGGCGACCCACGGCGAACCGAATGACGTCAACGCTCATCCCCATCTCGACCAGTCGGGAAAAATCGCCATTGTCCATAACGGGGTGATAGAGAATTATCAGATCCTTAAAGAACGGATGATTGCAGCCGGCCATTCTTTTTCTTCGGCCACGGATACGGAAGTCCTGGCCCATTTGATCGGCGAGCACTATGAAGAGTCCACGCTCACTGGCGAAGAGCGTTTTCTCCAGGCCATCCGCACTGCCCTGGGTGAAGTGGAAGGAACCTACGGAATTGCCGCCATCCATGAGGATATTCCCCATTTCATCGTGGGGGCACGTCGCGGCAGCCCGCTTGTGTTAGGGGTGGGAGAAAACGAGCAGTTTCTTTCCAGCGACCATACGGCCCTGCTTCCCTACACCCAGAAAGTCGTTTACCTCAAGGATTTCGACATCGTAACCCTGAGGCCGGGGCGTTTCTCCATTGAAACACTCAGCAACGAAGCCGCCTCCTTTGAAATCAAAGAACTTGATCTGGCACCGGAAGCTGCCGAAAAAGGCCCCTACCCCCATTTCATGCTTAAAGAAATTTTCGAGCAACCCACCGCAATTGAAAATGCCCTTCGTGGAAGGTTGAGCAAAGAAGAAGCTTCCGCGCGTCTCGGAGGTCTGAACCTTAGTAATAACGAACTGCGTGACATCAACCGAATCATCATCCTGGCCTGCGGCACAGCGCTGCATTCCGGGATGGTCGGTGAACACATGATTGAAAGCCTGGCCCAGATCCCTGTTGAAGTGGATTACGCCAGCGAATTCCGCTATCGCAACTCCCCCTTGGACCGCAACAGCCTTATTTTTACAGTCAGTCAATCCGGCGAGACTGCCGACACACTAGGAGCCTTACGGGAAGGGCAGCGCAAGGGATTCAAGGTTCTAGGCATCTGTAATAACGTCGGCAGCACCATCGCACGCGAATCCAACGGCGGTGTTTACATGCATGCCGGCCCGGAGATCGGGGTGGCCGCCACAAAATCTTTTGTTTCCCAAGTCACCGTATTTGCCCTTCTGGGCCTGATGCTGGGCCGCATCCGATCCATGTCCGCATTTTCTGGACAGGAATTGATCGAAGCCCTGTTGAAGCTGCCGGATCAAGTCCGCGAAATTCTGCAGACGAGCGAGTCTATCCGGCAGGTCGCAGAGAAATATGCAGAAAGCCGCAGCATGCTTTTCCTCGGACGCCAGGCCAATTTTCCCATTGCCTTGGAAGGTGCCCTAAAAATGAAGGAAATCACCTATATCCACGCCGAAGGTTACCCCTCTTCCGAACTCAAGCACGGGGTCATTGCCCTGATCGACAAGCAGACACCTTCCATTTTCATCTGTCCCAAAGATGGCCTCTTCGAAAAGAACATGAACAACCTTCAGGAAATCAAAGCCCGCAGCGGTTCTGTTGTGGCCATAACCACCCAGGGAAACCAGGAAATCAAACGTGTGGCAGATGATGTGATCGAAGTGCCCAAGACCATCGAGCTTTTGCAACCGATCCTGAATGTCATTCCTCTCCAGTTGTTATCCTACCACACGGCCGTCGCTCTGGGACGTGATGTGGACAAACCCCGCAACCTGGCCAAATCCGTCACGGTCGAGTGATAAACGATTTTTGATTTCAGATTTGCAACTTCTTCATTCATCCTTATCCCATGTCCCCAACTATCGGCATCATCGGAGGAAGTGGCCTGTATCACATACAGGGCCTCCAGGATATTTTAGAGAGCAACATCGAAACACCCTTTGGGCCGACTTCCGACGCCATCCGGATCGGAACGCTGAACGGACGCCGCGTAGCCTTTCTAGCAAGACATCGTCGCAACCACTCACTTCTTCCATCGGAAATCCCCTACCGGGCCAATATCTGGGCCCTGAAATCGCTCGGGGTAAGATGGATCATCAGTCTCAGTGCCGTTGGATCGCTCAAAATCGCCCTGGAACCACGGCATTTCGTTTTTCCTCTGCAGTTTTTTGACCGCACCAAAAATAGTGGCGGCCATACCTTTTTCGGAGAAGGTATCGTGGGTCATATCAGTTTCGGCCAGCCTATCTGCCGGAAACTGGCCACGATACTATACCAGTCCGCAGGCTTAAACGGAGCAACGTGCCACTGGGGGGGGACATATGTGAACATGGAAGGACCGGCCTTCTCTACAAGGGCCGAGTCCGGGTTCCACCGCGCCCAGGGTTTTGATGTGATCGGTATGACCAACCTCGCTGAAGCCAAACTGGCCCGCGAAGCCGAAATCAGTTACGCCACCGTCGCCATGGTGACCGATTACGATAGTTGGCACGAAACCGAAGTTAGCGTCGAGGAGGTCATCGGGGTGTTGAAAGAGAATGCGCTTCTGGCGGAAAAAACCATCACCCATGCCGTCAGTCAAATCCCCCTGCACGAGGTCACGGACTGTCACCGTGCCCTTAAGAATGCCATCATGACGCCACGCGAAGATTGGCCGCAGAAAAAAGTCGAAGACCTGCGTCCCCTCCTTGCGCCTTATCTCGGACAAGTCGGCAAACACTGATTTCCAGGGTTTTTACCAGTCCTTGGATGAGTCACAACGTGCGGAAATAGATCATTTTCCAAAAAAAGAATGAGTTATGCCAAAAGCATTCTCATCAGGCAGGATTCCCCTTCCGAATCCGTTTACATCATTGAAAGCGGAGTTGTCGAGGTAATGGTCGAAACCCCAGAAAGCAACTGCAGAACCCTGCTAACCTACCTGGGTTCCGGCGATATCATCGGCGAACTGGGTATTCTCAAAAAATAGCCGCGCTCAGCCACGATCCGTGCGGTGGTGGATGTTTATTACAGGGAAAACGAACGGACAGATTTTATTGAGTTGTTGATCCGTCTGCCGGGCTTCGGCCTCACTATTGCGCAACGCCTGGCCAACAAAAAAACAAACCTCGCCTACAACAGTTGCTGTATGGATTTCAGCGGAAAAATCCCGCCTTTCGATCTCTCCTCAATCCTGTTCACGATCGAGGGAAGCCGTGCCACCGCAGAATAGAAAATTCTGGATTCTACAAGTAGTATGCAGGGATCCTTTTTCATCCATTACGCTGTTCTGGAACGGCACCGCTTCCTGCATCTGCAGTGAACGGTGGCTTTCTGACAGATGTTTCTCGAATCCAATCCGGAAGGAGCTTTCAGCTTTCGCCGCTATAAAGAACCAACACGTCCGGTCGATCCGGAGTTTATTACCAACACACCGCTAAACGAGCTGCTTTTGCAGGCAGCCCTCGAACACGATCATTTCAAAAAGCTGCCGCGGGAATTGCGCACCTTGGAAGCTTCTTTCTGAAGGAAGAACAGCCCTTTTGAGTGGAAATATCCGGACAGCCGGGCAACCGCAGAATAGGTTTGGAATTTGTTGAGCCGGGAACTACGGACGCTGCGCTCGATCTGTTCCAGCAGTAACCTTT
>Ga0136636_10001767_pt1 | contig 12720 bp, 7 predicted proteins | sample AntDrymUQ8522106_2_FD_104653 | JGI IMG/M metagenome (GOLD analysis project Ga0136636, IMG submission 104653) | Polar desert sand microbial communities from Dry Valleys, Antarctica - metaG UQ852 (21.06) | ecosystem: Environmental > Terrestrial > Soil > Desert | place: Antarctica: Dry Valley... | reverse complement strand
TTACAGGACTTTTGGTTCTGTTGAATTTTCAGGTAGTGATTGGTCAGGATATTCAAAATAATCCAAAAAGCAACCATGGTAACAAATTTGAACAACTAGGAAGTATTTTACCTACACCGAATGAATACCGCACTGCCAGCGGCGCACCCGGTGCAAGGTATTGGCAACAAAGAGCCGATTATAAAATAAAGGCTACTTTAGATGAAGCCAACCTGAAACTGACTGGAAAAGAAACCATTACCTACTATAACAATAGCCCGGATGTGTTAACCTATATCTGGCTTCAACTGGATGAAAATGAACATGATCCTACAGTTGGCAGTGTTGTTTTCAACGAAAGCAGCATGCGAGAAATCATGTCTGAAAACGGATTAAGTAATATTGATAAAAGGAAAGTGCTGGAAGGATATGGGATAAAGATTGAATATGTAACGGATGGGATAACCAATAAACCGCTTACGTACACTATTAATGAAACCATGATGCGTATTGAAATGGCTGCACCATTAAAACCGGGTGCAAAGGTAGTTTTCAACATCGGCTGGAATTATAAAATTCCTGATCGTCAAACGCTTGGTGGCCGTGGGGGTTTTGAATATTTCCCCGAAGATGGCAACCACCTTTTTACCATGGCTCAGTGGTTTCCCAGACTTTGCGTTTACAGCGACTTTCAGGGGTGGCAGCATAAGCAATTTACAGGCCGGGGCGAATTCGCACTTACTTTTGGTAACTACGATGTAGAAGTAACGGTACCAGCCGACCACCTTGTGGCTGCTACCGGTGAGTGCCAGAACTATCCTGAGGTTTTATCTGCAGCTCAATTAAAAAGATGGCAATCTGCACAAACCAGCAAGGATGTAGTGGAAATTGGCCTTTTGCAGGATGCTGTAAATGCCGAAAAAACAAAAAGTGCAAAAACAAAAACCTGGCGCTACAAAGCGAGTATGGTTCGTGACTTTGCCTGGACAAGCAGCCGCAAATATATATGGGATGCTATGCCAGCTTCCGTAGAAGGCAAAAAGGTAATGTGCATGAGTTTTTACCCCAAAGAAGCTTACAACCTTTATAGGACATACAGCACCAAAGCGGTGGCACATACGATTAAAACATATAGCAAGTTTAGCATCCCCTACCCTTACCCCGTTGCCCAAAGTATTGAGGCAAGCAATGGTATGGAGTACCCTATGATTTGCTTTAATTATGGCCGCACCGAAGCCGATGGCACTTATACCGAAGCCACCAAATACGGCATGCTAGGCGTTATCATTCATGAAGTGGGGCACAACTTTTTCCCTATGATTGTAAACAGCGATGAGCGTCAGTGGAGCTGGATGGATGAGGGTTTAAATACTTTTGTACAATACCTGAGCGAAGAACTTTGGGATAATAAGTATCCAAGTCGCCGAGGGCCAGCTTTTGGTATTGTGGATTATATGAAGCTACCAAAAGATCAGTTGGAACCTATAATGACCAACAGTGAAAATATTGTAAACTTTGGATCAAATGCCTATAGCAAACCGGCTACCGGATTAAATATCCTGCGAGAAACCATTATGGGTCGCGAACTATTTGACTATTCCTTTAAAGAATACAGCAGACGTTGGGCTTTCAAGCATCCCGAACCGGCAGATTTTTTCCGTACAATGGAAGATGCGAGTGCGGTAGATCTTGATTGGTTCTGGAGAGGTTGGTTTTATGGTATTGATCCGGTAGATATTTCGCTCGATTCTGTAGCAGTATATCAGGCAGGCGATGGCAGTGGTATGACTATGCGCCGTGGCCGTTCAGATTCAGTTGGTATTGCTATGCCGCAAATAAACAGTTTTGAAGACATCAGTAAAATTCGGAATCGCGAAAACAAGAGTATCCGCTTTCAAACAGATGTTGATACAAGTCTGCGTGATTTTTACTGGTACTACGCAAGGGGTTTGAAATCTATTAATAATACAAAAGTTTTGGTAGAGCGCGCCGTGCCGGAAATAATGGTAGGTGATGAATTGAAGGAATACAAAGGCAAATATTTCTATGAGTGTCATTTTTCAAACAAAGGCGGTCTCGTAATGCCTTTAATTGTGGAGTTCACTTTTGAAGATGGCTCCAGGAAGATTGAAAAAATACCTGCTGAAGTTTGGCGCCTCAATGAAAATGAGGTAACAAAAGTTTTTATAATGGATAAAAAGGTGACCAAAATTATGCAAGATCCTATGCGGGAGACTGCTGACATTAATGAGTTGAACAACGTATGGCCGGCAACTGATGTAAAAATGACCCGATTTCAGATGTATAAAGGAGGGGGTCGCAGCCGAAATTCCAGTGGTAGTGGAGTTCCCAACCCAATGCAAAGGGAAAAGAAATGATTTTAAAAAATATAAGAGACGGTAATAAAAGGACACCCACATTAAGGGTGTCCTTTTATTTTGCTAAAACTATTTCCACATACTCCTCCGCTACCTTAAAAAAATTTTTGATAACCGGATATACAAAATAACTTATCAAACTTTACAGGTAAAGCTGTGTTTGTTATTTTAATTCTGAATAGGTGTAAAAGATTTACATAACTACCCCTTATGGATAAACTATTCAATAAAATTATATAATTCATTAATACTCATATTATGACAACACCCGGGATCAAAGAAACCATAACCTTATGTATCGGCCTTCTGATGACGTTGCAATTGACCGCTCAAAGAAATGGAAGTATATCCGGCAGAGTTATAGACAGAAGTACCCAACGTGTTTTGGCGGGTGCAACCTTGCAATTATCGCCCGGTAATGCCGGAACCCTTAGTGATTCCACGGGTAGTTTTCGTTTTACCAACCTTGAATCCGGAAGCTATTTGTTGCGCATAAGCAGTATCAATTACAATGACCTGGTAAATAGCAATCTTGTAGTTACAAGCGGTAATGAAATTGTGCTATCGCTTGAAATGGAACCAAAACCAATGAATCTGGAGGGAGTGGTGGTTACCGGCCGACGTGCTAACGTACGTGCCGCAAGTCTTGAAAATCCGTTGAGTGTGCAAAGGCTTACGAGCGAAGACATTAAGGCCAATCCGGGCGGAAATTTCGATATCAGCAGAGTTATTCAATCGCTACCTGGAGTGGGCGGAGGTGTTGGTGGAGGTGGCTTTCGAAACGATATTATCATCCGGGGGGGAGCTCCAAGTGAAAATGTATTTTATTTAGATGGCATTGAAGTACCCATCATCAACCATTTTGGTACACAAGGCGCAGGTGGAGGACCACAAGGTATCTTAAATGTAAGCCTTATAGAAGATGTAAAACTGAGTACCTCGGCTTTCGATGCCCGATACGACAATACCCTCAGCAGTGTATTTCAATTTAAACAAAAATCAGGCAACCCTAACAGGCTTCAAGGTAATATAAGGTTAAGTGCAACGGAACTTGCAGCTACTTTTGATGGACCCATAAGCAAAAAAACAACCTTTATTGCATCCGTTAGAAGAAGTTACCTGCAATTATTATTTGAAGCGCTCGATCTGCCTATACGACCAAATTATTGGGATTATCAGTTTAAAACTACTACGCGCATTGATGAGAAAACAACCCTGAGTTTCCTGGGAATTGGAGCGATTGATGAATTTAAGTTTGCGGCACCCAAAGAAGCAACCCCTGAAAAATTATACAGCATCAATAGCAATCCTACCATCAATCAATGGAGCTATACCTTTGGCGCCACCCTGAAGAGGTTGACTGACAATGGATATTGGAACCTGAGTATCAGCAGAAATGCCCTCGACAATAGAGCCGACAGGTTTGAAGACAATGAAAACCCGGAAGAAGCAGAAAGAACCCTAGGCATCAACAGCCGGGAAACTGAAAATAAACTTCGATTTGAAATCACCAATAATTATAAAAGCTGGAAATTCAGTTATGGTGTTATGGCACAATATGTTCAATTCGACAACCGTTTTTTCCAGCAGTTTCGACCAGAATTAAAGGATGATCAGGGAAACACACTCCAACCTGCCATTGAACTCAACAGCAACACCAATGCAAACTTTATAAGATATGGTGGCTTTGCGCAGGCGGGACGTAGGTTTTTTGAAAACCGTCTATCGGTTAACCTTGGATTACGTATGGATGCAAACGGGTTGGAAAATAGCGAATCAAATCCTTTGAAACAGTTAAGTCCCCGTATTGGTGCAAGCTATGCACTTTCCAATAAATGGAGTTTAAATGCCAGTTATGGAGTTTATTATCGGTTGCCAAGCTATACTCAGCTAGCCTTTGAGCGAAATACCGGTAGTGGCATCCAAACAAATCCTGGTAAATATATACGCAGTATTCATTATGTAACCGGTTTAGAATTTTTACCAAGTCAAACCACGCGTTTTACAGTGGAAGGCTTTTATAAGAAGTATAGTAATTATCCTGTTAGCATTCTCGATGGCATTAGCCTTGCCAATAAAGGAACCGAATTTGGAGCCATTGGAAACGAACCAGTAAACCAACAAGGCGAAGGCAGAGCTTATGGAATTGAATTTTTTGCTCAGCAAAAACTAACCAAACGTTCTTTTGGTATATTCAGTTATACGCTTTACCGCTCCGAATTTTCCGGAATAGATGGAAGATTAATTCCTGCAAGCTGGGACAATCGTCACCTGCTTAGTATTACGTGGGGCTATAAATTTAACCGCAATTGGGAGCTGGGTTTAAAATTCCGTTATCAGGGAGCAGCCCCTTATACTCCGTTTGATCTTGCTGCAAGCCAATTGAATTTTCTGACATTGGGTAATGGTATCCTTGATTATTCCAGAACAAACACAAATAGTTTACAAGCTTTTCATGCCAGCGATGTACGTATTGATAAGAAATGGAATTTTAAAAGATTTACACTCAATCTATTCCTTGATGTACAAAACTGGTATATAGCAACAAATCCCGGCTTGCCTCAATATACTTTTGAGCGCAATGCTAATAATACTGCCTTTTTAACCACGGATGGGTTACCGGTTCAACAAAACGGCAGCAACGCCATACCATTTATACTGGCCAATAATGATCCAAGTGTATTACCAACACTGGGTTTCATTGTTGAGTTTTAAATAGCTCTATTGTGTAATTTATACATCAATTAAATAAGGAGTCCCATTAGGATTCATTATTTGTTAAGGAAATACTTATTATAAAAATAATCCTATTTATAGTCAGTTATACCTTTTCGTAATGGCGTTTCTTTTTACAAAAAATAAATTCAAAACGATTAAACAATAAAACTTTTAATTCAAACACTTAACAAATCTTTCCGATAATTAGAAGGAATTCTAACAGTTCATAGACAACTATTCAGAAAAATGATATGTTAGGACGATTAACTAAAAAACATTTCTATGAACACACTAACAAAAACAACCACAAAAATTGCCTTTGCTCTTAGCATTCTCACCATTGGACTTATTGGTTGCAAGAAAGATGATCCGCCAAAAACTCCCGCAACCGTAGTGGATGTTATGAGCGCAAATGGTTTTACTACACTGGTAGGTTTAGCAGTAGCCGCTAACCTTGGTCCTGTACTAACAGGTGTTGGTCCTTTTACAGTATTCGCTCCAAGCAATGCGGCTTTTACTGGTGTAACGCCTCCATCAGGCCCGGCACTCAGTAACTTGCTTACATATCATGTAATTAGCGGGCAAGCATTAACTGCGGCCAATGTAATCAGCCTGAGTAATGGAAACCTTATTAAAGTTACCATGGTTAATGCAGATAGCACTTTTATTAAAGCATCTTCTGCAGGTGTATTTGTAAATGGTATTCAGGTTACAAGACCTAATCTGGAAGCAAAGAATGGAATTGTTCATGGAATAGATCGTATTTTATTTCCTCCCACCGGCAATATTGTAGCAACTGCCCAAGCTACTCCTGGTTTCGATTCTTTGGTAAAAGCAGTATTACAGGTTAGTGGAGCTGGTGCAACTGGACTCGACAACATTGCTGCAGTATTAAGTACCAGGAATGGCCTGACGGTATTTGCTCCCACCAATCAAGCTTTTGCTGATTTGTTTGCAAATCCACTTTTTCCATTCCGTAACATCTCCCAAATTCCTATCGCTACCTTAAGGGCGGTACTTTTACATCATACCGTTACAGCAAGAGCATTTAGCAATGATCTTGCCAATGGAAATATTGCTATGGCTAATGGCAGCAATATTACCGTAGCAGGGGTGGGTACCCCCAATATTACTGTAGATGGAAGTGGAGTTGTTTTTAATAATGTGGCTGCGGGAATTGCGTTGACAAATGTTATGGCTCGTAATGGTGTGATCCATGCTATTAACAAAGTATTAATTCCTTAATATTAAATAAGGTATTGGATTATATATAAATGCCATTGTTTCGGATTAGAAACAATGGCATTTATATTATAGTAATATCATCGAAAAACTAAAGTTGGTAGCCCTTTTATTTTTAGTAAACCCTGCTATCCAAATGTTCATCAAGATCGAGCAAACTAATCCCCTTAGACCACCAATCAGGGGCTTCTTTGCCTTTGAGATGTGCATCAAAAAACTCCATCATCCGAACAGCATAGTCCTTCCGGTTTTCCATTTTACCCAATCCATGGTTTTCTCCTTTATATTGAATCAGCACAACCGGTTTTTTTAAACGGCGTAAGGCGCTGTAATATTCAATTCCCTGGGTAAAATCTACCGCACCATCTTTGTCATTATGCAACATCAAAAGCGGGGTGTTTACCTTTTTCACATGATATACAGGGGAATTGCGCAGATAGGCATCCCAATTCTCCCAGGGAGCCCCCTTGAAACGTCCTTGTGAAGCTTCGAAAATGCTCATATTTCCATTCCCACTGTTCCAATAAATGAGGTCATACATACTCACCAAATTGGTAAGAGGCGCCCCGGCAGCAGCGGCTTTAAACATATTGGTCTGCGTTACCAAAAAAGCAGTTTGGTAGCCACCCCAACTATGTCCATGGATCCCAATTTTCTCCGCATCTATTACCCCGGTTTTAATGGCTTCATTTATAGCTGGCAATACACTCCAAACCGCACTCATACCAGGATCATCAAGTTTGTAAACGATATCTGGAATAAATACGGCATAGCCGTTGCTCGTGTACATACCAGTATTCCAGCCGGTACCACTAAAACCCGGATTGCTCCAGTTGTGCAGGGTTTGGCTTAATTTCTCATAATAATAAACCATGGTAGGATATTTATTACCCGACACATAACCCGCAGGCAAAAACAAGGCCCCTTGTAAGCTATCGCCTTTATCACTTACATAGTTCACCAACCGCACCCCTTTGCTCCACTGATACTTTTCTAAATCAGGTGCATTTTTTGTTACCTGTTTTGCTCCAATTAACTTCGTATCCTTTGTAAAAAAATATTCCGTTGGTGTAGTAAAAGATTCTTTGCTAAAAGTAAATGCGGTTGCATTCTTTGCTTTTAACATCCTCGCTATATTTCCATCTTCCCAAAGCAAAACCTGCACACCAGCCTTTAGTCCTTTGGAGGATGCATCTATAAGCCCGATACCGCTTTTTTTATTCCGCTCTCCGTACATTCTTAAATACATAGGCTGTGTGAGGTCAATCCCTTTTTCTTCGGGATCAAGACTAACACGATATTGATAACGGATACCGGCAGCCCGTCCGTTTTGGGTAATATTGACTGATTTTTCTTTAGTGGCAACCGGCACCTGCCAGATATCCCACAGATCCCTTATCAGAATGTATTTGCTATCGGCACTCCAATCAATCATTGCCGTTAATGGCTTTATTACATTGTGATCATCTTCAGTATTTACAAAAGAAGCCGGCACGGCTTCAGTAATGTTGGCATGTGTTTTGGCAGCAATATCATACACATAATAATGACCATCGTTTCCATAGATCAATTTTTTACCATCCGGCGAAGCCCTTGAGTAGGAAGCAAATGAGGGAAGATAAAAATTTTCAAACAACAAAGTAGATTTCCCGGTATTTAAATCAACCAGGTAAAAGTCCTGATAGTTCTGTCCATTCAGATTCTGATCAAGTTCATACAGGCTGTTATCCGTAGCCAGCGCATATTGGTGTTTAGCCAGCGGAGATAAGGATCGTACCTCCTCCTTATTCAGGGTTAGATATTGCTTGTTTCGGGTATCATACATGCCCCAGTAATAAAAATTCTTATCCTGATTCTGAAGTACCTGTTGACGGGCCTGCAATCTTTTATCCTTCCAATGCCAGATGGTCATATCAGGTTTAACCGTATCCATTTTTTCAGCTCCCTTTGCCTTGCTGCCTGATTCAATTTTTGCAATAGCTTTTTGTAAATCGGCCAGATTTTTAATAGCTGTATCCGCCTTTATTTTAGCCAGTTTTTCAGCCTCGTCCATTTTTACTGAATCCTTATTCTCTGCTACTGAGGATGCTTTTGTGGCAGGTTCCTTTTTTGCCAGTTCCCATTCATGAATACCAAAAAGTAAACGGGTAAGATCTTCCGTCCACAACGGGCTTCTATTGGGACTGATGGTCATTTCTTTAGGAAAAGAAAGCGAGTCTTCAGACGGATCATAAACAACGATGGTCGGATTGATGCTGATATCTTTTACGCCGATTACTTTTCCAGCTTCCTGCTTATATTTTTCATCTTTCACCATTTTCAGCAAGGCAAAAGCAGTCCCTTCCTCATTCCAGTTCAGCGACCGGTAAGTAGCTTTATCACTTTGAATGATCACCACTTTTTTATCTGCTATCTGCATGAGGTGCAGTCCGTTGCCGGCCTGATTGCCCGCATCAATGGTGTAAGCCAGCCAATTACCCTTTTTGTTGAACTCAAATTCGGATACATTACCAATATTCTGGGTTTTGCCCGATGTTAATTCCAGCAGTAAAAAGTCGCCTCCTTTACCGGAGCTTCCTTTTTCCCGAGCCATTACCATTCCCAAATGTGTGGCATCCGTGCCATTGAAAGCATAATTATTGACCCTGTCATACATCATTTTTTTCTGGGTAGCAAGCTCCAACACATACAATTTATCATAAAGTGTTTTTCCACCAGATTTGGCAGTGGCTTTTTCGTCCTTATTTTTAGGTGTTTCCTTAAATGCAAACCATTTACCATCTTCGCTAAAAACCATCGAAAGGAAATTACTTCCTCCAACAGGGAATTTATGAAGGGTGGTATCGCCGGTTTTTTGCAAATAAAGTTCGCCATCTCCCTCCACAGATACAATACCATAAGCTACCCATTGCCCATCGGGACTCATTACCGCTCCATTGGGCGCAAGGGATCGCCATGCAGGCACATCAAGCCAACTAATGGGTTTCGGGCCGTTTTGTGCAACTGCAAACCCGGCACAACCCACTATATAAACCAAAAACCATAATCGTACAAACTTTATGGAATACCTTCTCATAAAAGAAAAATTTATTTTAAGTGCGACAAAATAGCGAAATAAGCAAAGCAGGCAATCAAGCCATTAAAAAATGTGGAAATACCAGCACCTGAAAGGAAAAAAATGAAATTATTTGCCGAAACAATAAAAAGAAATGCTCTGCTAACAGCTATAAGCACCTTTATTTGGCTTGTGATGCAAGATGCTATTTACCTGTTTACGAAAACTGAAAAAAGACTTTATACGAAAATAACAATGAATATCAGGGTTTCCAAGAGTTTGGTAGTTGTAATAGTATTGTTGCTAGCTTTTTACACTGCCATGCGCCACATCTTTGGTAGCAACTGCGTTACAACCTCCTTCCATCGCCAGCTTAATAATATTTTCAGGATCAAAGTAAATTGGATTGCCAGCAAATGAAGCCCCGGCGCTGTGTTCTATCCCCTGTTCGACTGGAGGTATGGATAAAAATCCGGTGCCTGATAACCTGTCATGATTAAAAATCTTTTGGAGGCTGCAGAGGGCAGGAATAATTCTGTTGCTCAAAGCATATACATTATCCACAAAATCGGGTTAGGGGATATGCAATAACTCTTTTGAAACAGTAGAACAGGTATGCGTTAAAAGAATTTCATTTTCGGTTTCAATTAATTTTAATAATGCTTCGTAAGTCATATATGTGTGATTTTTAATGTTATTAAATTTATGATATTTTCTAACAAAGATTACTGAAAGCTCTAAATACACTATTTTAATGAATTATATTTTCATTCCTGCCATCGGATCGCTGCCATTAGCTATTATTTTTTATCCTGCAAATAACACTTTCGAATTTTGTAATTTGTTGCTACTTTCCAAGTGCTGCTGCCAGGCTTTTTAGCTTTTCTGGAATTTCGTTAAGGGGTAAAACAAAATCAACACAACCTACTTCCTGAGCACTGAGCGGCATGTGGCCAACTTCGGCAGACGAGTCTTGAGTAAAAATTTTTCCTCCGCTGGCTCTGATATGCTTACAGCCTAAAGTGCCATCGCCGTTATACCCGGAAAGAATAATGCCAACTGCACGGACACCCATTGCCTCTGCAAGAGAAATGAAAAATAAATCTATCTGTTTGTTCCTGCTATTGCGGGGAGAAATTAATTTAAGCTTAAAATTTTCCACAGTAAGATCCGAGTTCGGAGGCATTACGTAAACATGGTTCGAAAGGATCGACATTCCATCAGAAGCCAAGCGGACTGACATTTTCGTGTGTCTCGACAGTATTCTGGTCAACTGACTATGGGCAGTGGGGAGCATGTGAGAAATAATAACAAAGGCCATACGGGTATCATGCGGCATTGCTTCAAGCAGCGCCTTATATGCGTTAAGCGCACCTGCGGAGCCACCAATTCCTACAATGAAAATAGGCTGAACTTTTTTCATTGATTGTTACTTGTTTTTTTATTCTCAGGAATATTTTTATCAAAATTCTTTTTCTCATTTGCGCGAAACGTAGATTCATCATAAGGTGTCACACTAATTCCATCATCACTCATAGTAAATTTGTGCACATCGCTATTATGGTTAGTGCCACGAGACTTCACAATGAATACTTCACGGGTGCGTCTTCTGCCCTCATCATCTTCTACCATTCTCACCACAATCCAGGTGTCAATCAGAGATGAAACACCGATTTCGCCACTTGTATTACTTTTAGAGTTTGCAGAAACAAGACTCGTAAAAAACGTTGTGATGCCTCTGGATTTAAAGAGGTCAATCATACGGGTAAGCATTGATGAAACTTCACGCTCATCGCCTTCGCCAATCAAACTTGTGAGAGGATCTACCACCACAGCCTTTGGTTTGAAACTATCAACGAGCTTATAAACAGTCAGTAGATGCATCTCCAAACCAAGAAAGGAAGGCCTGATAGCCACAATCTTTAAGAGTCCTTTTTCAATCCATGGCGCAAAATCAATACCGATAGATTTCATATTTTGAGTAAGTTGTCCTGCCGATTCTTCATAAGAAAAGAGAAGACAGCGTTCCCCGCGTTTACAACTTTCAATTGCGAATGCAGCTCCAAAACTTGTTTTTCCGCAGCCCGCAGTACCCGAAGCCAGTATGGTACTGCCTCTTGTGAAACCTTTACCCCTGAACAATTTATCTAACGATGGAATGCCTGTTGAAATCCGCTTGTCTGTGCCCGGTTGCTCAAGGCCTGCTGACGTGATGGGGATTACTGAAAGTCCTTCATCATCTATAACAAATGGATATTCGCTAGTTCCATGACGTGACCCCCGATATTTAATGACACGAACCCTACGGGTGGCAATTTCGTCTTTGACTCTGTTATCCAGCAGAATAATGCAATCAGAGATGTATTCCTCCAGGCCATGACGGGTATAGGATCCGGTTTTTGCGGCCTCGCCTGTAAAGATTGCCGTGACCTTTTTTTCTTTGAGCCATCGGAAAAGTCTTTTTATCTCTAAGCGAAGAATGCCAAGATCTGTAATGCCTGCAAAAATAGATTCAATAGAATCTAAAACCACCCGTTTGGCACCGGTAGAATCAATGGCATGTTCAAGGCGAACGAATATCCCCTCGAGATTAAAGTCTATTTCCTCAATGTCTTTGCGCTCTAAAACTACATGTTCGAGTACAATTTTTTTCTTCGATACAAGCGCTTTCAAATCCATATTGAGCGAAGCCACGTTTTTGAAGAGTTCTTCTTCTGTCTCTTCAAAAGACATGAGAATTCCAGGCTCGTTGTAATCGGTGGCACCTTTGATTAGAAAATCAACCCCAAAAAGCGTTTTTCCAGAGCCGGCATTTCCGGATACTAATGTGGAACCATTTTGCGGAAGTCCGCCTTCGGTAATTTCGTCAAAACCTTTGATGCCAGTAGGGCATTTGATTAATTTATTACGTTTGATTGTAATTTTTTCTTTTGTAGTTTTTGTCATATTGATAGTGCTTTGTTATTTTGCTTAGATGGAGTATCTACAGATATTAAAAGCTAAAAATGATCCAAAGGGTCAAATATTTTTTCAAAAGGTAATCCTTTTTATTAGTAATAAAATGAAACGTAATAATTTTACAAGGTTAAGAGGTTCATCCATTTGGCGATACCTCCTCCTTAATCTTCTAAGAGTTACTAATACCTCATAATGAAATTGACATAAATGTAATGATGGCTTGTATAATTTTCAATAGTTACCTCACAATAATTTACTAATTGCTATGCCTCAGAGCTTTTACCGGATTTCTAAATTTTCACGTTTCATTTAGTACCAATCTTCTTTCTCAGTAATTGAGCGTTAATAGCAACAATAATCGTACTTAAACTCATTAATACCGCACCTACG
>Ga0136636_10001766_pt1 | contig 12721 bp, 13 predicted proteins | sample AntDrymUQ8522106_2_FD_104653 | JGI IMG/M metagenome (GOLD analysis project Ga0136636, IMG submission 104653) | Polar desert sand microbial communities from Dry Valleys, Antarctica - metaG UQ852 (21.06) | ecosystem: Environmental > Terrestrial > Soil > Desert | place: Antarctica: Dry Valley... | reverse complement strand
GATGACAGCGTCCGCGACGCACTGCGGGTTCTGGCACAACGGCACGGACGCCTCAGTCGAGGCCGAAGTCCGTGATATTTTGCTGCGCCAAGCCAAATCCGAGCAGCGCATAAACTAGGATGAGGCTGTGACGGTTGCCTCTGGGAACACGGGGTCGGTAACTCGCGATCTCATCAACAGCACCTACGACGAACCCGGCGCATGACCACTGACCACAGTGCGGATCTTCTTCGGAACACCGAGCGGACCATGAGCGTGGCCGGTCGCAGAACTTTTGCTTTGCTGCCTCAGACGGCACGGCCGGCGACACGCTACAACGTCGGTTGTGGCGTTGTGGTCCATGGAGCCTTACAAAACACTTGATATGTAAGGCGATTTCCTTATCCTATCCATAGAGGGTAAGGACGAGTATGCCCACCATGACCATCACGTCGAAACGGCAGGCGACTCTTCCTCGTGAATTATGCGAAGAATTGGGCGTTCACGCCGGCGATCATCTGGATGTCGAGCGCGCTGTCGTGGATGGTCACGCCGTGTGGGTTCTGAGGCCTCGCCATCTAGATTGGTCCTGGATTGGCTCCGCTAAGCCTGCGGCAGGCATCTCCCACGACATGGACGCCATCCGTGCGTCCATTGGTCGAGGCGTGGCCGAAAGGCGTGCGTGAACTTGGGGCTCGACACGTCGGTGGTGTTGCGCTTGCTGACTGGCCAGCCGGCCGAGTTGGCGGAGATTGCCCAGCGACGCCTGGAGCAGGCGCATGCAGACGGAGATACGGTGGTCATCTCTGACCTCGTCCTGGCTGAGTGCTATTATGCGCTAGTGCATCATTACCAGTTCGCCAAGGAAGACGCTCGGTCGAAATTACACCACATGGCGAACTCCGGCACCGTCGTGATTGATCCAAGCGAAGCGCGCGCGGCCTTGGACAAGGCTCACGGTGCTGGATTAGTGGACCGGCTCATTCTGCATCGGTACCGCGCCGGCCAGGCCTCGACCCTGACTTTTGACAAAGCGTTAGGCGCTGCCGGTGCGACCCGTCTGAAAACCAAGAGTTGAGCACCAGCCGACCGGCCCTTCCCTGAGCCACGAGGCAACGCAGATGAAGTCGCCTGCCCTGTCGCTAAATCCGCAGCGTCCCCGCCGCCAGCCGGGCCCGGAAATCCCCATAAGCCGAGGCCAGCCCTTCGGCCAAACTCAGGCCCGGGGTCCAGCCCAGGGCGCTCAGCCGGGAACTGTCCAGCAGCTTGCGCGGCGTGCCGTCCGGTTTGCTGCGGTCCCAGCGCAGTTCGCCGCGATGTCCGGTGACCTGCTGGATGCGGGTGGCGAGCTCGGCGATGGTGACTTCCTGGCCGCTGCCCAGATTGAAGCAATCGTTTGGCGTGGTGCCGGGCTGCCCATGGTCGAGCAGGTGGAGGATGCCGGCGGCGGCGTCGTCGCTGTGCAGGAACTCGCGCCGGGCGCTGCCGGAACCCCAGACCGTCACCGGGGCATGGCCGGCGGCCGCGGCCTCGTGGAAGCGGCGCAGCAAAGCCGGCAGCACGTGGGAGTCCTCGGCGTGATAGTTGTCGCCGGGCCCGTACAGATTGGTCGGCATGGCCGAGATCCAGCGCGTGCCGTATTGGCGGTTGCAGCTCTCCACCAGCTTCAGGCCGGCGATCTTGGCCACGGCGTAGGGCTCGTTGGTCTGCTCAAGCGCTCCACTGAGGAGGTGCTCTTCGCGCATCGGCTGCGGGCAGTCCCGGGGATAGATGCAGGACGAGCCAAGGAAGACCAAGCGCGGCGTGCCCGCTAGGCGGCAGGCCTCGATCACATTGCCGGCGATCATCAGGTTGCTGAGGATGAAGTCATAGCGGAATGCGTTGTTGGCGCGGATGCCGCCGACCTTGGCCGCCGCCACCACCACCGCGCCGGGGCGATGGCTGGCCACCCAGCGCTGCACGGCGCCGCCGTCCATCAGGTCCAGGTCGCTGCGACTCGGGGTCAGGGCCGCTCGGCCACGGGCCCGAGCCAGGCGGGCGATGGCCGAGCCGACCAGGCCACTGGCGCCGCAGATCCACAGGGGTCCGTCACTCATCGTTGTGTCCCAGGCTGATGCCGTGATCGCGGGCGATGCGCTCTTGGCGGGCCAGGTCCAGGTCGTGCACGACCATTTCGCGGCAGAGTTCTTCCACCGGCGTGGTCGGTGCCCAGCCCAGCTTGGCCTTGGCCTTGCTCGGATCGCCCAGCAGGGTTTCGACCTCAGTAGGGCGGAAATAGCGCGGATCGATGCGAACTATGGTGCGTCCGCTGGTGCGATCGATACCGCGTTCATCCACCCCTGCACCCTCCCAAGCCAGGTCGAAGCCGGCGTGACCGGCCGACAGTTCTACAAAGCGTCTGACGCTGATCTGCCGGCCGGTGGCCAGCACGAAGTCTTCGGCCTTGTCCTGCTGCAGCATGCGCCACATGCCCTCGACGTAATCGCGGGCGTGGCCCCAATCCCGCAGGCTGTCGACATTGCCCAGCCATAGGCATTCATCCAGGCCGTGGTGCATCCGCGCCATGCCGCGGGTGATCTTGCGGGTGACGAAGGTTTCGCCCCGGCGCGGGCTCTCGTGATTGAAGAGGATGCCATTGCAGGCGTACATGCCGTAGGCCTCGCGGTAGTTCACCGTGATCCAGTAGGCGTACATCTTGGCCACGGCATAGGGGCTGCGCGGATAGAATGGCGTGGTTTCGCGCTGCGGTTTCTCTTGCACCAGGCCGTACAGCTCACTGGTCGAGGCCTGATAGATGCGGGTCGACTTCTCAAGCTTGAGGATGCGCACCGCCTCCAGCAGGCGCAACGTGCCCAGGCCGTCGCAGTCGGCGGCGTACTCGGGCATCTCGAAGGAGACCTGCACGTGGCTCATGGCGCCCAGATTATAGATCTCGTCCGGTTGTACCTCCTGGATGATGCGCAGCAGGTTGGTCGAATCGGTGAGATCGCCGTAATGCAGAGCCAGATGCCGGTTCTGCTCGTGTGGGTCCTCGTAGAGGTGGTCGATGCGACCGGTATTGAAGGATGAGGCGCGGCGCTTGATACCGTGCACCGCATAGCCTTTGCCAAGCAGCAGCTCGGCCAGATAGGATCCGTCCTGACCGGTGATGCCGGTGATGAGTGCTCGTTTCATGGGGTGGTCATACGCAGGATCCGCCGTGAGCGCCAGTGCGAGAGAGGGGGACACTCGCAGCACCCTGCCCCAACCCAGCAGCCCTGCGGCAGCTGCACGCCAGCCGTTCCAGCCGCCGCGGCTCCCATCTTGCCGCCGGGCGGTGACCTCTACCCTACGCCTCGCACCACATCGCCGATCCCGGCTCCGGTGCCCTGCACACGGAGTCTCCAGATGGCGCGAAATCCCGGCAACAAGGTGGTCCTCGGCCTGCAATGGGGCGATGAAGGTAAAGGCAAGGTCATCGACGTCCTGGCCCACCACTCGGAAGTGGTGGTGCGTTGCCAGGGCGGCGCCAATGCCGGACACACCGTGGTGGTCGGCGGCCGCAAGACCGTCTTGCACTTGCTGCCCTCGGGCGTGCTGCATGAGCATGCCGTCTGCGTCATCGGCAATGGCGTGGTCATTGATCCGGTGGCCCTGGGCCAGGAGCTGGACGACCTCTTGTCCGGTGGCTGCGATCCTACCCACCGGCTGAAGATCAGCGACCGCGCCCATCTGGTCCTGCCCTGCCACCGCGCCATCGACGCGGCCCAGGAAATCGCCAAGGGCGCCGGCAAGGTCGGCACCACCCTGCGCGGCATCGGCCCCTGCTATACCGACAAGGCCGCCCGGCATGGCCTGCGCTGCGGTGAGCTGGCCGACTGGGACGCTTTCGGCGCGCGGCTGCGCGAGCGCCACGTCGCCGCCAATGCCCAATTGGTGGCGCTGGGCTCGCCGCCGTTGGACATCGAGGCCGAGATCGCCCGCATCATGCCGGCTCTGCGCCGTCTGGCGCCCCTGGTGGCGGACACCGCCGCCTTCTTGCATCAAAGCGTCGGCACCGGCAAGCAGTTCCTCTTTGAGGGCGCCCAGGGCGTGATGTTGGACATCGACTACGGCACCTACCCGTTCGTCACCAGCAGCAACACCGGCATCGGCGGGGTCATCACCGGCTCGGGCCTGTCGCACAAGCAGCTGGGCGAGGTCATCGGCGTGGTCAAGGCCTATACCACGCGGGTTGGCTCCGGCCCCTTCGTGGTTGAGCTGGACAACGCCCGGGGCGAGGCCCTGCGCCAACGCGGGCGCGAGTTCGGCGCCACCACCGGTCGTCCGCGTCGCTGCGGCTGGCTCGACCTGGTCGCTGTGCAGTTCGCCTGCCGCCTTAATGGCGTGGACAGCATCGCCCTGACCAAGCTCGACATCCTCACCGGCGAGCCCGAGATCCCGGTGTGTGTCGCCTACGAGCTGGATGGCCGGCGCATCGACACCGTGCCCGCCCGCTTGGAAGACTTGGCCCGGGTCAAGGCGGTCTACCAGATCCTGCCCGGCTGGACCGAGGCCCTGGGCTCCTGCCGCACCTTCGAGGCCCTGCCCAAGGCCGCCCGGGACTACATCCGTATGATCGAGACCACCCTGCGGGTGCCGGTGCGCTGGATCGGCACCGGACCGGGACGGGACGAAACGGTGGTCATCCCGTGATTCGACGGCCGGTCGCCGCGACCGCGGTCGTGTGCCGCTGGACTCCCTCGGGGGCGACGGCACCCTTGAGCCACCTGTGACTGACGTCGTCTCCTCCATATCCAAAGCGGATCCAGTGGTGGCCTGCATGGCGGCTGGCCTGGATCCGGCACGGCTGCCGCGCCATGTGGCCATCATCATGGATGGCAATGGACGCTGGGCGCGCAAGCTGGGCTGGGATCGCACGCGCGGCCACCAGAAGGGCGCCGATGTGGTGCGCGACGTGACCACCGCCAGCGTCCGCCTGGGGGTGCAACGCCTGACCCTGTTCGCCTTCAGCAGCGAGAACTGGGCCCGCCCACGCCGGGAAGTGGATTTCCTGATGGACCTGCTGCGGCGCTTCCTGGCTGCCGAATTGCCGACCTTGCAGGACAACGACGTGCGCCTGACGGCCATCGGCCGCCTGGGTCAGCTGCCGGCCGAGGTGCGCCGCACCTTGGATGCCACCATTGCCGCCACTGCTGGCAATCGCGCGATGACCTTGTGCCTGGCCCTGAGCTATGGCGGACGTGACGAGCTGGTCGACGCCACCCGGTCGCTGGCCGCCCGCGTTGCCCGTGGCGAGCTGCGGCCCGAGGATATCGACGCCAGCACCCTGCAAGCTCATCTCTACGCGCCCGAGGCTGCCGACGTGGACGTGGTGATCCGGACGGCGGGCGAGCAGCGCATGTCCAATTTCCTGCCTTGGCAGGCCATCTACGCCGAATACGTGACCGCGGCGCCGTGCTGGCCCGACTTCTCGCTGCCGCATTACCATGCCGCCTTGCGGGACTTCCAGGGCCGTGAACGCCGTTTCGGAGGCGTGTAAGCGAGCGCATGCTGATCCCCGACCGCCTGCGCGAGCTGCTCGACGACGGCATCATCCAGGAAATCCTCCGTCCACTTAAAAGTGGCAAAGAGGCCGCTGTTTTCGTGGTCGTCGCCGACGGCGCCACGGTCGCCGCCAAAGTCTACAAACAGGCCGATAAGCGGAATTTTCGCCAGCGCGCCGATTACACCGAAGGGCGCAACACCGGCGACAGCCGCGAACAGCGCGCCATCTCCAATGGCAGCAAGTTCGGCAAAGCGCGCAGCGAAGCCGCCTGGCAGGACAGCGAAGCTGCAGCCATGCGTGTGCTTCACGCCGCCGGGGTGCGCATTCCCAAGCCCCTCGCCAACTGCGATGGTGTCTTGTTGATGGAGCTGGTGCGTGGCGCCGACGGTGGCCCGGCGCCCCAGCTCGGCGCGAGCCGCTTCACCCGCGACCAGGCGCTGCGCGTCCACTACGACATCATGCAGCAAATCGCGCGCATGCTTTGCGCTGGCTACGTGCACGCCGACTTATCGGAGTTCAATATCCTCGACGCCGTCGAGGGCGCGGTGATCATCGACCTGCCGCAGGCCGTGGACGCTGCGCGCAACAACAACGCCAAGCGCCTGCTGGTGCGCGACGTCGCCAGCATCACCCGCTTCTTCAGCCGCTTCGCCCCCGAGCTGCAACGCAGCGCCTATGGCGAAGAGCTGTGGCTGATGCATCAGCACGGCTCCTTGCGCCCCGACAGCAAGCTGACCGGTCGTGTCCAGGCCGCCCGCGGCGTGGTCGATGCCCAGATCGTTTTGCGGGCCATCGAAGACGCCAAGCGCGACGCCGCCAAGCGCGAAGAGATCAAGCGCGCGCGCGCCAAGCCGTAGTCCGTGGCCGGCCGCGGCCGGATCGCCTACCGCAAATCCTGATAGATCTGATCAGCCCAGGCTGAGGCGATGGTGCTAAGGAAGGTGGTATTGGCCAGATCCAGCAGAAAACGTGGATTTTCGCTGGTTCTGCCAGGCAAGTACAGGATGTCACCGCGCTTGACCACGGTGTCGGGTAGGCGGCCGGCAAGAATACCGTCAAGGTCGATGCGGGCGGCCAAGGGCTTGGAACGCGAGCCACGCACCAGGATCAGACGGTCGATATAGGCGTCTGGGGTGTAGCCGGCAGCCAGGGCGATGGCCTTGCTGATGGTGATCGGGCCACGCAGCGAATACGAGCCTGGCGCATTCACCGCGCCCAGGATGTAGACCATGCGGTCGCTGACGGCCGGCACGTATAAGTAGTCGCCCGAGTGCACGGTGATATTGTAGCGGGTATCGCCGCGCACGATCAGGGCTTCAAGGTCCACGGGCAGCAGGCGGCCCTGGCGTACATACATCGCGCCGCTGAGGTCGGCGAGGCTGATGGTGTCCTCCAGGCCGGCGCGCAGCACGGGACCACCGCTGGCGGCGATCAGATCGAGGATGCGTTCGCTGCCGCGCAGAATCACCGGGCCGGGTCGTTCGACCTCGCCCAGGACCAGGGCGCGGGGACTGGACATGCTCAGGGCCCGGACTTCCACGATGGGTTCCCGGTACCAGTCGGCCATCAACGGGGCGAGGCCGGCCGCGACTTCCTGTTGGGTCTTGCCGGCCGCCATGAAGCCGACCGTGGCAGGCTCGACGTAGATGCGGCCATCCAATCCGACCGGGCAGTTCTGGGCCGCCGGGGCGCCCACCACTTTCACCTCCAGGATGTCCCCGGGGCCCAGGGCGGCGAGCGGGCGGGGTTCATCCGGCGGTAGCCGCTCGGGCAGCGAGGTCATGGCCGGCGTGACGCTGGCCAGCCGGTCGACCTCGTGGGCGCAGGCGGTGAAAACCAATACGACGAGGGCCAACAGCAGGACGCGCATGCTCTGACCCTATCACGGCAGGGGCGGTAGTCGACCCGTTCCGGTCCTGCGCGGCTCGCTGGCCGCCCCGGCGGCGAGGGCCGCCACGGCGCCGACCAAAATCATCCAGGTCGCCAGGGTCTTGGTCTGGACCAGGATACGTTCCCACTGGCCATGGGCATACACCAGGCAGAGCGCGACCATCACCCCCGCGGCGAAGCCGCCCGCGACTTCGCGACGGCGGCGCCAGGCGACGCTGGCGGCGGTGATCACCGTGGCCGTGGCAAAGAGCAGCAGCGCGCTGAGGGAGGGCCACCCGCCTTCGGCGAGATGCAGCCAATACCAGCTTTCGACCAGGGCATTGCTGCGGTAGGTGTCCTCGTCGTAGCGGTGACCGCGTTCCTGGTCCCAGTCTTCGATCACGCGACTGTATATGCCCAGGGGCCGGCTGTTGGCGACGCCGTAGTTGTTCCAGCCGATGCCGCTCCACGGGTGGTCGCGCAACATCTCCGCTGACTGTCGATTGAGCACCTCGCGGAAGTCTTCGACCCCGGTGTCTCCGCCGGCCAGACGGGCGCGTAGGGCGATGGAGTCGTAGCTGAGGGCCAGCATCGCGGTTCCGGCCAGGGCCAGGGCGACCATGCCGATGGCGACCTGGCGGCTGGGCCGCTGCAGCAGACGCACCAGCAGCACCACGCCGATGCCGATGGCGATGGCGGCCAGGGCGGCGCGGGACAGGGTCATGATCACCAGGGCGCCGGCCCCGGCCACGGCGGTCAGCGCAGTGATGATGGCGCGGCGCGGTTCGCCGGGCGTCATGGCCGCACCCAGCAGGGGCAGGGCCAACAGGTACGACCACATCGCCAGGGGATTGGGATGCTCGAACCAGGCCATGACGCGCCATTGGCCCAGGCCATAGCGGTGCCACACGCCGATGGTCAGTTCGATCAACAAGGCAGCGGTCATGGCGGCCAGCAGGGCGCGCAGATCCTCGCGGTCGCGCAACGCCAAGCCTACCGCCAGCAGCAGCAGCACCGCCTTGGTGTATTTAAAAACCGCCATGCCGACATAGCCCAGATCCAGTGCATGCAGGGTGCCCGGCAGGCTGGCCAGGCAGTAGCCGCCCCACAAGGCGGCCAGGATCAGGACGACGCTGCGTCCGCCAAGGCGTCCACTGATCAGCGCCCAACCGATCAGGCCCAGAGACACCATGTCCGACAGCGAGCACTCCCAGCCACGCACGTGTCCCCGGTAGGAGTCATGGCTGAAGATGGTCAGGGTCGTCCAGCCCTTGGGCAGGGCGGTCATCAGCACCAGGCCAGCCAGGCACCAGCGGCGCAGGCGCGGATAGGTGGTCAGGGCGACCGCCAGCACTGGCGCGAAGGCCAGATAGCCCACCAGGCACAAGGCGATCTTGATCAGGTCGAGCAGCATGGCGGGGGGCCAGTGTGCGCAGCAGGTGCGGCGTGCGAAGGGCGAAGTGCGCGGCGGCGTGCGTCAGCAGGCGCTCGGTGACTGACATCTCGACCGCCTCGCCTGCTTAGCTAGATTCGACGACCGAACCGTGGCCCGCTATCATCATTTTCTATGGACCGTGTTCCTGTGCCTCGCCGACCTGGTGGCGGTGGTCGGGGGCTTGCAGGTCGCGTTGTGGTGGCGCTCGCGCTCGGACGCCATCGATCCCAGCGTCCAGGTGTGGGCGGGTCTGGTCGCGCCGCTTTTCCTGGTGGCGATGACGGCCGCCGGCGCCTATCGCCAGCACGAGCGTGGTGGCTTAGCGGGCCGGCTGCACTCAGCGGGCATTGGCTGGGCAGTGACAGTGGCGATCGCCTTCCTAGGCGCCTATTTCGCGGGCTTGGCCAAGCCTCTGCCGCGCCTGGCGGTGGGTCCATGGGTGCTATGGTGTTGCTTGGCCCTGCCGGCGATCCGTTTGGCAGCGTGGACGGCGGCCCAGTGGATGCGCCGCTACGGTGTCGGCCATGAAGAGGTGGTGCTGGTCGGCCCCTTGGCGGCCCTGCGGCGGCAGGTCGCGCTGTGGGCCGACGACCACACCACGTCCCTGCACCCGGTGGCCTTGCTGGTGCATGGCGATGACGATCCGCGGGTCATGCCCACAGTGCCGCGTCTCAGCACCGTCGACACCTTGGCCACCGACTGCGTACGCCTGGGCGCCAGCCGGGTGGTGGTGGTGGTGCCCTTGGCCGCAGTCGAGGTGATCGTTGCCCAGGTGCGGGCAGCGCTGTTGCGCACCGCGGTGCTGGTGAGCTGCGTATTGACCATCGATGAGCGCACTCTGCTTGGCCTGCAAGTGGGTCAGCTGGCCGGTCAGCCGGTCTTGGACCTGGATGCCAGCCCGTGGAGCCCGGGCGACCGCCTGCTCAAACGCGGCGAGGATCTGGTGCTGGGCGTGCCGCTGCTGCTGCTGTTCGCCTTGCCGATGGTCGCCATCGCTGCGGCGGTGCGGCTGTCCGGCCCGGGGCCGCTGCTCTTCGTGCAGACCCGCCATGGGCTGCATGGTCGGCCGATCCGCGTGTTGAAATTCCGCACCATGGCCGTGGCCACGGATGGTCTGGCCGAGGCTGGCCACGAGACCCGCGCCGATGGCCGCTTCGCCGCGGCGCTGCCCGGGGATATGCGCGTCACGACGCTGGGCCGCTGGCTGCGCCGCACCAGCCTCGATGAGCTGCCCCAGTTCTGGAACGTGGTGCGTGGCGAAATGAGCCTGGTCGGGCCGCGGCCCCATGCCCTGGAGATGAACCAGCAATGGGCCGAACGTCTCCCCGAGCTGATGGTGCGGCACTGCGTGAAGCCGGGCATCACCGGCCTGGCCCAGGTCAGCGGCGCCCGGGGCCGGGCAGACTTGACCTCCAGGATTCGCCGGCGCGTCGACTACGACCTTGAATACATCAGGCGCTGGTCGCTGTGGCTGGACCTGTCGATCCTGGCGCGCACCAGCATCACCGGGTTCTGGACGCGGGAGCCATGACTGCGGCCAGCGCGGCCAGCAGTCCCGCCCGGGTCTGGGGCCGCGGGACCAGCGCATCAGGCAGCGGGTCCCCGTGCTGCGTCCACCCCAGGGCGATGATGCAGATCCGTGCCGAGCGTTCCCGCAGTTCGGCCATCAACCCGGGGTCTGCGCCCGCGCCAAGCATGGCGACGCCCACGGGCCGGTCGCCGGCTTGGGCGGCATCCACGCACAGCTCCACCGTCGCGCCATCGCTAGCCAGCACCGCATGGCGCAAGGTGCGTGCCAGGCTGCTGGCCGAGGTCTCGGCCTTGGGCAGGAAGTCTAGGGCGCCAGCGCGCATCGCCGCGCGATCGAAACCGGGATCCGCGTGCCAGGTCAGGAAGACCATCGGCGCCGTGCAGCCCGCCGCCTGCAAGCGCTTGGCCAGCTCAAGACCATCGCCCTGATCAAGTCGCCAGTCGATCAGGCAGATATCGACTTGTAGCCCACCCTGCCAGGCTTGAAGGGCCTTGTCACGGCTGCCGGCATTGGCCAGGACGAAGGCCGGCAGATCGCTGTCGCCGACCACCCCCAGCAGCAGGCGCGCGACGCGCTCCAGATCGTCAGGGTCGTCATCGACCACCATCACGCGAATGAGGCCGGGGTGGTCCATGGTCAGACCACAATATGCGCCCAGACGGGGATGGGCGCAGCGCGAGGTTGAAACTCAGGGTCGAAGCGCAGGCGGCGGGGTGCGCTGCACCACCAAGGACCGGACCAGCACGGTGCGCTCCTCCTGCCTGGTTGATTGGCACCATGCCCCGCCGCCCTAGCCTCGAAGCATGGTTGACGAGCTCAGCGGTGGCAATCCCGGGTGGCGGCACGTGATGATGGCGCTGGCCCTGCGACGGTATCCTTTGCTGTCGGGGGCCGGGACGGTGGCCAATCATCGCTGGGTTCGTCGCTTCGCTGGCCGGCCGGGCTGTTCCTTGGCCTGGGCCAACGGTCCGGGTGGGCCGATGCTGGTACCCCTGGATGATTGGGTGGGCCGCTCGGTGTTTTTTGCCGGAGACCTGGACCCCAAAGTCTCAGCGGTGTGCCGACGCCTGGTGCGGCCCGGGGATGCCTGTCTGGACATCGGCGCGAATATCGGCCTGGTCACCCTGCTGCTCGCCCGGCTGGCCGGGTCAGCCGGCTGGGTCCACGCCGTCGAGCCGAATCCGGCCAATCTCGACCTCCTGCGCCACAGCCTGGCCCGTCTGCCGGTGGCCAACGTCACGCTGCATGCCGTGGCCTTAGGCGCTGACGCGGGGACCTGTACCTTGGCTGTGCCTGCCGGCAATCGCGGCGCGGCCTCGCTGGTGCCCGGACGGATTGCCGCACCGGTCGCCTCGGTCAACGTCCCGGTCTTGGCCCTCGATGAGTTGCCGGGCATCCATGAGCGCAAACTGCGGCTGATGAAACTGGACGTAGAAGGCTTTGAAGCCCAGGTGCTGGCGGGTGCTGATCGCCTGCTGCGGACGCAACCGCCGCAGGCCATTCTCTTCGAGCACAACGACGGCACCCCACCGGCCGCCAGTCCGATCGTCGCCCGTCTGCGCGCGGCCGGCTATCGCATTCTGGCTTTGCCAAGGCGTTGCTGGCGCTTGGCCCTGGTGGACCTGGCTGATCAGGGCGTCGTCGGGGCCAATGATTTTCTGGCCGTGCAGCCCGGGGTCGAGCTTGCCAGCTAACGCCATTTTTCAGTTGGCAAGCGCGCCTTGGTTGTATGTTGCTTTGGGTCCGTGCGCACTCGCGTGCGGCGTCATGTCAACTTGGCGGTCTTTGACCGCCGCTGGGGGGACCTTGCCCCCATCGAGGTTATTTCGTGGAACTCTACGTCGGCAATCTGCCCTGGTCCATCGCTGATGAGTCCTTGGCCGCCCTCTTCACTGCCCATGGCACCGTGCAGCGCGCCAAGGTGGTGATGGATCGCGAGACCGGCCGCAGCCGCGGTTTCGGCTTTGTCACCATGCCCAATGCCGACGAAGGCAAGACAGCCATTGAAGCGACGAACGGCGCCGACTGTGACGGTCGTCCTCTGCGCGTCCGTGAAGCTGAGCCCAAGCCCCCGGGTGGCGGCGGCGGTGGCTTTGGCGGCGGCGGTGGCAGTCGCGAAGGCGGCGGCGGCGGCTACGGCGGCGGCGGCAGTCGCGAAGGCGGCGGCGGCTACGGCGGCGGAGGCGGCGGCGGTGGCGGTGGACGTGGTCGCGGCGGCTACGGCGGCGGCGGCGGCGGCGGCGGTGGCGGTGGTCGCGACCGCGGTGACCGTGGTGATCGCGGCGGCTACGGTCGCTGAGCGCACCAAAGCCCCTGAGCATCCACGACGCACCCCGGTGGTTTTCCATCGGGGTGCGCCTGTTGCATGCGGGTGTCTGCT
>Ga0136636_10001765_pt1 | contig 12722 bp, 11 predicted proteins | sample AntDrymUQ8522106_2_FD_104653 | JGI IMG/M metagenome (GOLD analysis project Ga0136636, IMG submission 104653) | Polar desert sand microbial communities from Dry Valleys, Antarctica - metaG UQ852 (21.06) | ecosystem: Environmental > Terrestrial > Soil > Desert | place: Antarctica: Dry Valley... | reverse complement strand
CTGGTATTCTATTTCAGCGTAAACGTATTTATTGGTAAACGTGCCAACAAACTCCATTTTGCTGATTTTCAGGTTCAGTTCTTCTGCAATCTCCCGCTTTACAGCTTCTTCGGCAGTTTCGCCCATATCCACAAATCCTCCCGGTAGATCAAGCAATCCGGCTGCAGGATCGTGTTTGCGAACTGTAAAAAGCACTTCGTTTTTTTTATTTCGGATAATAGCTGCCACCGAAGCATTCATATTAATAAAGTACCTGTAGTTGCAATTGCTGCATTTCAAGGATTTTTCCGAATCAATTGATAAACCAGGATTTCCGCATTTTGGGCAGAATTTGAAAATATTTAATGGACTGTATTGGCTGTACATTTTTCGGCTAACTTATTTAATCAGTGCATCATAAAGCACCTCTATAGGATGCATTGCTGTTCGCCCGGTTCCATCTTTGATCTGATGACGGCAACTTGTACCCGGTGCAGAAATCAGTGTATGAGCAGGCGTTTTCCGCACTTCTGGCAACAAAACTAACTCACCGACTTTCATCGAAACATCGTAATGCTCCACCTCGTAGCCAAACGAGCCTGCCATTCCGCAACAGCCTGATTTTATTTCATCAATGGTATAATTTGCCGGCAGCGAAAGCATCTCTTTGGTTGGACCGGTTGAGGCAAGTGCTTTCTGATGACAATGACCATGCAGGCGGACATGCTGTTTTGCATCCGTAAACTGAGATTCAGTTATATTTCCTTTTTGAACCTCGCGCATTAAAAATTCATCAAACATCAGGCAATCGGGTGCGATTTTCATAGCAGCAGCTTTAAGTTCACTGCCAACAAGATCTGGATATTCATCACGGAAACTTAATATTGCCGAAGGTTCTATGCCAATCAAGGGAGTTTCAGCAGTTACTATTGAGCCAAGTTTTGTGATATTCTCTTTGGCCAGCATTTGTGCTTTCCGTACAAGCCCTTTCGACAAATACGCTCTTCCGCTTTCAACATGATCGGGTATTTCGACCTTGTAACCGAGTTTATTAAGAACTTTAACTGCCTTGATACCAATTTCGACATCATTTACGTCGGTGAATTCATCGGCAAACAAATATACTTTTCCTTTTGTTCCTGTGTTTTCAGAAGGTGATAGCTTTTTCACCCAATTTTTAAGTGTTATCTTGTACAGAACCGGTATAGAACGCTTCGGCGCAAATCCCAATGATTTCTTCATCAAACCAGATGTGAATTCATTGGTAACAAAGAAGTTAAATACTGATGGCACTAGCATTCCAAGCTTATTGAGCTTTGATATATTGGCAATGATCCTTGTCCTGATCGGAATTCCATTTGCATCATGCCAATGCTGGAGAAATTCGGCTTTGTACCTTGCCATATCTACATTGCTCGGGCATTCGCTTTTGCAGCCTTTGCACGAAAGACAAAGATCCATCACCTTGTAAATCTCTTTATGGTCGAAACGGTTTTGCTTGTCAGAATTGGTCAGAAATTCGCGCAGAATATTTGCCCTGGCCCGGGTGGTGGCATTCTCATCCTTGGTTGCCATATAGCTCGGGCACATGGTTCCGCCTATCACTTCACTTTTACGGCAGTCGGCCGATCCGTTGCATTGCTCGGCAGCGCGTAAAATGCCGTTAGTTCCTGAGAAATCAAAAATGGTTTCAGGTTCTTTAACAGTTGATCCTGACTCATAACGCAGGCTACTATTCATCTTTGGTGTGCGCGTGATCTTTCCGGGATTAAAAATGCTTTCCGGATCCCAGGTTTCTTTAATACTTTCGAGAAGTGTATAATTATGTTCCCCGATCATCATCGGTATAAATTCGCCCCTTAGGCGGCCATCGCCATGCTCGCCGCTCAATGAACCACGGTACTTTTTAACTAATTTTGCTGTTTCAAGAGCCACAGTATGAAATAGTTCCACATCTTTGGGATCCTTCAGGTTAAGAACCGGACGCAGGTGAAGTTCGCCCGTTGCAATATGGGCATAATACACACATTCTAGGTTCAGGCTTACAAGCATCTTCCTGAAGTCATTCATATACTCCGGCAAAACAGCAGGATTTACGGCCGTGTCTTCAATTACAGCAACTGGCTTGGCATCCCCGGGTAGGTTTGATAAAACGCCCAATCCTGCTTTCCGTAAGGCCCATACTTTATTCACATCCTGGTTATAAACCAGCGGGAAATGATACCCGTAGCCAACTTCCTTCAGATCATGAATAACAGCAGCAGCTTTCAGGTCAATTTCTTCTTTTGTTTTTTCAGCAAACTCAATAATCAGAACTGCTGCCGGATCTCCCTGGAGGAAGAAACGATTCTTTCGCTGCGAAATATTTGCCTTGGTCTGCTCGAGTATCACATGATCCATAAGCTCTATAGCTACAGGACTGTGTTTTAGTGCAATGATATTTCCCAGAAAAGCTTCGTCCAGCGAATTGCAATGAACACACAGCAATGCTTTTTCTTTTGGAGGAAGCGGGGAGAGGTTCAACTTTATTTCAGTTATAAAGCATAGTGTGCCTTCGGAACCGACAATTAATTTGCAGAAGTTAAATTTTTCCTCAGTTTCAGTAAATGGTTCACTTTCAAGAAGTAAGTCAATGGCATACCCGGTATTCCGGCGATGGATGGATTTGTCGGGAAACTGAGCCCTTATTTCATCCTGGTTTGCAGTAGTTCCCAGAATACTATTTATGTTCCTGTAAACAGAACCTTCAAGAGAATCAAGTCTGCATTTCTCTTCAAACTGTACCTTCGAAAGCTTTCCGAAAACAACTTCCGAGCCATCGCTTAACAAGGCTTTTACTTCGAGTGTATGATCGCGTGTGCTGCCGTAAACCAATGAATGTGAGCCACATGAATTATTTCCGACCATGCCGCCCATCATACAACGGTTGGAAGTTGATGTTTCAGGGCCAAAAAACAAACCAGTCGGCTCAAGGATTTTATTCAGTTCATCCAAAACTATCCCTGGTTGAAGGCGAACCCAATGTTCTTCAACATTAATTTCGATTATTTTAGTAAAGTGTTTTGAAATATCGGCAACAATTCCTCCGCCCACTACCTGCCCGGCCAGCGACGTGCCGGCAGCCCTCGGAATCAGTGATGTTTTCAAGCTTCGTGCAAATGATATCAGCGTTTTTAAATCGTCAATATCTTTCGGACGAACAACTAACTGCGGCATCTGCCTGTAGGCTGAAGCATCTGTAGCATAAATCAAACGTGTGTATTCATCAGAGAATACATCGCCTTTAATCGCCGATTTTAGTTCACTGAGTTTGTTATGAGGAATTATTTTGTTTTCCATTTTATTCTTCTACCAGTTCTTTCAAAGGTTTGAAATAGTATTTGTCCCATCCTTCCACAATATTGTCGAAAGCTTCATCAGGTATATTAATATGAAGCAGTTCAACATCAGTGGAGTTGCCTTCATTGTGTAACTTAATGGTAACAAGTGATTTATCATCTGAAGCAATTCCGTCTTCGTCCTCGAAATACCATTCCTGTACTATCTTTTTACCAGGCTCAATCTCAAGGTTAATCCCTGTGATATCACCATCCCATAATGAAAATTCGGTTCCTGCAACCGGTTCCATTACTGCGGATGCGCCACTCCATATCTCGATGGTAAGCGGGTTGGTGAGAGCGGTGAAGATATCTTCTGCCGAAGCTTTGATATGATAATGCTTTTTAATATTTTTCATGTCAAGTGATTTGTTAAGTTCTAGTAATGAATATGGTATTCAGCTAATGGAGAAAAAATAATATAGCCTCAATTCCTTTAAAAATGTATGTTAATTCCAGGCTGCAACCTGAAAACCGGCATCTGCATATAACTAATATAACTTGAATTTCCTCTGAGATAAGTAAAAGCCATTTCTGCATACGTAAAGTCAGCTTGCAGAATTAATGAGACCCTTTCGTCAAGTCTGTATTCAAATGATGCGCAGGTAAGAAAAGTAAACTTCGAATCATAGGCGCTGGTTTTCCAGAACGTGATCTTGCCGGCCATAAATGCATCTACGCCGTAAAACTGGTCAGGAGTCCTGGCTGTCATAAGCCCGCCCATTAATTTAAAAGTAGAATATAGTTTCCTGTAAACGGAAGCTTTATAATATGCGCCAGCCATATATGTTTTAAGTTTATAGGGTCCCGAAAGCACTTCAACACTACTGAAAGAAGGGTCGTTTTCTTTATAATCATCAGCATAATAGCCATTTGCAAACTCAAATGAATTAGAAGAAAAATCAACGCCGAAACCAATCTTTGGATTTATAAACCATGCTGCTTCTCCTCCAAAACTTCTTCCCAGCAAAGCATAACCGCCTTTTCCAAACTCATGCGATGCAAACTGACCCATGGGCAAAACCGCACCAAATCTGATTCCTGCAAATGAATTAGTATGTTGTGCCGAGGCAAAGCTTATACTGAAGCAGCTAACAATGAGTAATTTAAATGATTTTAAGGTGATTGTCATGCACAAATTTAATTTTCATCAAAAGTAATGAATTGTAGTGATAGTTTCGTGACTTGCCGGTGAGTCATAAAAAGCGGAAAAGTCTTTTAAATTAATTTCAATTATTTGAGAAGTTAATTCGCTATAATTCATAACGTTAATTAAAAAGGCAGACGACCTCCCTGAGATTTATCTGCCTTCCTGATTCAGGTAAATGACTAAAATCTATTGCTTATAGAAATCTGTACTTTCAAATATTTTATCGGCTGATTTAGCAATAAATCCGGAATATAATTTCCCGTCAGTATCAGGATACCTGATAGCAAACTCATAGTAGCAGGAGGGTATTTCGAAGGTGCCATCCACGAAATTTACTTCCTGGAATGCTGCTTTGGTACTCGATTGTTCAAGCAACTCCTCAGGCGTTCCTTTAATTTCACCACCGGCACTGTTTAGCAGGAAGCCTTTGTCCTTCAGAAATTGATTTACTTTCTGAATGGTATTCAGCTTTTTGAGCGAATTGATGCTGACGGTAAAATGGTTGGTAACAAAGCCGTAAACATAAAGCCAGGCGGCATATTCCGATTCTTTACGCAACATCTCGTAGGTTTCGTAGGATGGTGGTCCCCAGACATTGCCGGCAAAAACCAATTCATTGCCAAAAACCAACTCGTCAGGCACTCGCGCAGCGCATTGTTTTACAACTGTTTGCAATGCAGGGCTAAAATGATCGGTCATAAGTTGGCTGATGAAAACCCTGGGCGCATTGACTAAGGTCTTGTGCTCATAATGCTTGGCGGTAAGATGCTTGTCCTCAAATAAATAATATCCTTTCTGAACATAACCGGCATCCAGAAATGGTCGGGCAAGTACATCCACATTTATCCGGGTATCGAAAAAAGTACGGAAGGCAATATGGTCGTTTTCAGCTGTTTCACCTTCGGATATAAAACTGTCGTGTACTTTTTTTGCCTCAGGATTCTGGGTGGTATAATCAGCCCAGAGGCGGTCGAAAATTTGCTGTGTCTGCATTGAAATGAGTTTTAGTTATTTCTTTTATTATTTGGAATCCAAAATATCTACCTAAAAAAAGCTTGTGTAAATAAAACAGTATTCACCCCGACAAGTTCAAGTAGATGCTTGTTTTCTTCGACAAATTTATCAATTTCTTCCTCCTTGTGCAACAGACCGGTCATGCTATTTAATAATGTAGTCAGATCGGGATTTCGGATTTCCGAAATGAAATTAAGATGTACAAATTTCCCGTTCTCAACCTTGACAGTTATAGGTAATAACCTGGATATCTGCGGAATATCTGCACGAAAGGTATACGCCGGTGAATATCCATAATTCCATTGCCATGTTTTATACCTGCTTTCCGATAGTTCAGAAATTGCCTTCCACTCAAGGTCCGACAGTTGATACGATGTACTTTCGGGAAAATAATTTCTTAACCAAGTTACAAAAATTTGTATAAATTGATGAATATCAGTATTATGGGGTAGGAGTGGAGCCAGGTTGCAAACATCGCTGCGTACTGAAGCCATAGCCTTTCCTGAATATTCTTTCTCGGGGATCAGGCTTTTATGAAGGGCATCAAGATCAGTATCAAAAAGAAGGGTTCCATGGTGAAGCACCCTGTCGTGAAATATGTGCTCTGCATGTCCTGAGAATTTCATATTGCCAACGAAAAGGCTGTTTCGCTTGCTCACGTTTATTTCTATTCCAAGGTTTTGCATAAACTTCATGATGATGGATGTAAACTGGCCGAAGTTAACCTGGTTAGTTTTATCCGTCTTTTGAATGAATGTAAAATTCACATTTCCTTTATCATGATACACGGCCCCGCCACCGCTAATTCGCCTGATAACCGGTATATGGTTTGCATGTACAAACGGATAATTGATTTCTGCATAAGCATTCTGATGCTTGCCGATTATTACCGATTGCTCATTCGTCCAGATCATGCAAATATCTTCTGATGAGTGCTTTACAAAGTACTCTTCGGCAGCAATATTTAGGAATGGGTCTGTAAATGGTCTGTAAAAAATCAGCATATATTCGTATGAAAAAGTAAACGTGATTAAAACTATTCTCTTAGCTTTTAGATACTGCAAATATAACAGATGTGAAAAGATTTATCTTTACGCGGTAAAACAAAACCGATTTAATATCACCTTCCTGATTATGTCATTGAATATCACTATTAAAGAAAAGCTTCTCGCTAAATGTATCGGGATAAAAGAAGAATCTGAAACCAATGTGCTTGCAGCCATGAATGATGCCCAGCAAAGTGCCAACGAGTATGGCGCACCGAGAGACAGGTATGATTCATTCCGTGCCCAGATGATGCGGAAACGGGATATGCTGGCCCAGCAATTATCCGTGCTCGGCGAAGAAATACGCTACCTGCGGCAAATAAAACCTGGAACTATTTCGAAAAAAGTAGAAGCCGGTGCCTTGGTTAAGCTTGATAATCAGACACTCTATATCGTTGCTGGCATTGGCAAGATTGTACTTGAAGAAGAAATATATTATGTGGTGTCTCCTGTTGTTCCTCTGGTTGATGCAATGCAAAACCTGAAAGCAGGCGACTCATTCACCTTCCGCGGCACTGTCATGAAAATCATCGAAATCTGCTAGGCTAAGTGAATCAACTGATTGGCAAATAATTTACGATTTACGAGGTGCGAGGTACGATTGGGGGATGTCCTGACAATGACTAACGAATGACGACTCATAACTATTAATCATTTTCAATTAACTGTCAACCCCATACCATCAAACCGAAAAATCAAAATTATCTTTCTTCGTCTTCGTGTATACCTCACGGCTGAAAATATAGAGTCTGGCAGGCTTATGAGCAACCCCGACCTGTTTCTCATTCAAAGGAATAAGATATTTCATACTCGATATTTTCTTTCTGAAATTCCGTTTGTCGAAAGTAGTTTCCAGTATTACCTCATAAAGTTTTTGCATTTGCGATAGCGTAAACTTATCGGGTAAAAGCTCGAAACCAATTGGCTTGTTCAGTAACTCAATCCTGAGATGTTCAAGGGCACATTGTACTATATCCATATGATCCATTACCAGGTCGGTTACTTCATGAACCGGGCACCAACGCGCATTATCGCTTATTATCAGATCCGAATTATGCTGCGCTGATATATCAATCAGCGAATAGTAAGCTATTGTAATTACATGTTCTTCAGGGTGGTCAATCTGGAGAAGCCACTTCATGTCACGAGGTTTCTTCTTAAGCCGGTCGGGCGAGCCAAAACTTTTAAATTGATTCAGGTATATGTTACTCAGCCCTGTGTTTTCTTTCAGTATCCGGCCAGCGGCTGTATCCAGATCTTCATCCAGTCGCATCAGGTCGCCCGGAAGTTTAAGATCGTCATATACGACGCCGTCAACCGTAAAATTTCTTTCTATCAGCAATACATTCAGTGTTGTAAAGTCAAATCCAAAGACTACACAATCGACCGACACATTTGGAATTAGTCCTTCTTCCATAATTTATATTTAAATCCTGAAAAGCACAAAGTAGTGATTTATTAATCTGGTATAAAATTAAAAGAATTTCCCGGTTTAATTATGAATATTGATGATTGAATAAAATATTATTATGTAACTGATAATGTGATTATTGCAAGGGTATATGAAGAGAAATAATCACAATATATCTAATCATTATCGAAAGTTGACTTAAAAAAAAGTATTTAAAATCATGCAGGTGCAATCCTTATCTATATTGTTCGAACATTAAGCTCTGATTCTTATGAAGCCAGAATGCCACTCGATTAAAAACTAAAATCCGTCATTAAAGGCATAAACAAAAAAAGGCTGTCCTGAAAAGAACAACCTATTTTTATATTTCTTACGAAGCAAGAGACTATTTGCGTTTTTCTTTGATACGTGCTTTTTTACCTTTAAGGTCACGCAGGTAGAAAATCCTTGCGCGGCGAACAGCACCACGTTTGTTGATTTCAATTTTATCAATAAACGGTGAGCAAACAGGAATAATCCTCTCTACACCAATAGTTCCTGACACCTTGCGTATTGTGAACGTTTCAGTAACTCCTTCGCCCGAGCGCTGCAGAACAACACCCTGGAAAAGCTGGATACGTTCTTTCTCGCCTTCTTTGATTTTGTAATGAACAGTAATGGTATCACCAGCCTTAAATGACGGTAATTCATTCTTTACTACAAAATGCTCTTCAACGTACTGAATTAACTCCTTCTTACTCATTAGTTTATGTATTAGATGTGCGTTTTTCTCAAAAATGAGTGCAAATTTACGCTAAAAAATTGAAACAAAACAAGTTTGCGGCAGTTTTTTTAACAATGCATTGTTCATAACCTTACATTCAGGTTTAGTCTGCGAAAGTACGATTTAATTTTATATTTGCCTAACCGGTTTCAAAAGCCGTTAGTTTCGTATAAAATCATCTAAATTAATAAGTTATGACTGATGCCAACCTGAATATTTCCTATATAATCAATATTCTCGGCGAAAATGAAGGAGAAGGAATCAGCCCGGTTACACCGCCTATCTGGCAAACCAGCAACTTTTACTTCAAAACGGTGGAACAGTTCAGGGAAGCCATCTCAAATAAAAAGGAGAGTCCTATCTATTCGCGTGGAAACAATCCTACTGTTAACCTTCTATGCAGGAAACTTGCTGCGTTGGAAGTTGCCGACGAAGCTTTGGTATTTGGCAGCGGAATGGCGGCTATTTCATCAGCAATTCTTTCATGCGTTAAAACCGGCGATCATATTGTTTGTGTTCAAAATCCATATTCCTGGACCAATACAATGCTGAATACCAATATTCTTCCAAAATTTGGCGTTACAGTTACCATGGTTGATGGTTGTTCAACAGCAGCAATCATTGAAGCAGTGAGAAACGAAACAACTGTCATTTACCTTGAAAGCCCTAATTCCTGGACGTTTGAAATCCAGGATCTGAAAGCGATCGGCAAATTTGCCCGGCAACATGGAATAATTACTATCATCGACAACAGCTATTGCACACCTTTATTCCAGCAGCCCATTATACTTGGTATTGACCTTGTTGTTCATACAGCTTCGAAATACCTGGGAGGGCACAGCGATTTGGTAGCAGGGGTTTGCTGCGGTTCAAAGGAACTTATCGGTAAAATGTTTGCCAACGAATTTCTGACACTTGGTGGGATACTTACTCCTTTTAATGCCTGGCTTATATTGCGAGGTCTGAGAACATTGCCGGTCAGAATGGAGCATGTCAGCAGGGTTACGCATGAGGTAATTTCATATTTGAAATCTCAACCCAAAGTTACCCGGATTTATTACCCATTGCTTCCTGATAATGAGCAGTTCGAACTCGCAAACAGCCAGATGAAGAAGGGTTCCGGTCTGTTTACGATTGCAGTAGATTCAACACCTGAAGCAATCGAACAATTTTGCAATAGTCTGTTATACTGGCGCATGGCAGTTTCCTGGGGTGGTTTCGAATCGCTGGTTATTCCATCCTGCACCTTCGTTCGTCCGGGCTTATATAGTTCATTGCCACCAACATTGATACGGTTTTCGGTTGGCCTTGAAGATGCAGAAACTCTTATCCGGGATATTGATAAGTGCATGAAGTATTTATAAAGCAAAAAATCCCCAGGGAAATTTGCCTGAGGATTTTTAAAATTGGCTAAATATAGGAATGAGGAATGCTATCATTTAGGTTTTAGATGAGTTGCAGTTTTAGCTGCCTCTTCAGCTTTTACTTTAACTTCCTCAATTACAGTCTTAACCTCTTCAACTTTTTCTTCGACCACAACTTTTGCTTCAGCAACAGGCTCTTTAGTTTCTGCTAAAGGTTCAGCAACTGTTTCTTTTTTCTCATCGGCCAGACTTCTTACTTTTTCTTCGAGCTTATTAACAATGGCTGCGGCCTTTTCGTCAAATTTTTCATATGCAACTTCAGCTTTATCCATGATATTTTCGCCAAAATCTTTCACTTTTTCAGTTACGTCCTTAGCTGCAACTTTTACATCCTCAATAACTACCTCAAGTTTTCCAGCAACTTCCTTAGTGTATTCCTTTGCTGTTTCCATACCCTGGGCAGCCTTTTCTTTCAGTTCTGTTGTTTTCTCCGAAGTTGCATCTTTCAGCTCAGCAGCTTTTGTGGAAGAAACATCTTTCAGATCAGCAACCTTTGCAGCAGTTGCGTCTTTTATTTCAGCAGTCTTAATAGCAGCAACATCTTTTGAAGTGTTGAATAATTTCTTTAAAGAGTTAAATAATCCCATAACATTGTTTTTTAGTAGTTTATAAAAGCGAAATTACAAGATATATCCGAAAAAGACTAATGTAAATTCCTGAATGTAATAAATCTGAAGGTTCTATTTTTCAAGAATATCCGGCCTTCGTGCTCGGGTGCGCTCAACGGCCTTTTCATATTGCCACTTCTTAATTTCCTTTTCATTTCCTGATACCAGTACATCAGGAACAATCCAGCCCTCATAATCCGAAGGTCTAGTATAAACTGGCGGCGATAATAAATTGTCCTGGAATGAGTCGGATAAAGCAGATGTTTCATCACTCAGCACTCCTGGTATCAGGCGTATAACTGCATCAACCACAACTGCCGCCGCAAGTTCGCCACCGGTTAATACATAACTGCCAATCGAAATTTCGCTGGTAAAATAATGCTCACGAAGTCTTTCGTCTATTCCTTTATAATGTCCGCACATAAGTATCATATTCGTAACCATGGATAGTTTATTAGCCATTGGTTGGTCGAACACCTCTCCATCAGGTGTCATGAAAATAATTTCATCATACGTTCTTTCAGATTTTAATTTATCAATACAAGCTGCAATCGGCTGTATCATCATCACCATTCCTGCACCTCCGCCAAAAGGATAGTCGTCAACTTTACGGTGCTTGTTGTCAGAGTAATCACGCAAGTTATGAATATGTATTTCTGCCAGACCTTTCTGTTGTGCCCGTTTTATCATGGAATGTTTGAACGGACCTTCAAACATTTCGGGAAAAATCGTGATGATGTCAATTCGCATATTAAGCCATGTGAGTTAGATCGCAAAATTACAGCTTTTCAGTAAGCTTAGAGAGGTTTTCTCCTGCCGACAATTACAGTTTTTCCTAACCTTAAATTCATGGTTAGTAAAAGAGGTAAAGTCAAATGAATAGGTTAACTTGATACAGGGAATCCGAACCTTTCAGATTTCAAACTTTTGAACCTGATTGATTCTTATATTTGCATAAAATTCAATTACTCATGATCAGAACTATCTTACTCGTATTCCTGTTTTTTTTCATGTCCTCAGTATATGCACAACAAACTGTTACAGGTATGTATGTTGTACATTATAAAGATAAAGGACTCAAGAAGAATGCACAGAATAATCCTTCATTATTTCTTAGCGATAAAGCCGTGGAACGCAGGTTGAAACAGAATATCTCTTTTGACCAAACTGATATTCCTGTAAATGAGCAATATGTAAAAGAAGTATCAAAAACCGGTGCCAGGATTCTGAGCCGTTCCCGATGGTTTAATTCTATTGTTATCGAAACTGATGCCCTGGCAGTTGAATCAATTCGGGCCCTTCCTTTTATTTCAGAAGTACAGCTTTTAAGTACCATAACAAAACAGGCCAATACCTCAGTTTCTGAAAAACAGTTTTTCAAAGCGGAATCGGTAAGCCCATGGATCAATACAAGTGAAAAGCTGGCAACGAATGATGTATATAATTATGGAAATGCCTATAACCAGATCAACCAGTTGAAAGGACAATCGCTGCACAATAAGGGTTTCAGCGGCCAAGGTATGATAATTGCAGTGATTGATGCAGGCTTTAATTCGGCTGATATCATGACATGTTTTGACAGCCTGCGTGCCAATAATCAAATTAGAGGCACACACGATTTTGCTGTGCCCGGAAATAATGTTTATGCTTCAAACATGAATACCCATGGAACCATGGTTCTTTCATGCATGGCAGCAAACAGTTCCGGCCAAATGGTGGGAACCGCTCCAAAGGCAGATTATTGGTTATTACGTTCAGAAGTTGATCCGGGTGAAACGATTATTGAAGAGTATCATTGGGTAAGTGCCGCTGAATTTGCCGATAGCGTGGGTGCCGATCTCATAAATTCCTCGCTTGGATATACTACGTCCGACAAAAATATTGGAAACCATACCGATGCGGATATGGATGGAAATACTACTGTAGTGACCAGAGGAGCAGATAAAGCGG
>Ga0136636_10001763_pt1 | contig 12726 bp, 11 predicted proteins | sample AntDrymUQ8522106_2_FD_104653 | JGI IMG/M metagenome (GOLD analysis project Ga0136636, IMG submission 104653) | Polar desert sand microbial communities from Dry Valleys, Antarctica - metaG UQ852 (21.06) | ecosystem: Environmental > Terrestrial > Soil > Desert | place: Antarctica: Dry Valley... | reverse complement strand
TGTGCGAATGGCATGTGCGTAGCAATACACAGCAACGACAACTTTTCGCAATTGTACTACTCTTTCATGCCTTGTATTGCGAGGAGATACCTCTGGCTCAGAAACGCCAGCATTGTTATAAAGCCTTGATCTTTTGGTACTTTTTCATCAAGGGAAAAGTACGAAGATATAAACACTGAATCAATTTTTGAATTAATGCATGGAATTATTATGATGCCTTAACCTTTCCAGCACATCAAAATAAAATACAGCCTGGCGAAGTCGTCTCAATACGTTTTCCTTTTTTTTATGTAAACTTATAAAGTTTTATAAATTTAAATCGTTACCCTTCGAAATCATATTTTTATAAAATAAAAAAAGTCTCCCAAAGCCTGCATGCCTTAGCCACCTTTTCACCCTTAAAACTACCCCGATTTATGCCACCGGAGTTTTTTAACTGTCCCTTTTTCGCTTACATCAAATCCCCAATAGTCGGGTTTCCAAGGTTATTAATATCATTTAACCACATGATAGGATTCGTGCGGTAGCGGGGAGAAAATTAAAATTGCATTCCATTCCGACGTAATAATCAATAAAAATTATCCACCTCAGACTAATCTTCAATATACTTATAAGCGGCCTTTCGTAGCCTGTCCATTATGGCAATCCCTATTCCTTGCTCAGGTACCGGCTCGGCAATAATAAAGTCAACATCGGCATCCTCAAGCCTGTGCATAGCTTCGAAAAGGTTTACTGCTGCTTCTTTCAGATCAGATTTCCTTGAAAGATAGGCTACCACCTTGTAGCCATGATGATTATTTTCGGTAAATGAGATGAAGCCGGCTTTATTCTTGTCAATATCGCCAGGAGTATATTCGCCCAGAATATAAAACGGTTTCACCGGACTGTAGTGTGATTTCAGTAAACCGGGAGAAGCCAATAACGTATTATCAGAATTTGAGCCTTTGGCATACGGCACTACTTTTTCTATATCCTCGCGGGTAATTACCCCATTACGGAGAATCTCAAATCCTTGCACGTTAAGAGCTATTACCGTTGACTCTATGCCAACTGTTGTATTGCCATCGTTTAAAATACATCCGATATTGGGTAGTTGTTTCCTGACATGCTGTGCGGTGGTCGGACTTAATCTGCCAAATTTGTTCGCGCTCGGAGCGGCAATAGGGCGACCCGAAGCTTCAATTAATTTAAGGGCTACATGATTATCGGGCATTCGTATGGCTACTGTCGGTAATCCCGAGGTAACAATATCAGGAACGGCAATACTTTTTGGAACAACGATAGTTAAGGGTCCGGGCCAGAATGTTTTTGCCAGCAACAGCAAGCGGTCGTCCACATGCCTGCCTAGCAGGTATAAATCACCGAGGTTACAGATATGAACTATCAGCGGATCGAATGAAGGTCGTTCTTTTTCGATGAAAATCCGCGCAACTGCTTCCGGATTAAAGGCATCAGCGCCCAAGCCGTAAACCGTTTCGGTAGGAAATGCTACAAGTCCTCCGTTCCTTATTATCTCAGCTGCTTTTTCAATAGTACACTCGCTCATAAGGACTTATATAGAAATCAATTCCCTCAAAAACACTTTTCCGGCTTTAACGTTAATCAACAATCCTCTGATAGGTTATACTTTTTCAATAACCATTGCAATTCCCTGGCCTACACCAATGCACATGGTACATAGTGCTTTCTGCGAATCTGAATTCAGGAGCTGGTAAATTGCCGTTGTAACAAGCCTGGCGCCACTCATTCCAAGAGGATGGCCCAACGCAATTGCTCCTCCCAACGGATTTACCCTGGGATCATTATCTGCAAGTCCGAATGCGCGGATACAGCCTAATGCCTGTGATGCGAATGCCTCATTCAGTTCGATTATGTCCATATCGTCAAGGGTCAATCCCAGGCGTTTCAGGAGTTTATTTGTAGCTGGAACGGGACCCATACCCATTATACGGGGCAATACACCGGCGGTTTCCATTCCCAGTACACGTGCTTTGGGAATGAGATTGTATTTTTTAACGGCTTGCTCCGATGCAAGTATCAGAGCTGCCGAGCCATCATTAATACCTGATGCATTTCCGGCCGTGATGGTTCCTTTGCTGTGTGTTATCGGCTTTAATGAGGCTAACTTATCTATAGAGGTTAAACGGGGATGTTCATCAACAGAAATAATTTTCGGATCGCCTTTGGATTGAGGAATGGTTACAGGGATTATTTCCGCATCAAATAATCCATGAATTTGAGCATGGTTAGTTTTTTCCTGGCTCCAGGAGGCAAATTTATCCTGGTCTTCGCGGCTGATATTGAAATCGGACGCGATGTTTTCGGCCGTTTCCATCATGGATTCAGTCCCATACTTTTGGCTCATAAGTTTATTTACAAACCTCCATCCAATGGTAGTATCATATATTTTTGCCGATCTCGAAAAAGCTTCATAGGCTTTTTCCATCACGAAAGGAGACCGCGACATGCTTTCAACACCTCCCGCAATAATAAGTTCGGCTTCACCTGATCTGATAGCCCTGGCAGCCGAACCGATCGCATCCATTCCTGAGCCGCACAACCTGTTAATGGTTGCCCCAGGAATAGTTTCCGAAAAGCCTGACAGCAACAACGCCATACGGGCTACATTACGGTTATCCTCGCCGGCCTGATTCGCACATCCCAAAAGAACATCATCAACATCAAGCCAATTTATTGTTGGATTCCGATCCATCAACGCTTTTAACGGAATGGCTGCAAGATCATCAGGTCTTACCGACGACAGCCCGCCTCCATACCGCCCAACAGCAGTACGAACGGCATCGCAAATATATACTTCTCTCATGATCAGCTAAATAAGTGGATTTTGCAATTTGTCAATCCTGGGTTTCAATATTCGGAAACCGCTGAGCAGCCCTTCCGAAAGCCTGTCAACTTCCGTGTGGGTGAGCGCTGTCGAAAACATACATGAAAGTGTGTTTACCATCATTATATTTTCTTTGAAGAAAAGGTAATCAATCAATTCATCAATTATCGCAGAAGTTTCTTTCGATTGATATGCTTCGCGGTACGTTGTAGGAGGTGTTGCGCTCAGATGAATACGGAACATGGAACCAGCACCTGTTATTGAAACAGGTACATCAGCCGTTTTTATGGCTTCTGCAATTTGAGTTATGGCTGTGTGCGTTAATGCATTTAATTTTTGAACGGTTTCTGAATCATATAATTCCATAGCAACACGACCGGCAGTTGTGGTTACAGGATTAGCCGAAAAGGTACCCGACAAAGGAAAGGGGACTTTGCTTTCGCGCTGATCGAGGACTTTCATTACCTCAGCACGGCCGGCTATTGCTCCAACAGGAAATCCTCCACCAATAATTTTACCCAAAGCAGTAATATCGGGACTTACAGCGTATTTTTCCTGCGCACCTCCGTAATTTACGCGAAAAGTAACCACTTCGTCAAAAACCAGCAAGGCGCCATTTTGCCGTGTCCATTTGTAAATGGCTTCGATGTATTCGTTTTCGGCCTGAAGAAGCCCGACACGATGAGGAACAGGATCAATAAGAACACATGCTATCTGTCCGGCATGCTGATCAAGAATAGCAATAGTGCGCTCAATATCGTTAAACGGAAAAATAACGACATCACTTAAAACCCCTTGCGGTGTACCATACACCACCGGAACGCTGTTAGGCTTATTTATGTCGCCCCAATTGGAAGGATTAGCCGTTTGGCTTATTTCAGCAAAATCGTATGTTCCATGATATGCTCCTTCGGCTTTCGCTATTATGGGCCGACCGGTAAAAGCTCTCGATGCCTTTATCATAGCCATTACAGCTTCGGTACCGGAGTTTACAAACCTGATTTTCTCAAATGATGGAACCCGCTCACAAAGCAATTGAGCAAATTTTACCTCGGCCTCAGTAGCCATAGTATAAGCCGTTCCTCTACGCAACTGATCAATTACCGCCTCCACGATAGCAGGGTGGGCATGACCATGAATGAGGGATGCCATATTATTTGCAAAATCAATCCGCCGGGTTCCATCAATATCGGTTACATAACATCCGGAAGCACCGGCTGCGTAATGCGGATAAGGAGGCCTGTAAATAGTGTTCCGGCTTACTCCTCCAGGCAATACTTCACATGCCTGATCGTAAATTTCCTTGCTGCTTCGAGTGGGTTGCATTGTGGTTGAAGTTTGAATTTCTATCTGAAAATATTTTAGATGGGAGCATGTATTTTGCCTTCCGGAATTTTATTGCAGATACTGACTCAGTTTAGCGGCTGTTCTTTCCTGTAGGTACTGATGCGTTACTCCGGGTGCATACTCTTTAACAAACAGTCCGTTTTCAGTAACATCTATAATGGCCAGGTCGGTATATATTTTATTGACCACTTTTTTGCCGGTAAGCGGATAGGTGCATTTTTCGACAATCTTAGGTTCGCCTTCTTTGGTATTATGCTGGGTAATCACAAAAATGGTTTTAACTCCCGCTACCAGATCCATTGCTCCACCAACTGCCGGTATAGCATCGGCTTCGCCTGTTGACCAGTTTGCCAGGTCACCTTCGGAGGAAACCTGCAATGCTCCCAAAACACAAATATCAATGTGCCGGCCACGTATCATCGCAAAACTGTCGGCATGATGGAAGAAACTGGCGCCTGGTATTGCAGTAACACATTTTTTCCCGGCGTTAATCAGTTCAGGATCTTCGTACCCGGCTCCAGGTGAAGGACCCATCCCCAATAATCCATTTTCGGTGTGGTATATAACTTCTCTGTCGTGAGGAACAAATCCTGCCACCAGTTCAGGAATACCGATACCCAGATTTACGTAGGCTCCGTCGGGAATATCAAGGGCAACTTTCTGAGCCATCTGAATGCGATCCCAACCTTTAACTGTTTCTGCTATTGCCATGGATACCTCCTGTTTTCCTGTACAAGTTTCGATTCATCAGCCGGATGTTGTATTTCGACAACCCTTTTTACGAAGATACCGGGAGTAATAACATTTTCAGGGTCTATTCCGCCAGGTTCAGCAATTGCTAATGCCTGTACAATGGTGATATCAGCAGCGGTACACATGATTGGTCCGAAATTTCTGGCGGTTTTGTTATACACCAGGTTGCCGTACCTGTCGGCTGTCTTACATTTTACTAAAGCAAAATCAGCTTTTATCGCATGTTCCATTACATATAACTGACTATTGAACATCCTTGTTTCTTTGCCATCGGCCAGAGGGGTATTTACAGATGCAGGCGTATAAAATGCAGGGATACCGGCTCCCCCGGCCCTTATCCGCTCGGCAAGCGTTCCCTGCGGTACAAGTTCGAGTTCTATTTCACCTTTACGGTATAAATCGGGGAATACGGTTGAATTAGCCGTACGTGGAAAAGAGCATATCATTTTTTTAACCTGCCGGTTCTCAATTAAAGCGGCAAGTCCAACATTTCCACTACCGGTATTATTACTGACAACAGTAAGGTTTTTAGCACCAAGGTCGATGAGGGCATGTATAAGTTCAATAGGACTTCCCGCTTCGCCGAACCCGCTTATCATTACAATGGCACCGTCAAAAATATCACGGACAGCTTCGGCAGGTGAATTAACAATTTTATTTATCATAAAAAACACTGTAATTGTTATGATATGCTGTTTAACCGTTTTTCCAATGCCTCTTGAAGATTATCTTCAATTTCTATCAGTTCGTCTTCGAAAAAATATTTTTCCGTATCGTAGGGTTTCAGGTTTTCGATGGTGTTTTCCTTTTCATCATATTTTGCAATAAAAACCTTGTCCATCCAATCCATATTCCGGCCTTCGTTGAATTTTAATGCAAAAGCTTTTTCGCCGTTTATTTCAACCGTTCCGAGCATCGATATTTTACCTGCCGACGAAGTCATGGTGATATAGCGCGACGGGCGGTTAATAGAGGGCAAAGAACGGTAAACTTTATTGAATATTTTATTAATTTCAGCCAACGGAGCTGTAAAATAATGATGTTCGCCGGTGGGGCGTGCACAGTACATCGAGTGGAAACCAATACCCAATACAGCAAGCAGGTTTCCTAAATCGATCCAGTTCTGAGCGGAACGATCGATATCAACATTGCCGTTTTCATCGGTAAACAAGCTGATATGACTCATAATCGGGCTTTGGCTTTTCAGCGTAAGGCCAAAAGATTTAAGCCTACGAATAGCAGCAATGGTACTTGGGTTAAGAATTTCGCGCGGTGTTGAAAAATGGGCCATCCAAACTACCTGGATTCCATTATTGTATAGTTTATTAAACAACTCCAGCATTTTATTATAACCGCTGCTTAAAATCATCTCAGGCTGAAATGTGAGTGCTCGCGATCCAAGGCGCAGCGATTTAATATGTATAAGTTCGGGATCTTCGATGAAAGGGATAACATATTTTTCGAGCCTCTCGAAAGGTATATAGCCTGCATCGCCCCCGGTTATAATTACATCCGTGACTTCTTTGTGCAATTTCAGGTAATCGTGTACCTGCTTAATATCTTGCTGAACAAACATATCTTCGTCGCCCCGTACCTGTGCATGACGGAAACAATAATTACAAAAAGCAAAGCAGTGTTGCGTGGTTTTATCAAAAACAAGTGCACATTGCGGATATTTATGCTGGCCACCTTCAATAATTTCTATTTCCCCGTCTTCGTTCTCAAACCAAGGCTTGTTAAGTTTTTGCTTGCCATCATGCGGGTTTGTTTTTCGCTGGTAGCTTTCAACTATTTGTGTTCTTTCTACTTCGGTTTTTGAATTGGCGTACAATCTTACAGTTTCTGAATCGATCATTCCCGGTTGCGGAAAAACCAATTGAAAAACCGGATCATATACAAAATTGTTCCAGTTTATTGAATTCAGCACATGTTTGGTAGCAAGGAAACGGTATACTTCGATAAAAAGTTCACGATCCTTGGGGAAGCCTATTTCAATGCCGTTTTTTTGCAATATTTCAACTATTTCGCGAAATCCATTTAGCCCCGAATAATTAGTTTTGCCCGTAAATATTAATCCGGATGATTCCGTTAGTCCTGAATACTGGGAATAAACGGATTGTAATCTGGTTAATAAACCTGATGGGAGAAGGTTCTCATTTTCAATGATCGACCTGGTGTCATCTGCATATTGATAACGAATTATCAGGTTTTCGATATCCGCAGGTTGCAAGCTATTTTTAGTTCCGGAAGCCATTATTTTAAAATCTGTAGATTCCTCATAGTTTATGTGACTGGTTTGTGACATATTGGTTTATTTTAAATGATTATGGATTTGATATCAGCTGGCATTTCACTCCAATCGAAAGCTGAGTAACGATCGGGAAAGTTGAAAATAGCCGGGCCAGACGCTGTTTTATTCAGGTATAATAACGCTTAAATCTTTTACACTTCCCATAGTTTATTCCTCCAGTTTTTTTTGTAGTTTCTCATCGGCTTCTTCGAGTTCCTCACGCTTTTTATTTTGAAAAGCGATTACTTTTTCCTGCACCTGAGGATTTGACAAGCCAATGATCTTGGCTGCTGCAAGAGCGGCATTTTCGGGGCTAAGCACAGTTAATGGCGCCACACCCGATGGCATACGCAGGCTCGAAAAAACATCGGCGCCGCCAAATTTATCGCCGTAAGGCGGACAGGCAATTACCGGACAATGAGTTTGTGCATCGGTAAACCCACTCAATGCATTGCTCATTCCTGCTACGGTTATAAAAACAACGTTTTCCTTTTCATACTCTTTTATAAGATTATAGCATTTTAAAGGCAATTTATGTGCTGAGGCTATCCTGATTGTGGTTTCAATATCAAAGTCTTTGAGCACTTTGGCTATTTTGCCGCACCATTCCAGGTCGGATTTTGAACCCATGATAATTACTGCTTTTTTACACATTATCTAATTAAAGTTTAGCGGTTTATAGATTTATAACTTAGTTTACATTCATTTCCAGTCACTTACCAGCTAATTACAAATTCAATTTTCTTTGATAAAATAGAGTTTGTTATCTTCAACATCGTAAAACAAAGGAGCTATGATAATTTTGGGATAACATATCCGGAGTCGTTGAGCTTCGCTAAGGATAAAGTCTGTTTCATTTCCGATTTCAAACATGGGAGCCAACCGCATAAAGTGATTTTCCGCCCGTTTTTTATCCCATCCGGCTCTTTCGACCAGCCCGTTGATGAATTGATCTTTTCGGGCGTTCAGGTTCACCATACCACAGTTATTGTTGCCGATTAGCGCAATATATTCCACTCCGCCTATTGCGATGGCATAGGAAACCTTAAACTCACTATAGCGTAAATTTGCTCCGCCAGACCTGATAATAAATGCAAAATTGTCGGGGATATGCAAATGTTTGCGATTGTCCATGCACATGCCAACTAAAAGAAGGGCATTGTTATATGATTCAAACTTTCGGTTAAGGTTATGGTATTCCAGTAATAAACCGATTGGTGTGTATTTGTATTGGGGCAGAATATCATCGAGTAAATTAACGGCTATCAGAAGGGACATATCTTTTGTTTTAGCTAAAGCTTGGATTAGCCGAAATGCATATAAGCATGGCTTCTGCGGTACTTGTGTTAACAATTGAATGAAGAGAAGTAGAGTTTAAATAGAGGCTGTCTCCTGTATTCAGTGTAAATTGATCCGAATTCAGATCTACGCTGAAGCATCCGTTGATGACGTAGTAATAAATCTGACCGGGAATGTGATTTATCAAGCCTTTTGAATCAGACAAGGGAGGGAATACCAACAGATGAGGCTCCATTAATTTTTGCTGCTCGTGATTTGAGAGTAAGTAAATTGCTGTACCCTCATCGTTTGCCTGCACAAACTTTTTATCTTCAAACTTCACAACCGGATTTTTCGAATACGTATCGTTTTCGCCAATTAAATCTCCAACGGTGGTTTGTAAGGCATCGGCAATTTTTTTCAGAGAGAAAACAGATGGAAATGCTTTCGCTTTTTCAATTTGCGATATCAGGCTTGAAGTAAGCCCGATTGATTTTGCGAGCTCGTTGGTTTGAATATTCAATGATTCTCTTCTTCTTTTAATCCGCTCACCCATTTTAAGCATACACGAAAATATTAAATTATATTTTACAAAGTAAATATAATTTAATATATCGGCCAAATTTCATTTACAAAAAATGCTTTTTATCTGTGTAGGGCTTAAATTTAAACTACTGATCAGTGCAGAAAATGAGAAGATAGCAAATGAATTATGTGTAATTTTATAGAAATTGCAATATTACAAATAACATCGTTTCCAGCTTTCATTGTTTATTATATTATTCGTGGAAGCCCTCTGCAAGTATATAACTTAAACTTGCAAAGGACATCTCAACTTTTCAAATCAGCTGTTAATCAAAAATATCCTGTAACCAGGATTTTTGCCTTTTATTTGTATAGTGTTGCTGGGGTTTGTCGTAGTGACCGGCTTGGTCATTTTGCCGGGAATTACTGGCTGGCTGACCCGATCGCTCAAGGATTTTATCCAGTTCGCCCCTGTCGAGCCATACGCCCCTGCAATTAGGGCAATAATCAATTTCAACGCCCTGTCGTTCGGACATTACAAGGGGCACATTACATGTTGGACAATTCATGATTTCTAATTTTAATGGTTAATACTGAAATTTGTAGTTTATGTTAATTTTCGTCTTTCGATTTGTTTCCCACTCCATTTTTCCAAGCCTATTAATGGAAAAATAAGGAACCCTGCAAACACTGTAATGGCAATATCATTTGCACTCAAGGCTGAAGTACCAAAGAATTTCTGCATTACAGGCAAATAAACAAAGAGCGCCTGCAATACTAAAATTGCACCAATTCCGATGAAAACGGTTTTATTGCTGAATAAGCCGATTTTCAGCAATGAATCTTTAAGCGACCTGCAACTGATCATGTAGAAAATCTGGAACATGATAACAAAAGTTACGGCAATGGTTTGGGCTTTGGAAAGAGCTGCCGTTTCGGCAATGCCTTCCGAAACAAGTCTCGTAAACTGCCATTTAAAAAGAATTATTGTACCTGCAGTCATAAATACTGATACCAAAAGCACCCTTAAGATTAAAAAAGAGTTAAAAAGAGGCTCACCAGGTTTTCGGGGCGGGCGGTTCATAATATTGGGTTCTTTGGCTTCAAATGCCAATGGTAAAGCAAGTGTGATGGCAGCGATAAGGTTAATCCATAATAATTGTGTAGGCAGCATGGGCAGCAATAACATATTTGTTATCGGGTTAAAAGGGAAAAACATGATTCCCCATATTAAAATCAACGCGAGCCCCAGGTTTGTCGGGAGCAGAAATGCAAACGATTTTACAAGGTTATCATAAACCCTTCTTCCTTCCTCAACTGCGGCAGCAATGCTCGAAAAATTATCATCAGTGAGAATAATATCCGATGATTCTTTTGAAACCGAGGTACCGGTAATGCCCATGGCAACGCCAATATTCGATTGCTTCAGCGATGGTGCATCATTAACTCCGTCACCGGTCATGGCAACAATATGACCCTTTCTTTGTAAGGCTTTTACCAGTCTCATCTTATGCTCGGGTGCTACCCGTGCGAAAATATTTACAGATTTTACTATTTCTTCCAGTTCTGTATCATCCATTTTTGATAATTCCACACCGCTTACAACACGTTTTTCAGTAGTAAGCCCAAGTTCAATACCTATCGCCAGGGCGGTAGTAGGATGGTCGCCAGTAATCATTTTAACTTCAATACCGGCATTACGACAGGCTTTTATGGCTTCAATGGCTTCGGCCCGGGGCGGGTCGATCATACCGATTAGTCCAATAAAGCTAAAGCCTCCTTTAATATCATCCGCTTCCAATTCGCTCTTTTCGCTTTCACTCCATTGTTTTTGGGCAACAGCTAAAACGCGCATTCCCCGGTTGCCCATTTTTTCAATTTCAGCATGAATAAGCTGCTTATCTAAAGAGGAAACTAGAAATGAATTATCGCACTTGTTTATTACAACTTCCGGTGCACCTTTAAGTATCGCTCTTATGTTTTTCACTCCATTTAAGGTAACCATAAATTGATTTTCCGAATCGAAGGGGATACTATTGATTCGTGGAAAAGCCTGCTGCATTGCATGTATATCGATTCCTGCTTTACAGGCAGCAACCAGCAGTGCAACCTCAGTTGGATCACCGGTAATATGCAACTTGTCAGGTTCAATGCTTAATCCTGCATCATTGCATAACACGGCATTCAAAAGCAGGATGTATACATTGTCGGGCATGCTTGCGTTTGAATTTCCATTAATTATCAACTCACCAACAGGGGCATAACCTGTGCCAGTAAGTAACACGGTATGTTGTGGAGTCCATAGTTCAGTAACTGTCATTTCGTTACGGGTGAGAGTCCCGGTTTTATCCGAACATATTACGGTTGTACTTCCCAAGGTTTCGACAGCAGGCAATTTCCGGATTATAGCCTTACGCTTAGCCATGCGCTGTACGCCAATTGCTAAAGCGATGGTTACCACAGCGGGAAGCCCTTCGGGTATAGCTCCAACGGCTAAAGCAATGGCAAAAATTAAAGAATCCTTTATTGCCATGCCCAATAAAATACCTTGTCCAGTTGCACGGAGAGTACCTGCTATCATTATTATAACCGTAACCAATAACACCCCGATAGTTATATACTTTCCAACCGTTGCCAATTTCTTTGTTAATGGGGTTTCCAGATCAGTAGCTTCGTTAAGCATATCCGAAATTCTTCCCAATTCGGTATTCAGGCCGGTACCAGTAACTATGGCAGTTGCCGTTCCGGCTGTAACCAGGGTGCCACTGTATACCATGCAGGTTCTGTCGGCAAGTATTTTATCAGGTTCAACAGCTGTGTTTGATTTTTGAACAGGAACAGATTCACCGGTAAGTGCAGATTCGTCAACATGCAGATTTTTCGTGATAAGCAATCGCATATCAGCAGGCACACGGTCGCCGGAAGTAAGAATAACAATATCGCCAGGCACAATATCCGAAACCTGTATTGTAAGCAGTCTGCCGTTTCGGGATACTGTTGCATTTTGCGGAACCATACTGCTAAGGGCCTCAATGGCTTTCCCTGCTTTGAATTCCTGAATAAAACCAATTATTGTATTCACCACAACCACGGCCAGTACAACTATTCCATCGGTTACCTTGCCAATGAGTGCAGCAATAGATCCGGAACCTATAAGCACCCATATTAACGGGTTGTTTATCTGCCGTACCATTACTTTTATCCAGCCATCTTTACTCTTGCGTAAAATCTGATTCGGGCCGTATTCGCTCAGTCTGTTTTTTGATTCGCTATCAGTCAAGCCATTAGATGAACTGCCGAGTTTTTTAATAACAAGTTCAGCATCTGTAGTATGCCATTGAATTGTATCTGTACTATTCTCCATTTTGTTAAGAATTTTAATTTATTGCTTGTATTGCAATAACCCATTGGTTTAAGTATTGATGCGTAAAAGTCAATCAAAACAATGAATCTAAAGTCATAACCCAGGGTTTACAACAGATACTTTATTATGACGAAACCACCGATCAGCAGAACTGTAAATCCAATGGCAAGCATGTTAAAATATTTTTCAATAAAACGTTTGATGGTTGGCCCATATTTCCAGATAAGCCAGGCTATAAAAAAGAACCTTGCTCCACGGCTGATTAAAGATGCAACAAAGAACATCAGCAGATTAAGGTCGAAAACCCCGGCTGTGATTGTAAAC
>Ga0136636_10001762_pt1 | contig 12737 bp, 11 predicted proteins | sample AntDrymUQ8522106_2_FD_104653 | JGI IMG/M metagenome (GOLD analysis project Ga0136636, IMG submission 104653) | Polar desert sand microbial communities from Dry Valleys, Antarctica - metaG UQ852 (21.06) | ecosystem: Environmental > Terrestrial > Soil > Desert | place: Antarctica: Dry Valley... | reverse complement strand
TCACGCTGGCACGGACCCATTCGTAGATGCCAGGAGGGACATTTTTGAGGCTAATTTTGGTAAAAATCTCTCCATCGGCACCCTTGGCCACTTTGTCAAAATCAACAGCGTTTTCTCCGCCTTTGGTGGTCTCTTCACCTTTATACACTATGGCTCCAGTACCCAAAAGGGTAAATGCCGAGGGTGCTAGTTCGATATAGTGAACGCTCATTTCTTTGAATTCCGGGGTTTGCGCGGCGTGGCCTGCTGAAAGGGGTGCTGGCTGACCGATGTTGTTCAGGCGTGCCTGGGTAGCATCAAATTTAAACTTAAATTGGAGGTTTGCGTCGCTGGTGGAATTCTCTTTTTTACAGTTGGACAAAAGGAATAGAGCAGCAAACAAAAGAAGCAGTGAGCAGTTTCTCATGTGTAAAGATAAGTTTGAAATGAACCGGTTTGAAGGGGAGTTGTTTTCTAAAACTATTCAGATTGCTTTTTGTTACTTTTGCCGGATATTACAACAAAGAAATTTTTCTCTCGATGGATACGATAACTACAAGCCCCGTGATGCTTTACACGGAACAAACCCCAAACCCGGAGGCGCTAAAATACGTGACCAATCGGATGCTTTTTCGGGGTATTGCCGACTTTAAAGACCCAGAATTGGCTGCCGAATGGAGCCCAATGGCCAAAAGCCTGATGGAATTGCCGTACATCAAAAGCGTCTATTTCAACAACAATTATGTGACGGTGACGAAGGAGATGAACTATGATTGGACAGACATTATGCTGAAAATCAAAGAGTTCATCAAAGACTTTATAGAAAAGGATGGCCTGATCATCAAGGACGGTTTTGCAGAATACATGGAAAAAGTGCTGGCCACCAGCAATGCGGTTCAGTTCAGCGGCGAGGGCGGCGAGATTGCCAAACGCGTGAAAGAACTCATCGATACCTACGTGAAACCTGCTGTCGAAATGGACGGCGGAAACATCGAATTCAAGGCCTTCGAGGCTGGTAAGGTATATGTCACGATGCAAGGCTCTTGCAGCGGATGCCCCTCTTCTTCAGTTACGCTGAAAGCAGGGATTGAAGGAATGCTCAAGCGTATGATTCCTGAGGTGGTAGAAGTGGTGCAGGAGATGGAGTGATTCAATTTACGATTTACGATTTTAGATTTACGAATTCCCCCGTTGGCGATTGGCTGGCGGGGGAATTTTTTTGATAGAAAAAGGGACTTGCTGAAGTTTACCTTTGCAGCCATGTCACTGGTCAAAAAGCTAGCAAGCGAAACCGCGATCTACGGTCTGAGCAGCATCATCGGGCGCTTCCTGAACGTGATGCTTTTGCCGCTTTACACCCACTTACTGGGGCAAGGGGAGTATGGGGTAGTCACGGATCTTTATGCCACTTCGGCGTTCCTGATGATCATTTTTTCGTATCGGATGGAGTCGGCGTTCTTTCGTTTTGGCACGCCCAAAGAAGATCGTGCCCGCACTTTTTCAACGGGTATGATTTCGCTGTTGGTCACCACAGCAGTCATAACGGGGGCGATTCTGCTTTTTGAGCAGCCAATCGCAGATGCAGCCCGATACAGCGCCCATCCGGAGTACATCCGTTGGTTCGCCCTAATGCTAGCTTTTGACTGTTTGGCCGAGTTGCCATTTGCAAAGTTGAGGCTAGAGCAACGTCCGATGCGTTTTGTGTTTGCAAAATTTGTCAACATCGGTACAAACATTGCCTTGAACCTTTTTTGGCTGCTTTTCTGCCCCTGGGCGGCAAAAAACGGCATAGAATGGGTACATTTTGTTTGGGCGCCAGGGCTGGGTGTGGGCTATATTTTTCTGTCGAATGTATTTGCGAGTGCTGTCACATTGCTGATTTTATTGCCTGCTCTTCGGGGAATAAAATTGCCCTTCGACAAAGTTTTGTGGCATAAAATGATGGTGTACGCAGCGCCGCTCATCATTGTAGGCTTTGCGGGTATTATCAACGAAATGCTCAGCCGAACGATGATGAAATACTTGCTTCCGGGCACGCATGATGAGAATATGGCGCAACTTGGCATCTTCGGCGCAAACTATAAGCTTGCCATGCTCATCACCCTGTTCACGCAGGCATATCGCTACGCTGCCGAACCGTTTTTCTTCCGCCACGCAGCAGACAAAGACGCGATGAGCACCCAGGCTGAAGTAACCAAATGGTTCACCATCGCAGGAGCGGCGGGGATGTTGGGCATCTTGCTATTCCTTGATTTGGTCAAAGGTTTTATCGGCGAAAAATTTCACAGTGGCCTCCATGTGGTGCCTATTTTGTTGTTTGCCAATCTATTGCTGGGGGTGTACTATAATTTCTCCATCTGGTATAGACTAAAAGACCGAACGGGGCTAGGCGCCTGGATTTCAATGGCGGGTGCGGGCATTACGATCCTGCTCAATATTCTTTTGATACCTCATTTTGGGTATACTGGCGCGGCTTGGATTACGCTCGCTTGTTACGCCTTCATGACTTGGGCCACTTGGCTAACCGGGAAAAAACACTATCCAGTGCCTTATCCATTGGGTCGAATGGCCTTTTATCCAGTCCTTGCGCTGACGCTTTGGATGGCAAGTATTTGGCTTGCACCCATGCTGCTGATGGAGGCGCTTTGGGGTGTTCGGGTGGTTTTTTTTGGTGGATTTTGCGGCACGGTGTATTGGCTGGAGTTGTGGAAACGTGCATTAAGCTGAAAAGAGTTTGTTTATCTTCGCCTCAAATTATTTGCCAAACCAACAAATCCCTGCCGACAGGCAGGAACGAATACCTAAATTTAACAGCCATGGATTTACACACCTTACTCAACACCCTACACTCTTACAATCGCTACCTCATCATAGTCGCCCTCTTTTGGGTGATCTTCCGCTCCTGGTCGGGCTGGATGGGGAAAAAACAGTATGTAAAAACAGACAACACGGCCTCCTTGGTCTTGCTGATCTTGGCGCATACACAATTGCTTTTGGGGCTGATCCAATATTTTTTCACCAGCGCCTATACCACCGGCGGAATGCCCATCAGCGATTCTTGGGTGCGGTATTTTAAAATGGAGCACATCAGTGGGATGATCCTTGCGGTCATTTTGATCCAATTGGGTCGTACCTTCACAAAAAAGGCGCAACTACCGGAGCAAAAGCATAAAAAAACCGCTTTATACACCACCGCTGCTGCCATCATCATTACGGCCATATTGGCGATGAAAGGACTATTTTTGGGAACACTTGCAACGGCATCCGCGGTTACGCAGTAGATTTTCCCTAATTTTGCGCCGTTCCATTAAAACCTCGTAGGTCTCGAAGATTTACGAGGTTTCCTTTTCTGATTTTCTGACCATGCAAAAACCCTCCATTCCAGAAGGTACCCGTGATTTTGGCCCTGAACAGGTGCGAAAACGCAGTTACATTTTTGATACTGTCCGCTCGGTGTTCGTCAAATTTGGCTTTCAGCCACTCGAAACACCCGCGATGGAAAACCTGAATACCCTCACCGGGAAATACGGCGAAGAGGGCGATAAACTATTGTTCAAAATCCTGAACAACGGAGATTTTCTTTCCGGCGCGGATGCGGAGGCGCTCGCTACTAAAAATTCGGGAAAACTTACGTCCAGCATCGCCAAACGAGGATTGCGCTACGACCTCACCGTGCCATTCGCCCGCTATGTGGTGATGAATCGGGGCACGCTTTCATTTCCGTTCAAACGCTACCAAATCCAGCCTGTATGGCGTGCCGACCGCCCACAAAGAGGCCGATACCGCGAATTTTTCCAGTGTGATGTGGATGTAATTGGCTCTGAATCCCTGCTTTACGAGGCCGAATTGGTGCAGATCTACGACGAGGCTTTTGCCAAAATGGACCTTCCCGTTGTCATCAAAATCAATAATCGTAAGGTGCTTTTTGGTATTGCCGAAGCAGCCGGAATCGCGGATCGATTCGCAGACATGACGGTGGCAATTGACAAATTAGACAAAGTGGGGATTGAGGGTGTGCGTAAGGAATTGGCCGAACGAGGTGTTCCGGATTCGGCCGTTACGGTAATTGAAAATATTTTGCAAACGCCTGATTTTCAAGTCCTAAAATCTGCTTTTAAAGACAGCGAAACAGGGTTGAAAGGATTAGAAGAACTCGAACGGGTGTTCCAACTTTTGTCCAAGTCCCCGCTGAAAAATGAACTAAAATTTGACGTAACCCTGGCACGTGGCCTATCCTATTATACCGGTTGCATCTTCGAAGTGTCGGCCAAAGAATATCAGATGGGCAGCATCGGCGGCGGCGGGCGATATGCAGATTTGACGGGCGTGTTTGGGGTGCCGGGACTTTCCGGCGTGGGCGTTTCATTTGGCGCGGATCGAATTTATGACGTTTTGGAAGGACTTAATCTGTTTCCAGAAAATCTCTCGGAAAGCGTGAAAATTATGCTTGCTTCTTTTGATGAGCCTTCTTTTGAATATGCTTTTCAATGCGCTACGGAATTGCGCGCAGCGGGTGTTTCCGTGGAGGTTTACCCGGAGCCTGGCAAGTTGAAAAAGCAGTTTGAATATGTGGCAAAACGCGGCATTCCGTTTGTGGCTATTATTGGGGAGAGCGAGCTGGAATCTAAAACCTTGACGATCAAAGACCAAAAATCTGGCGAGCAGTGGACAGCTAATATATCGGAGGTTGCGAAAAGGCTGTTGGTTTCTTAAAACACAGATCACGCGTTAAACCTCGGAGCACTTCAAAAACCTACGAGGTTTAGAAATAAATCTAATCATGCTCAAAAACTCGATTCTCCTTTTCATCGCATTTTACACGAGCGCCTCCATTTGCGCCCAGCAAACCGACTATGACGCCATCATCCAACCCATAGACGCCAAAGCTCGCGACATCGGGGAGTACATCGTTCAACTCGCCTGGCTCAACAGCCCGGAAGGTCATATTGCCGAATCCGAACTGCTCAATGCTCGCAGTGAAAACAAAAATACCCGCAAAGAATGGATGCGTGACGTGAATGCATCGTTTAACTTCAATGAATCCAACCTCAGAGGCGCAGACACTCTGGGCAACGTTTTTTTTCCACGCTACAACTTTGGACTAACCTTGAACCTGTACAACATCCTGAGTCAGAAGGAGAAAAACAACATCGGTCGTCGCAAAATGGATATTGCAGGGGAACATATCAACCTGCGAAAAAGGGAAATCCGTGCCGATGCACTGACAAGCTGGGCTGACTTTCGCCTCGCCCGCGAGATTTTTAAAGAGCGGAGTACGGTGGAATTGGATTTGAACAACAACTTCATTCTGATTCAACAACTGTACAAAAGCGATGAAGCAACGTTGGAACAATATACCACTACTTCTGCCACTTATTACCAAGCCAGAGAGGCGCGGATCAAGGCGCAAACTGAGGCAGAAATTGCAAAATTTAAACTAGAAGAAATCATTGGCCTGCGCTGGGAGCAGGTACAACATCCTTCAAAAGAGGAATAATAACGAAGCAGTAAATTAAAATTTCAATCCGAAAGTCAGCAGTGTTGCCCCATCTTTGAACTTTGAACTTGAAACTTAAAACTTTGAACTTTTTCCATGAAAAATTTACCACTTATCCTCAATATCATCTTGTTTGCCCTGGTAGGCCACTTGTATTATTTGAATTCTAAAAGTGCAAAACCTGCTGAAAGTCAGGCTATTATACCATCGGCTTCACAAGCTGGCGCGCGCATTGCTTATGTGAATGCAGACACGCTGGATGCCCAATACGAATGGCTGAAAACCCAAAAAGCAGCTATTGAGCAGCGCATGGCCAGTGCAGAAAAAACCCTTTCCAGCAAGGAGGAAGCCCTAATGAAAGAGGCTGCAGCCTTGCAAGAAAAATTCCAGCAAGGCAATATGACTCAGGCTGAAGCCGAGAAACAGCAGACGTCGCTCATGCAACGCGGGCAAAAACTCGAAGATGAAAAAATCCGCCTCAGCAAATCCTTGGGCGAAGACCAGAAAAAAGCGTTCAACGATTTGTATGCCAATGTAGAAGCCAATCTTAAAACGCTATCCGCCCAAATTGGCTACGACTACATTCTATCCTATCAGCGTGGAGGTCCAATTTTATTTGCGAGCGACAGCCTCGAGATCACCAGACAGGTATTGGATTTGCTGAATGCAAAGGCAAAGTAATTGTCGTACATAATATGACCAACATCGCGCTCCGCCGAGCCATTGAGGCCGATATTCCACTAATTCGCCAAATGGCGGAACGTATTTGGTGGGAGCATTATCCAAGCATCATCAGCGCGGATCAAATTGCTTTTATGCTTGAATTGATTTACAGCGATTCGGCGTTGCAGCGGCAAATGCAAACGGAAGGCCAGGTGTTTTGGTTGGCAGAAAAAAATGGCCAAGCACTTGGGTTTCTTGCGGTTAGTCAAAAAGGATTGGGGGATTATTTTCTCCATAAGTTTTATCTAGATACCCGTGGGCGAGGTTTTGGAACAATTGTTTTTGAACTTCTGCTTGCCAGATACCCTGATTTGCAAGAACTTCGGTTGCGTGTCAATCGTCGCAATTTCAAAAGTGTCAACTTCTATTTTAAAGTCGGATTCCGAATTGAGTTTTGTATTGATACCCCTTTCGGTGAAGACTATGTGATGGACGATTTTCAAATGATATTTGGGGCTGGAATCAGATGAAACTACCAAGTAATTATTGACGCCGCTTTCCTAACCTTATTTCTACATGCTCTCTGTCCATTCCGACCCTTATTATATGAAACAAGCCCTCGTAGAAGCTGAAAAGGCCTACGAAATAGCTGAAGTGCCCGTCGGTGCAGTTATTGTGTGCGACAATCGGATCATTGCGCGAGCGCACAATCAAACGGAGCTGCTGACAGACGTGACCGCCCACGCCGAGATACTTGCAATCACTGCTGCCAGTAGTCATTTGGGGAGTAAATACTTGGCAGATTGCACCCTTTACGTCACCCTCGAGCCCTGTGTAATGTGCGCTGGCGCGCTAGCTTGGTCGCAAATTGGCCGTATTGTCTATGCGGCTTCGGATGAAAAGCGCGGCTTTATGCTATTTGGGGGAAAAGACCTGTTGCACCCAAAAACGAAATTGGAAATGGGGATCATGGAGGCGGAGTGTGGGGCACTGGTTACGGCATTTTTTCGCTCTAAACGGGGCTGAATAACACTTTTTTTAAACAAATAAGGCTTTTCCAAGAAGGGTCTTTTGAACTGACATGAAGTTTTTGACATGGCTAATCCAACGCGGATAACTCAGTTTTTTACCCCGAAATGGCAACAATGGCTCGGCGCATTCGCGGCGGTTCTGTTTTTGCTTTTATTGGCACGCCCGATCTTCAAAACGTATTTTACGCAGCCCAATTCGATGATGTACTCCTTTGGGGGCGACGCCCTGATGTTGTACTACAATACGACCTATCATACCCGGTACGACCACGGATCTACCCTGCGTAGCATGAATTATCCGGATGGCGAATACATTTACCTCACCGATGCCCAAGGATCATTGTCAAATACGTTGCAATGGATTAATCGGCATGTGACGGACATTTCGGGGCAAACGATTGGCTTTGTAAATGGCCTGAATTTGTACCTGCTTTTTGCGGCGGTTCTGTTGCTTTTTTTCCTGCTCCGGGCCTTGAAAGTACACCTGTTTTCAGCAATTTTGTTTGCGCCTATGATCTTGCTTTTATCTCCCCAAATCGGGCGCATGGGTGGGCATTTTGGATTGGCTTATCCGTTTTTGATTCCGTTGGCGATGCTGTGGTTTATGCGAAAATACAGGGTTGGGCGTTTGGAAAAACGAGATGCCTTGATGTTCGCAGTATCTATAATTTTTACATTTAACAATCCATATACGGGATTTAATGTCAATTTTTTCCTGGTTCTGGCTGGTATATTGATCTTTGCATCCGAAGGGTTTAAACTTAAAAACTGGAAGCGCCCGGCCATTGTTTCCGGAATGGGACTTTTGGTGCTTGGCTTGGTTTTTCTCAATTTCAAGTTATTCGACCCGGTACACGACCGCTTGAATCCGCAGTGGGGATTTTTCGATTACCATGCAAGTTTTGAAGGGCTTTTTCACCCGCCTAATTCTATCCTTCATGACTGGCTGACGCGCAACAAAATCATGATATCGGAGGTCGAATTTGAGGCGATGCTCAACGTTGGAATTGTTACTACACTGGCCTTAGTTGTGATGCTACTGATGACTTTTGCAGCGCCATTTTTCAAAAAAAACAAACCCATTTTGCAACGGCTTGTGCCAGAACACCGCATTTTGCTTGGTGCATCGTTCCTGTTGTTTTTGCTGGCGGCCAATACTAGTTTGATTAAAATTTCGCCACAATGGCTGGAGCAAAATATGGGTTGGCTGATGATGTTCAAAGCCTCTGGCCGACTGGGTTGGACCTTTTATTTCGCCCTGACGGTCACTGCGGTGGTGTTTATTGATCGCTTGTTTCGAGTCACCTCTCCCTGGTTTATGGCCACTTTGTTTTCGGTATCGCTAGCTGCCCTTTGGAACGCTGAGATAAATCAATATGTAAAGCCGAAATTCAAGGAGGTTTTTAATGACAACTTTTTTGACAGCCAGCATGAGCAAGAAATGCTGGATGTCTTGCATCAAAACAAGGTGGATGTCAGCCAATATCAGGCCATGCTTTGTTTGCCTAAAATGATGGCTTGGTCAGACAAAATCCTCTCTGATATCAATTTTCGGACGCAGATTTACAGCACCAGGCTTTCGCTGGCTACGGGTTTGCCAATGGTCAACTCCATGCTTTCTCGGATCGGCTTGCAGCATACGCTTGAGCGTGTGCAAATGCTAGCTAGTCCTTTGGTGGAACGCGACCTTTTGCAAAAATTTCCAAATCAAAAGGATATTTTATTGATCGTAGGTTCTGATGCGATACCGGAGTTGAAGGCTGGGGAAAAATTCCTGGTGGACATTTCCCAGCCTGTGGCTGAGACCAAAGATTTTTCGCTTTATCGCTTGCGCTTGGCGGATTTGGTCAATAACGCCCCCCTGCAAGGCGCAAAAACCGCTTTTCAAACAGGTGTTTTCCCTGCTCCGAACCTCCATCTGAGCTATGACGAAACGCCCTCAAACTACGCATTTTATGGCAAAGGAAGTCACCAGGTAAAGGCCAAGGAGGATGACATTTATGATTTTGCATCGCCTTTTGAGCGCGATACGCAAATGATTTTTTCTGGCTGGACGTATGTGGATCGAGGCCAGTGGAGCGTTGGGTTTTGGCTGTTGAGCGTTCGGGATCAATCGGGTGCCGAGTTGCAAAACATCAAGGTGGAAACCCGAAAATCTAATGATACTCAGGACAGCTGGATGCGGTCGGAAGCACGATTTACCCTTCCGCGGGGGGCACATCTCCAAATCAAGACGTTTGGAAATAAGGCCATGCTGGTGGACGAGGTGATGCTCTGGCCGGTAGGGGTTTCACCCATTGTGAACGATCCCAATGCGGCGACGTATTTGTTTGAGAACTACAAGATTAAGAAGTGATTTATCCCTTCCTTTTAAGCAAAAAGGCGGGTCTAATTCGATACGGATTCAGCCAGGATTCGGCAGTTTTCAGAAAATAATCATCCTGTTCTGCACGCGCGTTTTTCAGCGCAGATTGCCAGACATATTCCGGCAAGAGGAAATATCCGCCACCCAGATTTTTGATTTTCAAAACATTTTCTGCGCCTACAAAATAGCGCAAGTTTTGTCCCTGTACCCCGACCGCGATCCGCCAAAGTCGGCTTGAATCCACGGCATATTCTGGTTGCCAAGGCATGGCATCAATACCAGTAGTGAACGTAAAATATTCGGCCAGCGCATTGTGCGCGATGAAAAGTTCGGGCGAGGGGTTTGAACTTTTGGTAGGTTCAAAATTTTCGGAAAGTTGATATTCGACCTGCTCCGTTACCTTTTTGAACAGCGAATAATCTGGATCATGCAGGCTCGGCGAATAAGATTTCCAAGAAAAAAAGGAGGCTGCAATAAGTACCATGAAAGACACCTTGGAGGCTTTTTGGGAAATATTTTGAAAGTCAAAAGCCATAGGCAAGAGCAATATAAGTACCAAAAACATCCGCCAGGCCAGGCCTGTGAGCGACCATTCCAAAAAAGGGAAAAGCAGCAACCCACAAAGCCAGAACAGGGCGGGGTTTGAGATGCCGATCCCCAAATCCCGAAAACACTTTATCCGCCAAAACTTTAACAAAAGCGGGCAAACCAAAACCATCGAAATTTCGAATAACCACCAACCACTAATGCGTTCCAAGCCGAAAGACTGCACAAAAGAAAGGGGGGCAAATTGGGGTTGCCAGGACAAGGTTCCGCTCAGTCGGCCCAAATCGGATAGCTGAGCCAGTCCGGGAAGGAATTGCCCGGCTAGTACAAATGCACCGAAAGAAATGCCAAGCAATAGGATCATTTTAAAGGGTGCAGGGTGAAAACACCAAGCAGATCGAGAGAAGCGCGCTTTGAACCGAAAACCGATCCACCATAAAAGATAGACTACCGCTAATCCAAACATCATTCGGTGTCCAAAATAATTGATAATCAACAGTAATCCGGGGACTGCCAGCCAAGCCCGAGGCTTCAAAAAAGCCCAATCCAGCGCCCGTACAAAAGCTATAAACAGCACCAGACCCAATAGATTTTTAGGGTATTGCGCGGCGAAATAAGTCAGTTGAGGCGAAAATAGCGACCAGGCTCCGAGCAGGGGTAAGTTTGGCCCTCTTCGGCATAACAGTAGGGTGAATACCCCGCACAACACCGCCGAAGCAAGTTTCATGGCCAACACATAATCGCCTGCCATCCTGTAAAAAAACCACAGGTATGGATAAATCAAGGAGGCTTCCGGGCTGTGCATTTGCCCGCTTTCTTCCAGAGATTTTATTTGAACCAGGTAGAAATAGCTGTCCCAGCCGGTGGCGAAGGGGGTTTGGGTGAATGCTAGGTAGCGGAATAGGGCAGAGGCGATGGACAGTGAAAAAGCATACAGGAGCAATCTAAGATTTGGGAAGGCCATTATGTAGCAAGTTATAATTTACCCGTTCCTAATCTGACAAAGTAGAACTAATTGGTGCTAAGGCAAAAGTAGTTTTTGTATTAGGTTGACTCCCCAATTTTGTGTTTTTTTGTAACTGGTTAGGCCGGTTGATTTTTGCCACTAATTGCATTAATTTGCACAAATTAATACAAGCTTGTTGTCCAAATTAGTGTAATTAGTGGCAAAAATACTTGGAGGCTAAGTAGTTACGTTTTTTTGCAGAATCTACCGCAGCCTAAGTTTCATCAGGCATCACTTTCCCCTACCTTTGCTCCTCAAATTTTTACAAACCGCCCACTCCGTTCGTATGGGGCACGGGCACCCGACTCTAGTATGGCCGGGCTAAACACTTTTTTTTCATGATCAACATCACATTCCCCGACGGCAACATTCGTCAGTATGCCGCCGGAACCACTTCGCTTGAGGTGGCAAAAAGTATCAGCGAGGGCCTGGCCCGCGTGGTGCTGGCTGCTTCCGTCAATGGCGAAATCCGCGATCTGAGTCGCCCAATTGACGCAGATAGCACCATAACTTTCCATAAATGGGAAGATAAGGAAGGCAAGCAAACCTTCTGGCACTCTTCGGCGCACTTGTTGGCCGAAGCGATTGAAGCACTGCACCCAGGCACCAAATTCGGGATCGGGCCAGCCATTGAAAACGGTTTTTACTATGATATTGACTCCGGTGATAAGCCGCTGACTTTTGCTGACTTGCCCGCTATTGAGCAAAAAGTACTCGAACTGGCGCGTCAGAAAAGTGAGTACCTCCGCACGGAAGTGTCCAAAGCCGATGCCATCAAGTACTTCACCGAAAAAGGCGACCAGTACAAACTCGAACTGATTGATGGCTTGCAGGATGGACAAATCACGTTTTACCAGCAAGGCAATTTTACCGATCTCTGCAAAGGCCCGCACATCCCCAGTACCGAGACCATCAAAGCCGTGAAAATTCTCAATCTCGCCGGTGCTTACTGGCGTGGAGATATTGAACGTCAGCAACTTACGCGCGTATACGCTATCACATTCCCGAAACAAAAGGAGCTGGAGGAATACTTGACACTTCTGGAAGAAGCCAAAAAACGGGACCACCGCAAACTTGGTCAAGAATTGGAGCTCTTCATGTTCTCCGAAAAAGTAGGCTCCGGCCTGCCGCTTTGGTTGCCAAAAGGCACGGCGGTACGCCAGCGTCTGGAAGATTTTTTGAAAAAAGAACAGATCAAGCGCGGTTACCAGCCTGTGATCACGCCGCACATCGGTTCCAAAAAACTATACATGACTTCTGGCCACTGGGAAAAATTCGGCAAGGATTCGTTCCAGCCTATCATGACCCCGCAAGAGGGCGAGGAATTCCTGCTCAAGCCTATGAACTGTCCGCACCATTGCGAAATCTACGGATATCGTCCGCGCTCTTACCGCGAGCTGCCGGTGCGAATTGCGGAGTTTGGCACCGTGTATCGCTACGAGATGTCCGGCGAATTGCACGGACTGACCCGCGTGCGTGGCTTTACCCAAGATGATGCGCATATTTTTTGCACAGAGGCGCAGATCAAGGAGGAATTCCTTGGCGCACTCGAACTGACGCGCTTTGTGTTAAAAAAACTGGGTTTTGAAAAATTCACCGCCCAGATTAGCCTCCGCGATCAGGTAGACCGCTCTAAATATATAGGCTCCG
>Ga0136636_10001760_pt1 | contig 12745 bp, 9 predicted proteins | sample AntDrymUQ8522106_2_FD_104653 | JGI IMG/M metagenome (GOLD analysis project Ga0136636, IMG submission 104653) | Polar desert sand microbial communities from Dry Valleys, Antarctica - metaG UQ852 (21.06) | ecosystem: Environmental > Terrestrial > Soil > Desert | place: Antarctica: Dry Valley... | reverse complement strand
TCGATCAGCGCCAGCAAGCGTTCCAGGCGTTCCGGTTCGAGCGCGTCGATGTACAGGCGTTGTTGATCCGACCAGACCTGCCGGGTGTAGGCGAAGTTGATGGTGTGCCAGGTGGCGAGGTTGAAATAGATGCTGGCCGGCATTTCGCGGCCATTTTTCAGGGTGCTACGGTAGCCGAGATGGGGCATGACGCCGGCCAGGCTGAGTTGGCGGTCGAAGTCAGTGCCGCCGATATGGACGCCGCCATTGGCCAGCACATCGCTGCGCCGGTCGGCCGCTTTGGCGCGTTCAGGCGACAGGCGAACGATGGAGAAATCCGAGGTGCCGCCGCCGATATCGGCGACCAGCACAATCTCTTCGCGGGCGATTTGCGTTTCGTAATGGTAGGCCGCGGCAATCGGCTCGAACTGGAAGCTGATGTCCTTAAAACCGACGGCATGGGCAATTTCGCCCAGCGTCTTTTCGGCCTGCTGGTCGGCTTCGCTATTGTCATCGACAAAAAACACCGGCCGGCCGAAGACGGCTTGCTCGAAACTGCGTCCCGCTTCGCTCTCGGCGCGCTGCTTCAGCGTGCGAATGAATTCATTAAGCAGGTCGCGAAAGACCACAGCACGACCATTAACCTCGGTACGACCATCAATCAGACTGCTCCCGAGCAGGCTTTTCAGCGAGCGCATCAGGCGGCCTTCGGTGCCGGCGAGATATTCGCCCAGCCCGTAGCGGCCGACGCTGACCGTATCAGCTTCGGCATTGAAGAAGACGATCGAAGGGAGCGTCGGCTTGCCATCTTCGAGCGTCAGCAGAGTGGGCTGGCCGGGGCGCAGCCAGCCAACGGTCGAATTGGAAGTGCCGAAATCGATGCCGCAGGCGCGGGCAGGTATAGCGAGCATGAAGGCCAAAAATGAGCGGGGACGTGGCCAATGCAGCGCCGGGGGCGCGATGCTACGTGGCGCCGGCGGCGCTGTCCAGTCCGCTCGTCAGCCATTTGTCGCTGCGTGCTGCACCGTGCCATTGCGACGAAGCAATTGCTCCGACCATAGAAACAAGGGCTGGCCCTCGGGTCAACCGGAAAAAAAGAGCCAAAACCAAAAACCGACACGCTGCCCGCTGTTGTTGCCTTGAAGGTGAAAATAAGGTGTGTAGACCGCCGCTGGCATTTCAACGAAGCGAAGTGATAAGATTTTCGTCATGAACGAACTCGAAAAACTGGCCCAACAATTGGGCGCCGCGCTTTTGGCCCGGGGCGAATACTTGACCGCAGCAGAATCCTGCACCGGCGGCTGGTTGGCCCAATCCGTCACGGCTATCGCCGGCAGTTCCGCCTGGTTCGACCGGGGCTTCGTCACCTATTCCAACGCCGCCAAGGTGGAGATGCTCGGCGTGCCGGAAACGACACTCGAACGGCACGGTGCGGTTTCCGAAGCAACTGCCCGCGCCATGGCACAGGGCGCGCTGGCCCATAGCCGGGCCGACTGGTCAGTCGGCATCACCGGCGTTGCCGGGCCAACCGGTGGTTCAAGGGAAAAGCCGGTCGGTACGGTTTGCTTTGCCTGGGCCGAAAAAAATGCTGGTTGCGAAGCGCAAGTTGCACATTTCCAGGGTGATCGCGCTGCCGTCCGCGAACAATCTGTGCGCTATGCGTTGAATGGCTTAATCGAGCGATTGGCGGGGGCTAGTTTGGTCGCTTGAGTGTGCGGCGCGCTTGGGGGTTGTCGTTACTAAGCCGCGCCGCCAATTACTGCGGTCGACTCCCGTTTTAAGCCAAAATCACTTTCCCGCTTCGGCCGTTATTTCCTTGAGGAGTGGCCCGATAATTTTCTCCGCTCCGCCCATGGGCTTGCGGTAGGCAACCCAGGTCGTATTTTTCTCGCCCGGCAAGGTGTAGATGGAAATGGCAAAGGGGCAGAGGACGATGTTGTGCGGGTCGGCTTCCATCATTTTGCGCGACAGGCCGGCCGAGCAGAATTCGATGATTTCAGCTTGGTCAAAAATCTGTTTGCTGGCGCCGATGTCAGCGCCGGTGCGATTCAGCATGTCGGCGATGTGCGAGGTGTAGTTTATGACCAGGCCACGGTTTTCGATTGCCATGACGATGGCGTCACGCGTATCCGCGAAGTTGGCGCTGACTTTTTGTCGCGTCATCCAGTCTTCGGCGAAAGCGGCATGGGTGGTCAGGGCGAAGGCGATGAGTACAAATAAGCGGCGCATGGTGGGTTTTGCATTAGCGGTTTCTGATGCAATTATTTTACGCTGTCTTGCTGCTGCCAAGGGGACTTCCTGCCTTGCTGCGGTCAACGCGGAAAAAAGGCCAAAACCATTTTCGGTGGTTTTGGCCGGGGCGTGCTGGCGGTGGAGCGACGAGTCCGGAAAACCGTCGTCTTCGACTAAACCGGCAGCGGCTCGAACAGTGCCGCCAGATCGTCATTACCGAACTTGACCTCGACGCCGCGATCTTCCGAGAGAATGCCAGCGGCCAGCTCAGCCTTGCGCTCCTGCAGGGCGAGGATTTTTTCCTCAATACTGCCGGCGACGATCAATTTGTAGACGAACACTGGTTTGTCCTGGCCGAGGCGGTGAGCGCGGTCGGTGGCCTGGTTTTCGACGGCCGGATTCCACCACGGATCGTAATGGATGACGGTGTCGGCCGCAGTCAGATTGAGGCCGACGCCGCCGGCTTTCAGGCTGATCAGGAAGATCGGGATTTCGCCGTCCTGGAAGCGGCGGACCGGCGATTCGCGGTCGGTCGTATCGCCCGTTAGTGTGACGTAGGGCAAGCCGAGTTTGTCCAGTTCATGCTCAATCAGCGCCAACATGCTGGTGAATTGCGAGAAAAGCAGAATCTTGCGGCCTTCGTCGACCAGTTCCGGCAGCATGCCCATCAGCAGGTCGAGCTTGGCGCGTTCCTTGACCTTGCTAGCCGAGGTCGCCTTGACCAGGCGCGGGTCGCAACAGACCTGACGCAATTTGAGCAGAGCGTCGAGGATAACGATCTGGCTGCGCGCAAAGCCGCGGTTGGCGATCTCGTCGCGCACCTTGCTGTCCATCGCGGCGCGCACGGTTTCGTAAAGGTCGCGCTGGGCGCCTTCGAGTTCGACGCTGCGCACGATGATGGTTTTCGGCGGCAGTTCCTGCGCCACGTCTTCCTTCTTGCGACGCAGAATGAAGGGGCGAATGCGCCGAGCGAGTAATTTACGGCGTTGGCTGTCGCCAAGCTTTTCAATCGGCGTCCGCCAGTGTTTCGTGAACTGCTTGCTGGTGCCTAGAAAGCCGGGAAGCAGGAAGTCGAACTGGCTCCACAACTCGCCAAGGTGATTTTCCAGTGGCGTGCCGGTCAGGCACAGGCGGTGCCGGGCATCGACCTTGCGCACTGCTTCGGCGCTGCGGCTCTGGGCGTTCTTGACGGTTTGCGCTTCGTCGAGAATGAGCAGGTGATAGCTGTGCAGCATCAACTCATCGGCGTCGCGCCAAAGCAGCGGATAGGTGGTGAGTACGACGTCATACGCCGGAATTTCGGCAAAGCGGCTCTTGCGTTCCGGGCCGTGCAGCGACAGCACCTTGAGCGAGGGGGCAAAACGCGCCGCTTCGTTCTTCCAGTTGAAGATCAACGAGGTCGGCAGGATGATCAAGGCCGGTTTGTCGAGACGGCCAGCTTCTTTTTCCAGCAGCAGGTGGGCCAATGTTTGCGCCGTTTTGCCCAGACCCATGTCGTCGGCCAGAATGCCCGAGAGGTTATGTTCGCGCAGGAATTGCAGCCAGGCCAGACCTTCGCGCTGGTAGGGACGAAGTTCCAGGCAGAGGCCGGCCGGTGGTTCGATGGTGGTGATGCCTTGGGCCGCCTTGAGGCGTTCGGCCATGGCAAAAACATCGCTCTGGCCGCGGAATTCCCAGCGGCTGGTGTCAGTCAGTTCGGCCAGGCGCGGCGCGTCGAAGCGCGACAGACGCAAGGTTTCACCACCGCTGAAACCGTCAAAGAGGTCAATCAGCGTTGCCGCCAGCGGTTTGATACGGCCGGCCGGGACGCGCAGGCGTTTGCCTTGCGCGGTATGCAGTTCGATCCCTTCGTCATCAGGAATACGGTGCAGTTCGCCGCTTTCCAGCCAGCGCGCATCGCGGTGGAATAGCCCGGCCAGTAACGGGGCGAGCGGCAGGCGCTCGCCTTCGACGAGGATGCCCATGTCGAGGTCGAACCAGCCGTTGTCGGACTCGATCAGGTTGGCTTCCCAGCCTTCGACTTCGAGCACGTGATGGCGAAAATCTTCCGGGAATTCGATCTGCCAGCCGCCTTGTTTCAGACGCTCGACGTTTTCCGCCATGAAACTCGGCCAGGCACTATCGCTCGCCAAACCATAAATGCCTTCCGGCGGATTGCCGAAGGTGTACAGCGTGTTGCTCGGAATCTTCTGTAAGCCGCTTTCGGCAAGCACGGCCAAGGCCGCCGCTTCGGCATCCGGCCGGCGTTTCAGGCGAACCGTTTCGCCTTCGGGCAGGGTGATGAACTCGCGCTTTTCATCGGGGCGAATTTCAGCATCGGCGTAACGGAAAATGATCCGGGCGATGTCGAATGGTCCGCCGCCGTAGCTGTGCGGATGCTCGCGCCAGGCGCGGTAGCCGTGCGTGTGCAGGGTGTCGAGCTGGAGAATGGCGCGCAAGGGCGCGTCAACCAGGCGCAGGCGGGCGCTGGCATCTTCGGCTGGCGGCGGTAGTTCGGGCGCCAGTTCGGTCAGCGCTTCGGCGACCAGCGTGGCTTCCTTGGTGGAGAGCGGCGGCAGGGTGAACAGACGGTTGAGGACGGCCGGGTTGCCGACAATGTCGAGCGGCCCGGTTTCGCCGCTGGTCAAATCGAGGTACCAAGGTGGGTCGACCGTAACAATCCGGTCGGCTGAAGGCTCGGGTTTCATGTAGGGGCGCTGGAAGCCCTGGCCATCGACCTGCCAGCCAATCGTCGCCGGGCGATTGACGCCGACGACCAAGGGCAGGCCGAGATCGTCTTCCGGATAGAGACGATGGCTGGCCGCCATCCGTTGCATGATTTCGGCGCCGTGCTTGGGGCCGAGGCCGAAGGCGCGCAGGCCGCTTTCATGGCCGCGATCAGCCCAGAGCAGACGCAGGATGCCGAGGTCTTCTTCATTGACGAATTGCGGTGGCGTGACTAAAGCGCGATCGATCTTCCACCACTCTTCGGAAGATTCCGGGTATTTTCCCTTGCGGATTTCAATGCCGAAATGGCGGTGATCTGGCGTTGATTTGAGGATGTAAAACAATTGCTGGCGGGCGCTGGTCGGGCGCGTCTTCTTCTTGGCGACGGCAATCGATACCCGACGCAGGTCGGCGACCCAAGACATGATGCCGGGGCTGACCCGATCAACTGGGTCAGGATGGCGCTCGTCAATCGCCTTAAGCAGCATCGCTGCGACGTGTTTGCAGTCCATGCCGACCGGGCAGGTGCAGCCGTTGATCAGCGACAGCTTGCCGTTTTTGTGCTGCACCAAACGAGCGGTGGAGGTGTAAGGCTGGCGCGCTGTGCCGGTGACCAGGGCAATAATGCGTTCGTCAGAGACTTCCAGCTCATGCACGGCGTCGGTATAGGTGTGCCCCTTGGCAACCTCTTTGGCGCCAAGCCAGGAAGTGACATCATCTTCGGTATAAGTGGTCAGGGTGACAGCGGGCATGTAAGGTCAGTGATAAAGCGCTGCAGCAATGCAGGCGAGCAATAGGGCGATGATGGCCAGCCAGCGGTTTTGCTGTTGCTGAGCGGCGATCAGGCGATCAAGTTGCGGTTGCAGGTCGGCTCGTGGCCCCTGGGCCAGCGACTGATGTACCAGGCGTGGCAGTTGCGGCAGGGCACGGGCAAGGTAGGGCGCTTCCTGCTTGAAGGTGCGCAACAGGCCGCGCCAGCCGATCTGTTCGCTCATCCAGCGTTCAAGGAATGGTTTGGCGGTTTTCCAAAGGTCGAGTTCCGGATCGAGCTGGCGACCGAGGCCTTCAATATTGAGCAAAGTCTTTTGCAGCATGACTAACTGCGGCTGAATTTCGACATTGAAGCGGCGCGAGGTCTGGAACAGGCGAAGCAGAATCTTGCCGAAGGAAATATCCTTCAGTGGTCGGTCGAAAATCGGTTCGCAAACAGCGCGAATGGCCGCTTCGAACTCATCGACCCGGGTTTCTTTCGGCGCCCAGCCGGATTCGATGTGCGCCTCGGCGACGCGCTTATAGTCGCGGCGGAAGAAGGCGAGAAAATTTTGCGCCAAATAGTTTTTGTCGCTGTCGGTTAACGTGCCGACGATGCCGAAATCAAGCGCAATGTAGCGGCCGTCAGGGGCAACGAAAATATTGCCGGGGTGCATGTCGGCATGGAAAAAACCGTCGCGGAAAACCTGGGTGAAGAAGATTTCGACGCCAGCGGCAGAAAGCTTGGAGAGGTCGATGCCGTCGGCGCGCAACTTCTCGATTTGCGAAATCGGTGTGCCGTGCATGCGCTCCATGACCATCACGGTCGATGTACACCAATCCCAATGAATTTCCGGGACGACGAGCAAAGTGGAGTCAACAAAGTTGCGGCGCAGTTGCGAGGCGTTGGCGGCTTCGCGCATCAGATCCAGCTCGTCGCGCAGATATTTGGCGAATTCGGCGACCACTTCGCGCGGCTTTAGCCGCTTGCCATCCGACCACAGCTTTTCGAGCAGCATGGCCAGGTTGTCCATCAAGGCCAGATCATGGTCGATCACTGCCAGCATGTTCGGGCGCAGGATCTTGACGGCGACTTCATGTCCGCCATCTTCTTCCTTGAGGCGGGCGAAGTGCACCTGGGCGATCGAGGCGGAAGCGGTCGGCACCGGGTCGAATTCGGCAAATACCTCGCTGGCCGGCCGACCGTAGGCTTTTTCAATTTCGGCCAAGGCCAGATGCGAGTCGAAAGGCGGCACGCGATCCTGCAGCTTGGCCAGTTCGTCGGCGATGTCCATCGGCATCAGGTCGCGCCGGGTCGACAGTACCTGGCCGAACTTGACGAAAATCGGGCCGAGCGCTTCAAGCGCCAGGCGCAGCCGCTCGGCACGCGGCGCGGAAAGGTCACGCCAGAATTGCAGACCATTGGCGAGGCGAACCAGGCGCCCCGTTGGCTCGTGTTCGAGCACCATCTCGTCGAGGCCGAAACGGCTGGCGACAGAAGCGATTTTGAGCAGGCGGAAAAGACGCATGGCAGCGGGGCGCGCCGGGTTGGCCGGACAAAAACGGGGGAGCAGCATGTTAACACGCCGCCGCTGCTTACGGCCGGGCGATTTACGTTTGGGCCGATGCGCCGGCCGGTCAATCTCCGGGATAAGCGCCAAATTGATCCGGATGGCATCGAAGAATTTTGCCGGTCAGCTGGCGCCTTGCGATAGACTGATATTTCCGCTGATAGAGGGCTTTTTGCGGCTATTAGCTTTGTTAATTTTGGGGTGACTCTGCTTATTTATTTCAATTTTTATTCATGACCGAACCCAAAAACCCATCCGAAATAGCCCGAGAGGCGTTGACTCGCTTAGCGGCGAGCCGTTTGCCCCCGACACCGGCCAACTACCAGGCCTGTTACAACGAAATTGCGAAACTGCCTAATGTAGTGGCATTTTCTGAGCCACCTTTGCGTCAGCTCGGGGCGCTTTTGACGGGGAAAAATGAAACCCAGCAAAAGGAATTAGCCAATCTCGATGCGGCGATTGGTCGGCATAGTTGGCAAGGTGTTCAAGAGGCGCTGCTTGCCTTTGTCGCAGCGAGCAATGGTGCGGCCCCGAGGATTGAATTCGAGCAACCGATCGCGGCAGCATTGCCGCTGGAGTTTTCTGCCAAGCTGGCCTGCTTTGTCGAAAGTGTCATGCCGGCACTGGGCGATGAAAATGTTCGCGTCAAGAATTTGGCCGGCGAGTTGCTGCTCTACCTGCGCCAGCCGGCGACTGATTTGGCATTGATTCAGAACATGCTGGCCAATTTTAGTCGGCAGGTGTTGTTTGCGGCGGAAGAGCAGCTTGAGATCAAGAATTCGCTGCTTAAGCTGCTGCACCTGATCATTGAAAATATTAGCCAGCTTAGTCTCGACGATAGCTGGCTTAAAGGGCAAGTCGATGGTCTGCTGGCGGCGGTGGTGCCACCCCTGACGCTGCGCCATCTTGACGAAATGGAACGGCGCCTGCGTGATGTGATGGCGAAGCAGAGTGAGGCTAAAAATCGCTCGGTGGAGGCGCAGGAAGAGTTGCGTCAGATGTTGTCGGCGTTTATCGAGCGGTTAGCGACGATGAGTTTATCCAGCTCAACTTTTCAGGACCGGATCGAAGAGAGCGCCCGCGAGATTGAGCAGGTGAAGAATATTGAGGATCTGACGCCGTTGCTCAAGGATGTGCTTTCGGCTACCCGGACCATGGCGGAAGAAACCTCTGGCGCCCGGGAGCAGTTGAAAACCTTGCAAAGCAAGGTGCTGGCAACTGAGGCCGAACTGGCTCAGTTACATTTAGAGCTCGACAGCGCGAGTGCTTTGGCACGTCATGATTCGCTGACCGATACCTTGAATCGCAAGGGGCTGGATGAGGCCTTGGCGCGGGAAATTTCTGGGGTTCGACGCAAGGAGTCTTTGCTGTCGATTTGCATGCTGGATATTGATAATTTCAAGAAACTGAACGATCGCTTGGGACACGACGTTGGTGACCAAGCCCTGATTCATCTAGCCAACGTGGCGCGCAGCTGCATGCGTCCATCCGACACGTTGGCCCGTTATGGCGGTGAGGAATTCGTTATCTTGATGCCGGATACTTCGCTGGAGCAAGGAATTGATGCGATGGTGCGGTTGCAGCGCGAACTGACCAAGGCGTTTTTCCTGACCGGCAAAGAAAGGGTTTTGATTACCTTCAGTGCTGGCGTGTCGCAACTGATGGCGGAGGAAACGGGCGTCGAGGCGATCAAGCGGGCGGATCAGGCGATGTACCTTGCCAAACGCGCCGGCAAAAACCGCGTAATGAGTGGCTGACCCAGTCTTTCCCGAGTGTCGGTAATTTGCAGTTTTCCCCCGATCGCCAATTCCGCCGCGCGCCTGCTGATTCTCGGCAGTATGCCAGGCAAGGCTTCCCTGAAGGTGGCGCATTACTACGCCCATCCGCGCAATGCCTTCTGGCGCATCATGGGCGATCTGGTTGGTGCCAGGCCGGAGCTGCCGTATGAACAACGGCTGGAAAGGCTCAAGGCCAACGGTATTGCCTTGTGGGATGTGATTGCCGCTTGCGAGCGCTCCACTAGTCTGGATGCCGATATTGTGGCTGCGTCGGTAAAACCCAACGAATTTTCGGCTTTTTTTGCCGTTCACCGCAGCATTGAGTGGGTTTTCTTCAACGGCGCGGCGGCGCAGGCGAGTTTTCGTCGCCAGGTCTTGCCTGGCCTGGGGGATTGCCGGTTGCAACTGCGTTGTTTGCCGTCGACCAGCCCGGCGCATGCCGCCTGCAACTATGCCGAGAAGCTGGCGGCCTGGTCGGCGATTGTCGCGTTGCCAAATAAGTAAGCTGCGCCAGCGTATAATCGCTTTCTTCGAATTTTTCGCCTCAAATCAATGGCCCACGACGTTAAATCCCAGCTGACCGCCTTGTTGCAACAGGCCTTGGCCAGCGTTGCGCCTAGCGCAACCGATACCCCAATTCACCTCGAACGCCCGCGTGACCCGACGCACGGTGACTTCGCGACCAATCTGGCCATGCAACTGGCCAAGGCGCTGAAGAAAAATCCACGCGAAATTGCCCAGCAACTGGTCGCGGAATTGCCGGTCTCGGTGCTGGTAACCAAGGCCGAAGTGGCCGGCGCCGGCTTCATCAACTTCACCCTTGATGCGCGGGCCAAGATCAACGTTGTTAGCGCCGTTCTGGTTGAGGGCGAAAACTATGGCCGCTCGACGGCTGGCGGCTGGCAGAAGGTGCAGATTGAGTTCGTCTCGGCCAACCCGACCGGCCCGCTGCACGTTGGTCACGGCCGTGGTGCGGCTTACGGTGCGTCGCTCTCCAACCTGCTGACCTTTGCCAGCTGGGATGTGACGCGCGAGTATTACGTTAATGATGCCGGCCGACAGATGGATATTCTTGGCCTGTCGACCTGGCTGCGTTATCTCGATCAGCATGGCGTCAATGTGCCCTTCTTGCCCAACGCCTATCAGGGCAGCTACGTTCGTGACATGGCGGCGCAGATGACTGCAGCGCATGGCGACAAATATGTTCGTCCGGCCGAGGCTGTGCTGGCCGGTACGCCCGGTATGCCAGCAGCCGATCGGGCCGATGACGAAGCCAAGCGCCAGCGCGACGTGCAGCTTGATGCGCTGATCGCCAACGCCAAGGAATTGCTCGGCGCCGATTGGGTTTATGTGCATCAACATGCGCTGTCGGAACAACTAGCCGATTGCCGCGATGATCTGGAACAGTTCGGCGTCCATTTCGATGTCTGGTTCTCCGAGCAGGCGCTGTTCGATACCGGGCTGGTCGCCCGTTGTGTCGACATGCTGGAAAAAGGCGGCCATCTGTACGTGCAGAATGGCGCCCGCTGGTTCCGTTCAACGACGTTTGGCGACGAGAAAGACCGCGTCGTCCAGCGTGAAAACGGGTTGTACACCTATTTCGCCTCCGATATTGCCTATCACCTGAACAAGTTTGAGCGCGGCTTCGACAAAGTCATCAACATCTGGGGCGCCGATCACCACGGCTACATTTCCCGGGTCAATGGCGCGATTGCGGCGCTTGGTCTCGATCCGGCCAAGCTGCATGTCGCGCTGGTGCAGTTTGCCGTGCTTTACCGCAATGGCCATAAGGCCTCGATGTCGACGCGCTCCGGAGAGTTCGTCACGCTGCGCGAGTTGCGTCACGAAGTCGGCAATGACGCCTGCCGCTTCTTCTACGCCTTGCGCAAGTCCGATCAGCACCTCGATTTCGACCTTGATCTGGCGAAGAGCCAGACCAATGAAAACCCCGTCTATTACATCCAGTACGCCCACGCCCGCATCTGTTCGGTGATGAGCCAGTGGGCGGGCGATGTCGACAACTTGGCAGAGGCCAACCTGGCTTTGTTGAGTAATCCGCGCGAATTGGCGCTGGCCAATCAGCTGACCAATTTCCGTGAAGTGATCGAAAGTGCCGCCCGAGAACTGGCGCCGCATTTGATCGCCTTCTACCTGAAAGATCTGGCCGGCGAATTCCACGGCTGGTACAACGCCGAGCGCATGCTGGTTGACGATGCGGCGCTGAAAGAAGCACGTATCGCATTGGCTGTGGCCGTGCGTCAGGTGATTCGCAACGGTTTGAGCATTCTGGGTGTGAGCTGCCCGGAATCGATGTAAGGAAAAAGCGTTATGAGTCGTGATATGAAACCTCGCAAGGCCGCCCCGGCGAAGAAAAAAGCCGCTGGCGGTACGCTGATCGGGATGTTTATCGGTCTTGTCATTGGTGTTGCTGCGGCTGCCGGCGTGGTCTTGTATTTGAACAAGTCGCCGCTGCCGTTTAATAAACAGGTGCAGGCGGGCAACGCGATGCAAAACGGCAATGCCTCGGCCAATGGCAATGGTCAGCCCGTTGCCCCGGCTCAGCCTTTGGCCTTACCGGGCAAGCCGGGTGATCCGATTCCGGAAAAACGCTTCCAGTTCTACGACATTCTGCCGGGCAAGGCCGACGCGGTGCCGGACAAGGCGGCTAAACCAGAGGTCAAGAAGGAAGAGCCAAAGAAGGAAGAAGTGAAAGAGGAAGCGAAAAAAGAAGAGTCGAAGAAGGAGGATCCCAAGAAGGACGCGCCAAAAGAAAGCAAGACGCCGCTCTTCCTCCAGGCCGGTTCTTTCAGCACGGCGCAGGATGCGGACAACCAAAAGGCGAAGCTTGCGTTTATGGGTGTAGAGGCCGTGATCCAGCAGGTGATGATTCAGGACAAGAATCTCTTCCGCGTTCGGGTTGGCCCTTATATGAAGATCGATGAATTGAACAAAGTGCGTGCCGAGCTTGCCAAAGCCGGCATTGAAGCTCAGTTAGCCAAATAGGAGTCATGCATGAAATTTGCCCGTCGCAGTTTTGTCAGTAGCGTTTTTGCCCTTGGTGCCGCGTTGACCGTAGCAATGCCGTCCTTTGCCCAGACCGCCGGCAAGGATTACACAATGATCTCGCCAGTGCAGCCGACTGACGATGCGGCGAAGATCGAAGTGGTCGAATTTTTTAGCTACGGCTGCCCGCATTGTGCTGATTTCAACCCGCTGGTAAGCGCTTGGGCCGCCAAGCTACCGGCCGATGTGGTCTTCAAGAAAGTGCCGATCACCTTTGGTCGCGGCGCCTGGGAGAACATTGCCCGACTCTATTACACGCTCGAAATCACTGGCGATCTGGCGCGTCTGGAAGGCGATGTTTTCAAGGCGATTCACAGCGAAAAGGTCAATTTGTTCGAACAGGGCGCGTTGACCGAATGGGTGATCAAGAAAGGCGTTGATCCGAAGAAATTTGCCGATACCTTCAAGTCATTTGGTGTCATGAGCAAGGTCAAGCGCGGCGATCAGATGGCTCAGTCTTACAAGATTTCCGGCGTCCCGGCGCTGGCGATTGATGGCAAGTTCATGGTTGGTGGCAAGGATTTCAACGAGCAGCTGGCGATTGCCGACAAGCTGGTTGCCAAGGCCCGTAGCGAAAAGCCTGGCAAGAAATAATTGGCTTTGAAGGTATTTATCACAGGCGCCTCGTCGGGTATCGGCGAGGCGCTTGCCGTTTACTATGCCGGC
>Ga0136636_10001759_pt1 | contig 12752 bp, 6 predicted proteins | sample AntDrymUQ8522106_2_FD_104653 | JGI IMG/M metagenome (GOLD analysis project Ga0136636, IMG submission 104653) | Polar desert sand microbial communities from Dry Valleys, Antarctica - metaG UQ852 (21.06) | ecosystem: Environmental > Terrestrial > Soil > Desert | place: Antarctica: Dry Valley... | reverse complement strand
TGTACGATGCGTCCGTTAGCTTTCGAAATTAATTTTCGTCTCGGAAATAGGGGGAATTGTGCATAACGGTTTGCACCTACAAGAAGTTGGCGATTTCGAAGCACATAACTGTCTGCCTTCACAAAACTTGAAACGAAGCACAAAACTTCATTTAACCACTGAACCGCTAATTTCTTGTAGGTGTTGTTAGCGGTTCGGGCTTCTAGTTGGTAAATGTCTTATCAATTCGAACTCGCTCTGCTAATATTTTTGTTTTATTTACTTTTCTATTGTAGTTCCAGATAGTATAACTGATGATAGGTTGACCAATTGCAATAGGAATAATAAGCAAAAAAACTTGGGGTAAGAAGGGAAATAATTTTGAATTGTTTACTAAAAAAGCTGTAAATGCTGCAATAAACCCGTGTGACATTCTAAAAATATGAATGAACAGCCAATAAAATTTATTTGTCGGTTTCTTGATATAATTATATAAGTCAACACCACAACAATAAAGTCCAATTGTCGAAAATGCGAAAAGTACAATTGAGAAAAATACGTCTGTACTTAAATTAATAATTCCTAAAATGATGAATACAGAAGATGTTAGTAGCATTCCAATTGTCAAAACCCAATCAATAATTTGTGGCTTCTGTCCTTTGTTAAGAGTCTTGATAAATAATATTCTATAACCTGTAGCTGCTTGATAAAAACTAATAATTGCTATTGGAATAAATATATGAAGTTCTGGTTTAAAAATACCTGCATTAAGACCGAGTAATGTTGTGACCGCCATAGACCAAAAAAATATTTTCCCCGAAAGTCTATGTCTATCTTGTCCTTTTTTTGATATCATAGCTACAAGTCCACTTATTAAAGTCAAACTACCTGCAAGAATGTGAATTGGTTTTAAAATGTCTAAAATGCTCACATTTTATTTTAATTGTTTAATTTGGTAATGGACTTTTTTAGCCTGACCGCTAACGTTTTGTGCATGAGCAGTGGCGGTTGCTCGAAGTGCGTCACTGTCACACGAAGCCAAACGTAATTTGAAAAAATAAACTACAAATTTACACTGAACCCGCCATTGATTATGCATTTTGTTGTGTGGCGTTTGCTTGTCTCACGCTTTATTTGTTACACCTCATAAAAGTGTCTAGTACTTTTTCTGATTGCTCATATTCGGGGTCAATCGATAAACCTGTCAATAGTCGCTGGCAGTCCTCTTTTTTCGTAGCATATTGGTCTAATTCAACTAGTACCTTATCAATTAACTCTCTCCATTTTTCGAACGCGCCTTCCTTTTTCTCAACAAACACTTCATAAGTGTAGTCATTAAACATTTTTCCGAATTCAATGCAGTAATAATCTTTTATGCTGGAGTACATTATCCAGATTGTCCCATATGCTTTTGTGGAGTCCTGAATATGTTCAATATCTCGTCTCATCATTCTAGCGTGCACCTCACCCATATCGAAATAAAGTCGTTGTTTATCAAGCTCCTTTTCGTCCTTAGTCATTGTCACAGAGGTGGTCTTTATAAAAAATGGAGCAACGTAAACTTTCTCCAAGAGTCGTCCTCTGTCCCTTTTCTTTTTTGGAACGTCAAGAATTGATTTTAGTCCAACTTGTGCCGAAGCTTGAAGTCCTGCTTCTTTTTTAAGTCTCTTAAATTGGTCAGTCGGCTTACCTTTAAAGTCGGCATAAACAATTTTTGTCTCTTTAGTCCAGCCTTTAAGGTTTTGGTCTTCGGTCTTGAGTGTCTGTCCCGAAACTGTTACAGAAAGCACTGTCAACAGTGTAAGTAGTAGATTCCTTTTCATAATGTTTTTTTGTAACGATTCATTGTCCCACGTTTTTCCCTAAATCGAAGCAGAATCTTTTTCATCAAATGGCACACAACGTCTCTATATAGGAAACTCCGTTTCCTATATATCCCTATTATCATTCTAGTTTAACCCCCAAATTCTTACCCAACAGTTTAAACTGCTCCGCCCACTCTACTTCCAACTCTTTAGGGGTTTCATTTTTTCGCTCCTGCGAAAGTTCAAAATAGAAATTCTGGCTTTTATGAAAATTAGGTTCGAGTTTAAACTTTTGAAGCAACGGAAACATTCTATTTAACCGCTGGATGCGCTTTAGATTTTCGCGCTCACTGCTAATACGCTTCAACTCTTTGAAAATACTTTCTCCGGCCAACTGCGAAACTTTGCTTGGGTCTTCAATCTTAAAATTCCATTTTGCCAACTCCCCTACTATGCGCTCCATTTCTTTGATATTAATCTTATCGGATTGAAAAATCTCAATCAAGTCGGCATTCAATACATATTCAAAGGTAGTTTTGTAGATAATGGGTATGGGAATATTGTTGTTCGCTAGTGCATTGATTAATGGATAATCGCGGTCATAACTTTTGCGGAAGGATTGCACTAACTCAGCCATACTTTCCTGGGAAATCATGTCTAAGATTTTTCGCTTCTCATCCTGAAACAGTTGCCAGATGGTATACTTCTCGGGTCCAAAGTAAACCTGCATCAACCCAATTACATCGCCCAACCGTCCTTCTTCAAACGACTTCACCATGCGAAATTGCATACTGGCAAAGCGATCGGGTTCCATGTCCAAAGAAATATTTCCAATAATATTATGCTTCCCTAAATAGATAACAGCAAATGCAAACTTCTTTTCCGATCGGGTAACTATCGATTTAACTTTGGTTATACCCAGCGCCAACTTCTGTTCACCTGCTTCTTTCTTCACAAAGAAATCGTTGCTAGTTGTGTAGTTGAAAATATTCATGGCCTCCGTTTCTTCTTCAAAGATGGAAGAAACTGCATAGTGCATACCCACGCGCTGCAAGTTGGTGCGTGAGGGCAGCACTACATTTTTATATACGTTGGATCCGTTTTGATAGGTGGCCACATTACTCGGTGCCGTTTCCAATCGTTTCATAAATTCTTCTTCCAAATCAACCATACCAATCTGGTTAGCCAACTGAATTACGCGACAGGCATATTGCATTACCTGAATGGTTTCAATACCTGAAATCTCATCGAAGAACCAGCCACAACTGGTATACATCAACATGGCATGGCGCTGCATTTCCATGATGCGCAAAATCCGGTTAGCGGATGCATCGGTCAGGGCATGATCTTTAAGAAATTGGTTTATATTCTCATCGCTCCGCTTCAGTACAATGCTGATATACTCATTGCGAGCTTTCCAAGGTTCTTTAACAACTTTAATTGCTTCCCGTTCAAAAATTACTTCTACGCTATCGCGCAACCAGTCCAACGCTTCCCTCAATGGCTTGCGCCAGAGTTGATGATAGCCTGGTTTGCCGGAATTACAGCCGCAGTTATTTCGCCAGCGCTCGACACCATGTACGCAACTCCATGAACTATCTTCAATTATTTGGGCTTCCTCTTCGGCTGGGCACAAAGCAATAAACTGTGCGTAGTTGGTGAGCGTTGCATTTTTATCTTCCTCAATAAAGTCGAGGCAAAATGCCAACGCCATTTCACCATGCTTGTGATGGTGACCATAGGTTTCGCCATCCGTGGCCACGTGCACGAGCTGTGGCCTTGCATCATCTTCATTAAAGGTATTAAGAAGTCGATCGGCAAAGCGTTTGCCGTCATTCAACAACCCATTGAATGCAATGCCTTGCGAAATGTCACCTTCGTAAAAGAAAACAATGATTGATTTGCCACTTGGCAGGTTGCACCGATATGCTTTGGTGGTGTTAACACTTCGGTCATTTACAGGCTTCCACTCTGTATCGCCAATTTTGCGCACGGCCTTAGCCTGGCGCGGTGCCAGAATTGTAAACTTAATATCATTTTCCGCTAAGACTTCAAGTGTTTCAGTATCAACGGCTGTTTCAGCTAACCACATACCTTCGGGTTTGCGCTTAAACCGGTATTCAAAATCACGAATACCCCAAATTATTTGAGTTTCCTTATCGCGCCTGTTTGCCAATGGCATGATGATGTGGTTATAAACCTGAGCCACCGCTGAACCATGACCGCCAAAATTCTTCTCACTCAATTTGTCAGCTTCTAATATTGCCTCATAAGTATCGGGCGCATACACTTCCATCCAAGAAAGAAGCGTAGCTCCAAAGTTGAAACTGATGCGGGCATAGTTGTTAACAATGTTTTTAATAATGCGCTCTTCATCGAGGATACGCGAAGTAGCATTGGGTTCGTAACACTCAGCGGTTATGCGCTCGTTCCAATCATGATATGGATGCGCTGAATCCTGAACTTCAATTACTTCAAGCCAGGCATTTTCACGCGGGGGTTGATAAAAGTGGCCGTGAACACAAACGTATTTATTAGAACCAGAAGACATGGGGAATTACAAATTTGGAAGGACGAACTTAGATTTACGAATTAAGATTTTCAGTTTATAGATTAAAACCGTTTAGTTAGCCATTTTCTTTAAGACCTCACCCCTTCCTTCACATTCGTTCCGGTAGGCAAGCCCACCCCTCTCCAGAGGAGAGGGGTGACTGAACTTCTTAAATTCGAAGTTCTTTACAAAGCGCCCAAAACTGTTCTTAAGTAACCGACATTTATTTATGATGACGAATTTAAACATTGACTAATTTACTACTTACCGATTACTGAATACCTCTTACTGAATACCGATCACCAGCTACTAAATACTCAAGACTAACAACTCGATACTACTCTAAATCAAATTCTGCTTTTTCTTCCTGAAGTTTTAAAATAGAAATCCCCAACGGAGGTAATGTTATAGATACTGAATAATCTTTGTTATGATATTTTACCGGAGTTGTATTCAACACGCCTTGATTCAACACACCACTTCCTCCATATGTCAACTCGTCTGAATTAAAAACTTCTTTCCATGTTCCTCGAAAGGGAACTCCGATCCGATAAAGATTTCGGGCTTCGGGTGTAAAGTTACAAACCACAATCAGTGAATCTTCTTTAATCTCGGATTTGCGCATATAAACAATCACACTGTTTTCACGATCGGAATAGTCAATCCATTCAAAACCACGATCATCAAATTGATATTGATAGAGCGCTGGCTCGGCTTTATAAAATGCATTCATATCTTTAACTAAGGTATGAACACCCCGATGGCCGGCATGATCTAACAAATACCAGTCAAGGCTACCATCATGATTCCACTCAGCAGTTTGTCCAAACTCGGCACCCATAAACAGAAGCTTTGAACCAGGATGCGTAAACATATACCCGTACATCAGGCGCAGGTTAGCAAACTTGCGCCACTCATCCCCAGGCATGCGCCCCATTAGCGAACCTTTTCCATGCACCACTTCATCGTGCGAAAGTGGCAACATAAAATTTTCTGTAAAGGCATACACTGCGCTAAAAGTGATTTCGTTTTGATGGTATTTTCGATGTACCGGATCGGACTGAAAGTAATGCAGTGTATCATGCATCCAACCCATCATCCACTTTTGTCCAAATCCAAGACCCCCTAGGTAAGTAGGTTTAGAAACACTTGGCCATGCAGTCGACTCTTCGGCTATCGTAACCACATCTGGGAAATTGCCGTAAACAACTTCATTAAATTCTTTGAGGAATGCAATTGCCTCAATATTTTCATTGCCACCATATTCATTCGGAATCCATTCACCATCCTTACGAGAATAATCTAAGTAAAGCATGGAGGCTACTGCATCCACGCGCAGTCCGTCAGCGTGAAATAGTTCTATCCAAAATAATGCATTGCTTATAAGAAAAGATCGAACCTCAGGACGACCATAGTTATAAATGTAGCTGCTCCAATCCGGATGAAATCCTTTTCGCGGATCGGCATGTTCGAACAAATGGGTGCCATCAAATTTATAAAGCCCATGGGCATCACCCGGAAAATGTGAAGGAACCCAATCTAGTATTACACCGATCTCGGCTTCATGAAAAGCATCCACTAGTTCCATGAACTCCTGCGGAGAACCAAATCGGCTTGTTGGCGCAAAGTATCCTGTAAGTTGATAACCCCACGATCCAAAGAATGGATGTTCCATTACAGGAAGGAATTCTACGTGCGTGAATCCACTTTCTTTCACATAGCTAACCAACTCTGAAGCCAATTCCTTATAACTCAGTGAACGATTGCCATCCTCTAGTTTTCGCTTCCAGCTTCCGGCATGCACTTCATAGACAGAATATGGCTTTGGATTCTTCTCATTCTTTTTTCTTTCCTTAAGCCAGTGACTATCGCGCCATTTATAATCATGATCCCAAACAATGGAAGCGGTCTTAGGTGCTATCTCGGCATAAAACGCAAACGGATCTGCCTTTTCTAAAATTTCGCCTGTATTGGAGTGGATTGAATATTTATACACCTCGCCTTTACCAATGCCTGACAAAAATCCTTCCCAAATTCCAGACTCATCCCAACGTGGTGAAAGCTTATGACCGTTGCCATTCCAACTATTGAAGTTGCCAATAACAGAAACACTTCGTGCATTGGGTGCCCAAACTGCAAAATAAGTACCTGCTTGCTTCTTAAACGTGGCCGGATGGGCGCCTAATTTTTCATAGAGTTTAAAGTGCTTACCACTTTTAAACAGATGAATGTCGAAGTCAGTAAGCAGACTAAAACTGTCGTGCTCTGTTGTTTCGTCTTTTGAACTTTTTTTCTTTGCCATGGTAGTTAGCTTTTCTTTTTCCTTCCATCTTTTGCCTCAAAATATCGATTCATCTGATAGTAAATTCCGCGTAAAGGAATATTTACCCAATCGGGTCTACTGTTTAACTCATAGCCCAATTCGTAAATTGCTTTTTCGAGCAAATAGGTTCGGATTAAAATTTCATCCTGATCAGTTAGATTGCTGTCAAGACCTGAGCGCTCCAAGTAAGCACCCAGATAAAATCTACTAACGTAATGCTGCCACTGTTCAGCCCATTGCATCAGGAACTCAATATCTTTTTCTCGATAATTTTCATTCAATAAAATTTTGCCGAAAGCAGCATAGTGAAACGATCGCATCATGCCTGCCACATCTTTCATTGGGTTTTTCTTCAACCTTCTTTCGCTGAAACTAAACCCCGGCTCACCTTCAAAATCGATAATAATAAAATCTTTACCTGTGAATAATACTTGCCCCAAATGAAAGTCGCCATGAATGCGGGTTTTGATTGCATTCATTTTCACCTTATAAATTTCGCTAAAACATTCCATCACATCATCCTCCATGGCCAACACTTTCTTAGCAAGCGCCTGCGTTTCGTCATTAAGCTTACCCAATGATTGCTCTAATAATTTAAATCGGTCTCGGGTAAGTTTCCGTAAGGCCGAATAAAGAGACCGCTGATAATTAGCGTTAAAATAATCGGGTGCAAAAGCCGGATCGGTTTTATCAGAGGCTAAGGCAAGGTGCATTTCGGCAGTGCGCTGTCCCAGCCGAACCACACGTTCGTAAAATCCACGGCCAATAAACTCCTGAATCAATTCTGGCGCTTCTTCAAACTTTATTGCCGCTTTATTTACTAGTGCGGGTAGCTTCTCCTTCTTTGCCTTGGCCATAACCCGCTCGTAGAAGCGACCGACTGAATCAATGGTCATTACCCACGAGTCGCCCTGGTTCTCTACTTTTTCCTGCAATAACCCAAGCACGGTTGTGTTACCATTGTTATCCCTGTATTCAACACTTCCCGCATACTTGGGAGCATTTCTAAAGGATGTATTCTCCGACAGAAAGCGAATAATTTCAAGGTCAGGATTAATCTCTTGTTCAATCTTTCTATAGAACTTAAAGAAGTATTGATCATTATAGATAATAGCTGTGTTACTTTGATCGGCTTTCAATATTTTTGAATCAATCGTATGAGCATTCAACTTTGTGAATACACTACTATTGAATTCCAGCGTTCCTTCATCATCTTTAATCCGTACTTTTCTATCCATACTTGCAAACATGAAATCGCGGAAGCCTTTATGATAACTGCTATCTAGTACAAAACCAACCTTGCCCTGAATGTCGGCTCTACAAATTACACTTTGCGCAGTGTATTCTACCTTATCAAAAATGCTGTCGGATGGTATGAAGCACATAGGCAAAAAATACAACTCAGGCAGGCGCTGCACATAATGAACTTCTACAATGGTAAGGTAGTGTGTCTCCCCTTCCGCCTTAAGGGGAATGATTTTATTAATAGTCATCTTACTGATGGCACGCGCTTTGCCACCAAACCACCGGCATTTCTTCATGAAAGGTTGTAGCACTTTTCGCTCTAAAACCCGCATGTCGTTATAATTCGAAAAAGCACGTTCCCATGAAAGATCAGACTTAAACAGAAACAGTTCATTGGCATCGCCATCCTTTGCTTTCTTTTCAGTAGCGTCTGCCTGAAACCAGAAGTAACCATAGGGGCCGATGGTAATAGAGTAGTCACCCTCGCCCACATTCATAAACCTGTTCTGACTAAAAACTTCTGTAATATCACAGTCTTTAAATTGCTTTAGATCAAGCGTGGTTGCTTGCGAAAACTGCGAAAGGTTGGCCACCACAATAATGTGTTGCTTCTCATAGCTGCGAACAAAACACAATATCTTAGAGTTCGTGCTTTCAATAAACTTAATATCTCCACGACCGAATAGATTTAATCGCTTACGCATGGCCAGCACATTCTTTATCCACCACATTAATGAAGATGGATTTTCTTCCTGTGTAGCCACATTAATCGACTCGTGACGATAAACGGGATCACTCACAATAGGCAAATAAAGTTTCTGTGGGTTTGCCAATGAAAATCCGGCATTCAAATTCATATTCCATTGCATGGGTGTGCGCACCCCAAATCGATCGCCTAAATAAATATTATCACCCATTCCAATTTCATCGCCATAGTAAAGCACTGGCGTGCCGGGTAGTGAAAATAGTATTGTATATAATAATTCAATTTTTCTTCGATCGTTGCTTAACAAAGGTGCTAACCGCCTCCGTATTCCAAGATTATGTTTCGTGTGGGGATCTGTGGCATAGGCCTTGAAGAGATAGTCTTTCTCTTCTTCAGTAACCATTTCAAGCGCGATCTCGTCATGATTGCGCAAGAACAAGGCCCATTGACTATTTGGGGGAGTTGTTGGAGTTTGTTCAAGAATATCAATTATAGGATAGGAGTCTTCCGTTCTTAACCCAAGATACAAGCGCGGCATCAAGGGGTAGTGAAAATTCATGTGGCACTCCTTTCCATCGCCAAAATACTCGGCAGCATCCTCTGGCCACAAGTTAGCTTCGGCTATTAAAATCCGGTCTTCGTAATGTTTATCAATATGGCTGCGAAGTCGTTTTAAAAATGCATGTGTCTGCGGCAGGTTTTCACAACTTGTTCCTTCTTCTTCAAACAAGAAAGTAACAGACGAAAGTCTGAATCCATCAACACCCATTTTCATCCAAAAGTCAACAACCTTGATCATTTCAAGTTGCACCTGTGAATTCTCAAAATTCAACTCTGGTTGGTGACGATAGAAACGATGCCAAAAGTAGGCCTTTGCAACATTATCCCAGGCCCAGTTCGATGATTCATCATCACTGAACATAACACGCGCTTCTTTATATTTATCGGCTGTTTCACTCCATACATAATAATCCTTGTATCGCGAGCCTGGTCGTGCAGCACGCGATTTCTGAAACCAGTGGTGTTGATCAGAAGTATGATTTAGCACAAGCTCAGTAATTACTTTTATCCCCCTGTTGTGGGCTTCCTTTAAAAATAATCTGAAATCTGCTAGCGTTCCATAGTCCTCATGAATATCGCAATACTCGGTTATGTCATACCCATCATCCTTTAATGGAGACGGAAAAAAAGGTAGCAGCCAGATTGTATTGATACCCAGGTCTTCGAGGTAATCGAGTTTTTGAATCAACCCCTGAAAATCTCCAATACCATCACCGTTGCTATCATAAAAAGAACGTACGCTTAACTCGTAGATAATCGCATCTTTAAACCAAAGTGGATCGGTATGTTTTGCAGAAGCCATGGTTACATGTTTGATTCGTGAATATGCAACTTAAATATGTGGAAAGGCATTTTGTTTGGATTGAGGTTAACAAAGTTCCATTCTTGCGTCCAGGTGTAATGCTCGTCTGTAATCAGATCGTGGAGTTTAACATTAATCTTATCAGTCAATTTCAATCGTTCCTTCGGCAATTGGATGTATCCGTTTTGTCCATTGTTAGGATCAAGGTTTACCACAACCAAAATAATATTTGAAAGATCATCCGTTGCCTTTATGTAAGCAACTATCTGATTATTTTCAATTGCGCAGAACTGTGTGTTCCACGTAGACTGCAGAGCAGCATTTTCTTTTCTGATTTTGTTTAACAAACTCATGATATCTGTCATTCGGTTGGTTCGCTTCCAATCATAATGACGCACTTCATATTTCTCAGAATTGAAATATTCCTCTCTTCCTTGTATGGGAGTATTTTCATAGAACTCATACGATGGCCCGTATACACCATAATTCGATGAAAGCGTGGCAGCCAGGGCATAGCGAAGAATAAAACTGTTTTCGCCTTGATTTTGTAGGTGGTAGGGCAATATATCGGGTGTATTCGGCCAGAAGTTTGGTCTGAAGAAATTTCTAGAAGGTCCGTAAACCAACTCGTTTACATACTCAATCAATTCTTGTTTTGAAACGCGCCATGTGAAATACGTATATGACTGCGTGAAACCAACCTTGCCTAACGAATCCATAATCTTGGGCCGCGTAAATGCTTCCGCTAAAAATATGGTGTCCGGGTATTCTTTTTGCACCTCTGCAATTACCCATTGCCAAAATGCAATTGGTTTTGTGTGTGGGTTATCAATTCTGAAAACGGAAACCCCGTGTTCAATCCAAAAGATGAAAACAGATTTCAATTCTTCCCATAACTCTTTCCAATTATCCGTTTCGAAATTGAATGGAAAAATATCCTGATACTTCTTTGGCGGATTCTCAGCATACTGAATAGAACCATCAGGCCGTTGCTTAAACCATTCGGGATGGGCCGTTACATAAGGATGATCAGGTGCACATTGAAAAGCAATATCCATAGCCAAGTCAATTCCTAACTTCTTGGCCTCAATAACTAGCTTTTTAAAATCCTCAAGTGTTCCTAATGCAGGAAGTATTGATTTATGACCACCTTCACCGCTACCAATTGCCCAAGGCGAACCGGGCTCACCTTTCTCAGAACGAACATTATTATTCTTTCCTTTGCGATTAATTTTTCCTATCGGATGAATGGGCGGAAAGTATAGCACATCAAAACCCATAGCTGCAATGCGTGGCAACAGTCTGATGCAATCTTGAAACGTACCATGCTTGCCAGAGTCCATCGAAGCTGAGCGTGGAAAAAATTCGTACCATGCCGAAAAGTTTGCTTTTGCATATTCAACCTGAATTCTAACTTCTGTTTCTAATTTTGTTTCGTTTGCTCGAAGGGGATTACTATGAACGATTCCTGCAAACGCAGGACTTAGCACAAAATCGATAGCAGATTGATAACGGGATGTATCCTCAAGCTTTTTAATGTGTGGCAGTAACGTTGAATTTGTTTTTGATAATTCTGTAAGCAGCAAAGCCCCCTCCATCAATTCAACTTTTACATCAACCTTTGCTGCCGCCTTCTTCTTGAACCCATCATACCAGGTATCGAAGTGATCAACCCAGGCTTGAATAGTAAATTCATAAATACCGGTTTCAGAAACAGCGAAAGAGGCACTCCACCGATCGTTAAAGGTTGGGTTTAACTCTGCGGTCTCCCACTTTTTAGCACCTTGCTTCTTATATAAAACTTCTGCGCGAATGTGATCATGGCCATCGCCAAAAATGGTGGCCGAAACATCTACGCGCTCGCCCACAGTTCGCTTAGCCAGATACAACCCATTATCTACCAACGGCTGTACATCTTCAATTATTACTCTCGACTTACCATTTTCCATCAACTTAGGCTGTTACTTTAATATTACTGAAGCATAGGCAGGTATTACAACCACATTGTTATTTACCTCCACTTCACCTTTAGAACTAAAATCAACTTTACTAAAAACACTTAATTCGTTTTCCAATCGCACCGTAATTTCTACATCCGATACATTATTAATTATCAATAGTTGTTCAGGTCCTTTCTTTCTTATAAAACTTACAAGCTCTCGCACGCTTAAGGGTGAGCTTTCAATACTGCCATAGGTTAACGCTTCACTTGAATTTCTATAATGAATGAAACGCTTGTAAAAGTTATACAAGGATTCCGGATCGCTCTTCTGTTTGGATAATGGAATTACAGATTGATCTGAACTGTAGGTTGGAGTCTCCCAACTTGTCTGCATAGCATCACTCTTCCCTTCGGCCCACACAAAAGGCTCGCGGATTAATTCATCAGGCTTGCGCCCCATCATTCCTATTTCTTCACCATAATAAATGTAGGGAGTGCCGGGTAAAGTGAGTAAAATTCCTGCCGCCACGCGCGCTTTTTTTACATCATCACCCAACTCGCTTAGAATTCGATTCTGGTCATGATTCTTTAAGAATGTAGCATCAATAAATTCAGACGTACTTGAATTATAAAAATCATTTATCTGCTTGTACTTGCTTATGAGGCCAATAGTATCCTTACCTGCATTTACCACTGAAGTGATTGCATAGCCCATATCAAAATTAAAAAGAGCCGGTAATCCTTTCAGATAAGGTGCCACATCTTTCGCGTTTGACCACACCTCGCCTACCAGATAAACTTCCGGCTTAATTTTTTGCATCTCTTCGCGAAACCATAT
>Ga0136636_10001758_pt1 | contig 12753 bp, 6 predicted proteins | sample AntDrymUQ8522106_2_FD_104653 | JGI IMG/M metagenome (GOLD analysis project Ga0136636, IMG submission 104653) | Polar desert sand microbial communities from Dry Valleys, Antarctica - metaG UQ852 (21.06) | ecosystem: Environmental > Terrestrial > Soil > Desert | place: Antarctica: Dry Valley... | reverse complement strand
GCTCAGGCTGGCCAGGTAGCGATTCTCACGCACCCAGACCACAAGCTCGTCGCGGCTGAGCACGCGCCATAGCAGCACGTCGCCGCTGGAGGAGCTTGAGAAGGCGGTGTGGCCGCCGGGTCCAAAGCCCACGTTCAAGATCAGGCCGTCGTTCTCGGCGTAGCGTGCTAGCTCAGTTGCGCTCGCAACATCCCACAAGATTATCGCCCTATCATCGCCGCCAGAGAGCAGCAGCCGGCCGTCGGGGCTCAACTCCACGCTGCGCACCGTGCGCGTGTGGCCCTCGAAGCTGCGCTCGACGCTCTGGCTGGCAAGATCCCAGAGCTTGACGCTGCGATCCCACGAGCCGGTGATCGCCTTGGTGCCGTCGGCGCTAAACGCCACGGCGGTGACGACATCCTGGTGCCCCACAAGCCGCGCGCGTATTTGTCCGCTGGCCACATCCCAAACACGCGCAGCAGGGATATCGATGTCGCTCGTGCCCGCGATCGCCAGCGTGCCGTCTGGGCTGAAGGCCAGCGACCAGCTTACGTTAGCGTCTTTGTCCTGCTCGAACCTGCGGATCAGGCTGCCGTCCACGGCGTTGTACAGCTGCGGCACGCCCTTGTCGAAGGCGACCAGCACCAGGCTGCGATCTGGGCTAAAGGCAGCGTTGATAATCGCGCTATCAGGCGCATCGCGCAGCCTGGTCACCTCTGTGTTGCGCTCAAGATCCCAGACGATCAGGTTCAGCTCGTCGTCGCGAATCAGGGCGCGGCTCCCGTCGGGGCTCAGGGCGAACTGCTCGAACGTGAGCTGCATGCGCGCCTGCTCGCTGCCGTCGGCAATGCTCCAGACATACGCCTGATCGCCCACGAGCGCCACCAGCCGCTCGCCATCAGCGCTCAGGCGCGCCGTCGTCGCCACACGCGGCATGTCGGGTGGGGTATAGTCGCGCAGCCGCTGGCCACCACGCACATCCCACTGGCGCACGCTGCGGTCGAAGCCGGCGGTAAGCACCGAGCGCCCCAGCGGGTCGAAGGCCACCTGGTTCGCCTCGCCCTTGTGGCCCCTGAACACCGCCAGCACCACGCCCCACTCACCGTCCCAGAGCCGGATGCTCAGGTCGAGCGAGCTGCTTACAAAGCTCTGGCCATCGGGCGCAAAGTCGATGCTCAGGACTTCCCCGTCGTGGCCGAAGTACGTGTAGTAGAGGCTGGCCGCCCCCACGCCGTTGGCGAGGCTCCAGATCTGGATCAGGCCGTTTTCGCAGCCAACGTACAGCCGGTGCGTACCGAGGAGCGGGTGGTATCGCATGGTTGTGCCGATGCAGAGCAGGGTGTCGGGGCCATCGCTGTAGGTCAGTGTGGCTTGGGCGCGTTCGCCGCCAGCCAGCGGATCGATCTCGCGCAGCGTCCCGTCGTTGAAGAGCGCGATCAGGGCGCCGCTCTCGTCTACGCTCAGCCCGCTCACCTTCACGCCAGCTAGTGCGAAGAGCAGCGTATCGAAGCGCTGGGCGCCAACATCCCAGCGCAAAACAGAGCCGTCGAGCGAGCCGGTGAAGGCCGTGGCACCGTCGGGCGAGAGCGCCAGGGCGCTGATCGGCTCGCCGTTGCCGCCCGCAAAGCTTCTGCCGCCCACCGCGTCGAGTATCTCTAGCGTGCCGCGATCAGTCGCGATCACAATGCCGCTCCGATCTGGCAGAAAGGCGAAGGCCCGCACGCCGCCAGAGGCCCGCACGCTGCGCTGCTCCACGCCGCTCGCTGGGTCCCAGGCGCGCACGTTGCCGGTGTCGTCGCCGGCGATCATCAGGGCGCCGTCGGGGCTGAAGGCCGCCGCAAAGACCGGGGCGTCGAAGCCAAAGCGCCGTCGCGCGCCTGCGTCGGCGGCCTCGGCCAGCACAAAGTAGGCCTGCGGCTGCGGGTTGCCGCGCTCCACCGCCGTCAGCGCGAGCGCCAGGGCCTTGTCGTTCTCGCCGCGGGCAAGAGCGGCCCCGGCATCGGCGACAATGGCGCGCTGCGCGGCCTCGTGGGCGTTCGCGTCTGCCAGGGCGCGCTGCTCACCGGCAATGCTCCAGAAGACCAGGGCGGCGATGGCGGCGGCAACGGCCGCAACGGCGATGCCCGCCGCGATCAGGGCGCGGCGGCGCAGCTTGATGGCCGAGGCGCGGGCCTCGTCGGCGCGCTGCTGCTGCTCGCTCGCCAGGGCGCGGGCCTGGTCGAGCTCGCGCTGGCGCGCCTGCTCACGCTCGGCGGCCTCGCGCTGGCCCAGCGCTGAGCCAGCATCCACAAAGCGCCGCTCCGGGTCGTTCAGCGCAAAGCGCGGGCGCTCGCCCAGCGCAAGCGCCTCGCCCAGGCGGCCGCCGCGCAGCAGGTAGCCCTCGTCGTGCCCGGCCTGTTCCCAGTCGCGCGCCGCCTGGCCGACCGCCTCGCGCAGCAGCAGCGCCCCCCGGTCCTCGATCAGCCAGATGCGCAGCCGGGGCCAGCCACGGATCAGCGCCTCGTGGGCAACCTCCACCATCTCCTGGCCCGTCGGGCTGATCCCGGTGACGAGCAGCCGCGCGTCGGCCAGCCGGTCCACCAGCGCCCGCACTGGCGCCGGGTCGGCGCTGGCGGGCACCAGCTCGCTGAACACCACGCGCTGGCGGGTGTCGCGCCGCTGCTCGGCCTCCTCGCGGTCCAGGCGGGTTAGGCGCACAAAGATCGCCCGCAGCCGCTCCTGCTCACTTGGCGCGCTGCGGGCGTAGATCGCGTCGGCGGTGAAGGCGATCGCCTGCTGGATGCCGCCGATCGCGCGGTACTCCAGGCTGCGTAGCCAGCGCCCCCGGCGGCGTTGCCATAGCTCCTGGAGCGCGTGCTGGAGCAGCGGCATGGCCCCCGGCTCGTCGCGCACGTCGTCGAGGATCTGGCCGCTCAGGTCGGCCTCGAAGCGCAGCCCCACGGCGGCGGCCTGGAGCTCGATCACCCGCCGCAGCTCCTCGGGCGACAGCGGCGTCACCAACTCCTGCTGGGCCTGCACCGCCTCGCGCAGCCTGGCGTGGGGCGCAAGCTCGTCGAAGAAGTCCGCCCGCATGGTGATCACGGTCGGCATGCGGCTCGGCAGCCGCAGCAGCTCCTCGAAGAAGCCCTTGCGCTCCTCGCCATCTGTACAGAGCGTGAAGGCCTCCTCGAACTGGTCGATCACCAGCACAGCCTGCGCTTCGGCTCCGAGCGGCGCCAGGGCGGCCGCCAGCGCGGCGCGCGGATGATCCCCTGGCGTGAGCGTCACCAGCTGCAGCTCTGGGGCGCGCGCCTGGAGCGCCGGCAGCAGCCCGGCGAAGACCAGCGACGATTTGCCGCTGCCGCTTGGCCCCACCACAGCCAGGAATGGGTGCTCGCCCAGCCGCTTCTGAAGCTGCCCCACCAGCTGCTCGCGCCCGAAGAAGAAGGCGCGCAGTTCGGCCTGGAACGCGCGCAGGCCGGGGAAGGGGCAGCGTACATCGTAGGCCGATACGGCGTTGCCAAGCGCCAAAGCCTGGAAGCTCAGCTCGGTGGCCTCGCCGCAGATCGTCTCAATCTGGGCCATGGCCGTGCGCTGCTCCCTATCGGCCGCAGCGCTCAGTCGGCCAGGCTCGCCCTGCGCTGTCTGCCGCGCTATGGCGCTCGCCTCCACGAGCTCTTTCCGCAGCACGGGCGCTCGCGCATCCACCAGCGCCACCAGGCTGGTTAGCCCGAACTCGATCTCGGTCGCAGTAAGTGCGCGGTCGAGGGCGTCGCTGAAAAGCGGCCTGCCGCCGAGGCTGCTGAACAGCACCGGCACCGCCACAGCGCTCTGCTCGGCGAGGCTCGCCGTGGCCTCCACCAGCGCCCGATCTGGCTCGCCGTGATCGCGCAGCCGCTGGTAGAACTTTGTGGTCAGCTCCAGTGCGGTCGCGGTCGCCACCCGCTCGGTCATCGCGAGCACTGCGGGCATGCCGATCTCACCTACCAGGCGCTGGGCGAGACCGCCGATCGCCCGATCCGCATCGGCGCTGGCCGTCTCGCAGCTCGCCAGAAACGTAAAGTGCGGCAGCCCGCGCGCGCCCTGGAGCCCGCTCAGCCGCTCGATCAGGCGTGAGCCGCTTACGGCGTCCACAGCGGCTGGGCCCGCGTTGCCCGCCAGGTAGATCACGGTCTCGCCGCCCTGCACCACGCGCCCATGGGCCACGACGTGCAGGAGCGTGTAGGGCGCCGCAGTCAGCTGCTCGCAGAGCGCGTCGAGGGTCGGGCGCCCATCGGCGCCGGGCAGATCGGCGAGCACAGCGCAGGGGATCTCGCCAAGCGCTGTTCTGGCGCCGTCAACAGCGGCGGCCAGGTCGAATTTGCCCAGGCCGTAGCGCGACAGCTCATCGGGGCTCGCGGCCACGATCAGGGCGCGCAGATCGCGGCGCCCGAAAGGCGGAAAGCGCCGGTCCGCAAGGCTTGGCAGGTAGCGCGAGAAGGGCGCCCGCTGATTGCGCGCCAGCGGCAGCCAGACGCCGTCGACAGGCGCCTGCAGGCGCTCCCAGCGCAGGGCACGCAGGCTCTGCTCCTCTACAAAGAGCAGCACGCGCAGCCGATCCTCGGTGCGCGCAAGCGCCTCGACAAAAGCGTCGCGGATCTCGTCGCGGAACAGCGCCTCGCTCAGCGCGCGGCCGTAGCCCTCGGTGTCAGCCTCCAGCGCCGCAAGCTGGTCTTGGTCGACCCTCATGGCGCCCTCAACGCGGATCGGCAGCTGCGCGCCGCCCTGGCTCTCCTCCACGACAATCGGGTAGCCGCCCTCACTCAGCCGCTGGAGCGTGATCTCGAATGTGTGTAGAGCCGCCATGGCAGCATTATACAGCCCGTAAGGGCGCCGCTTGTGGGGGTGCGGCGTATCGTTTCGCGCGAGCCTGCATCCGCCCGCCCGGGGCGCACCTGTGGCGGCGGGCGTTGGTCCACCTAGCCGCGGCTTCAGCCGCCAGGCACCGGGAACGTCACCGCCTCCCCGAATGCGAACCGCACACAATAACCAAGCCCCAGCATTGCTGGGGCTTGGTTCGCTGTTCTTTAGTTTCGGTCGGAGCACTTGCGTAGCAACGTACTGGTTTTGTGTCTGAGTAGTGCTGCTGGCTCCCTGATGCAACCGTGTGTGCTAGGTTGGGAGTGTGATGGTGTGCTAGGTTGGGAGTGTGGTGGTGTGCTAGGTTGGGAGTGTGGTGGTGTGCTGAGTTGGGAGTGTGGTGGTGTGCTGAGTTGGGAGTGTGGTGGTGTGCTGGGTTGGGAGTGTGATGGTGTGCTGGGTTGGGAGTGTGGTGGTGTGCTGGGTTGGGAGTGTGATGCGGCTGCGTCTCTCAGAAGGCCAGTCCAACCTAAACTTACGGAACAGCGGTGAGTGATTGTTGATGGAATGTTGTGCGGCGCTCACTCACCAGTACAGGATAGCACCCTGGTGAGCGCGGCTCAATGGCGCATGAGTATGGCCATGGGCCGCACACAGTACTATGGCTTTCACCCCATGAAGTACCACGGCGTTGCGTCAGCCGCGCGCCGCCCGCACAAAGCGCTGCACCCGCTCGCGATCCACTCGGTTGGCGATCTCGCCCTCGATCTTGACGCTGCTGCCCACGATCACGCCGTCGGCCACCTCCATAAACGCGCTGATATTTGCCTCGCTGGTGCCGCTCCCCAACATAATCGGCGTGTCGCCCGCCAGCCGCTTCGCCTCGCGTACCTTCTCCAGATCCGGGGCGTCGCCCGTCATGCGGCCGGAGATGATCATGGCGTCGGCTCCGAAGAAGCGCGTCCACTCGATGTGGGTCGCCAGATCGATCCCAGGGAAGCGCACCGAGTGCTTCTTGTCTACGTCGGCGAAGAGCTTGATCTGCTCCGCGTTCAGCTCCTTGCGGCGCCGCAGCAGATCAGCGGCGCAGCCCTCGTCCCAGCTGCCCGCATCCCACACGCCCGCCCCGGTGAACATACAGACCCGGATGAAATCTGCGCCTGATGCAATCGCGATGCCCAGCAGCGCCACGCCGCCGTTATGCACCAGGTTGATTCCCATCGGCAGCTGTGGCACCGCCGCGCGCACTTTCGCTGCCACCACCGCCTGGGCCGCGATGCTCTCCGGCTGCACATGCGCCCCCGCCCGGAAGGGCACATCCCACATGTTTTCCACGATCAGCCCGTCGCAGCCGCCCTCGGCCAGCGCCGTGGCGTCGCGCACGGCCTCCTCAATGATCGTCTTCATGCCGTAGCCGCTGTAGCCGGGCGCACCAGGCAGCGGCCAGCAGTGAACCATCCCGATCACCGGCTTTGGGCGCCCAAAGATCGTCGCCAGGTCGGTGACGCGCAGCGCGTCGAGGCGTTCTTTCCATGCGGGCTTCACGAATTTTTGACCTTTCGCGCGCATCTTTTCGTCTCAAATGCGCGTTTGTATAATGACAGACTTGTCACCACAGAGTTTACATTGGAGCGAGCAGGTAATGCAGCGAGTAGTCGAGGCGGGCGACGATCTCTGCCCTGGTGGGCAGCGCGTCGGCCGCGCCGGGCCGCGTGGCGGTGAGCGCGCCCAGCATGTTTGCCACAGCTGCCGCAGCGAGCAGGTCTGTGCCGCGCAGCAGCGACCAGGCGTAGCCGGCCGCAAACGCATCGCCGCAGCCGTTGGTGTCAACAACCGGCACCGATGGCGGCAGCACGCTCATGCGCATCTCGCCCTCCGCCACGCTACAGCCCTGGGCTCCACGCTTGATAGCCACATGCTGCACCCCAGCCCTCAGCAGTTCCTTGATCGCCGACGACAGGCTCTGGTTCGGCAGCAGCGCCCGCAGTTCGTCCTCGTTCATGGTGAGCAGCCAGACTCTCGGCAGCAGCCCCAGCAGCAGGCGGCGGGACGCCCGGATCGTCGGCAGGCAGAGATCAAGGCTCACCGGGATGCCGCGCTCTACCGCCAGGTTGATCGCGCGCACGGCCGCCGCCCGCTGCGGCCCCTCCAGCAGCGCGTGGCCGCAGACAAACAGCAGCCCGCAGCCATCCAGCATCATTGGCCCGATCGCTGCCGGATCGCAGCGCACGTTCGCCCCACGAAAGCTGAGAAAGGTCCGCTGGCCCTGCGGCCCAACCACCACGCTGCACAGGCCCGTCGCGATCTCCTGATCGATCTGAATGTGGGAGCGGTCAAGCTCGGCGCGCCGTGCCGCCCGCAGCGCAACCTCGGCGGCCGGATCGTCGCCCACGCGGCCCACCAACCGCACCCTGGCGCCCAGACGGGTCAGCGCGATCGCCACATTCAGGCCCGCCCCCCCGCTGTTCCAGCGCAAATCGCTCGCGGGCAGATCGTCGCCCTCCTGCGGAAAAAACGGCACCGCAACGCTGAGATCGGCGTTGATGTCGCCAAGCACGACGACGGCCAGGGCGGGTTCGCTCAACATCTGGTGCTCGTTGGCATAGTATCCTGATTTGTTGCTTGCCATTAGACAGGCCAACAGTGTACAATTCGTCTCTACAATCGGCAACTTCGCACAGCCTCGGGCGCCACGTATCGCCTCCACAGCAGGGGTACGCCCTATGAGCTTGCTCACAATAGACCGGCGGGTCGACGCGGCCATGGAAGAGATTTTAATTATCGACGATAGCGAGCAGATCGCTGGGCTTCTGGCGAACTATGTTCTGCCCGAGCTTGGCTATCGCCCGATCGTCGCCCATACTGGTCGCCAGGGCCTCCAGCGTCTGCGCGCTCAGCTCCCCGACCTGATCCTGCTCGACCTCCAGCTGCCCGATATTAGCGGCCTCGAGCTGCTGCGCCTGATCGCCCAGGAGGGCTACGACGTCCCTGTGATCCTGATGACCGCCCACGGCTCCGAGAATATCGCTGTGGAGGCCTTCCGCCTCGGCGCGCGCAACTATCTGATCAAGCCCTTCTCCGACAGCGAGGCCCGCGCCGTGATCGACCAGGCCCTGCGCGAGCGCCGCCTGCGCCGCGATAAGGAGCGTCTCACCGCCTCGCTCCAGCAGAAGGTCGCCGAGCTTACGGTCCTCTCGCGTATCGGCAAGTCTGTTACTGGCCTCATGGATCAGGAGCAGCTGCTGCAGCGCATCGTAGAGGCTGGGGTCTTTATCACGAAGGCCGAGGAGGGCTTCCTGCTGCTCCACGACGCCCCGCACAACGAGCTCTACCTGCGCGCCGCAAAGAACCTCGGCGAGCAGCGCGCCCAGAGTCTGCGCATCCCCGTAGACGACAGCCTCGCCGGCCAGGTGGTGCGTACCGGCAAGCCTGTGCGTCTGGATCAGGTGCGCTCTGGCATGGCCCTCAAGGTAAAGACAGGCTTCCTCGTGCGCGCCATCCTCCAGGTGCCGCTCACCGTGGGCGACCAGGTGATAGGCGTGCTGGCCGTGGATAATCGTACCACCGACCGCACCTTCAGCGACGACGATCAGTATCTGCTCGCCACCCTCGGCGACTACGCCGCCATCGCGATCGAGAACGCGCGCCTCTACGAGCAGATGCGTCACTCCGAGCAGCAGTACAAGGGCCTGTTTGCCAACGCCTACGACCTGATCTTCACCCTCGACCGCGCGCTCACCATCACCAGCATCAATAAGGTTGGCGAGCAGCTCACCGGCTACCAGGTAGACGAGCTGACCGGTCGCCCGCTCGCCGCGTTCTGCTCCGCCGATGCCTGGCGCGACACGCAACCCCAGCTTGCGGTGATCCTAGCTGGGCAGGGCGTGCAGCCCTTCGAGCTGGAGCTCACCCGCCGCGATGGCGAGCAGATCTACCTTGAGGTCTCGGCTCAGATGATCCAGAACGGCATCGGCGTGAAGGGCGTCCACTGCATCGCCCGCGATCTTACGGTGCGACGACGGCTTGAGCAGCAGCTGATTCAGTCCGAGAAACTCTCTGCCATCGGCCAGCTGGTGGCAGGTGTGGCCCACGAGCTAAACAATCCCCTCACCAGCGTGAGCGGCTACGCCCAACTCCTGCTGCGCGATCAAAGCCTGGGCGATGAGCCGCGCCAGGATATCGAGCAGATCCATGTGCAGGCCGAGCGGGCCGCCCGCATCGTGCAAAATCTATTGATCTTCGCCCGCGAGCATAAGCCCGAGCGCCATCTGGTTTCGATCAACGAGGCCGTGCGCAGCGCCCTTGCCCTTCAGAGCTACCAGCTGAAGGTCGACAACATCAACGTGGTGCAGGAGCTCGACCCCGGCCTGCCCGCGACCACCGCCGACGGCCACCAGCTCCAGCAGGTCTTCCTCAACCTGATCACCAACGCGCGCCACGCCATGACGGAGAAGGGCGGCCGCGGCACGCTCACCCTGCGCACCGCCGTGCTGCCCGGCGAGGGCGGCCCCATGATCCGCGTGGAGGTGAGCGACAGCGGCATTGGCATTCCCGAGCGCGACCTCCAGAAGATCTTTAACCCCTTCTTCACCACCAAGCCCGTGGGCCAGGGCACCGGCCTTGGCCTTTCGATCTGCTTCGGCATCGTGAAGGAGCACGACGGCCAGATCTGGGCCGAGAGCCTGGCGGGCCTGGGCACGCGCGTGTTTGTGTCGCTGCCCGTGCGCGATCTGGAAGAGTCCACGCCCGTGCTGGTGTCCGATCCCCGCGCCGCCGCCAGCGCGCTGGAGCCCGCGCTCAATGTGCTCGTCGTGGACGACGAGGAGCCCGTGGTGCACCTGATCGCCCGACTGCTGCGCGACCTGGGGCACCGCGCCACGCTCGTTACAAGCGGCGAAGATGCGCTGAAGGCCCTCGGCAGCGGCCCCTTCGACCTGATGCTCTGCGATGTGAAGATGCCCGGCATGAGCGGCTTCGAGCTAGTGGAGGCCATGCGCAAGCGCGAGCCCGCGCTCGCCGAGCGCGTGATCTTCATCACTGGCGATACGTTGAGCCTCGGCACCCGCAGCCAGCTAGAGCAGAACGGCAATATGTTCCTCCCCAAGCCGTTCTCGCTCGATCAGCTTGAGGCCATGCTGCACAGCCTCGCCCGCCGCCCCATAAAAAGACTCCTACGATAGAGCTAGTACGCCAAACATAGCGCACGCGGGCGGCGTCTATACGCTGCACTATCACTTTGTCTGGTGCCCAAAGTACCGGCGCAAAGTGCTGCACGGGGAGATTGCCGACCGGCTGAAAGTCCTCCTGCAGGAAAAGGCCGAGGCACTGGGCGTGACGATTGAAGGGTTAGAGGTGATGCCTGATCACGTTCACCTCTTTGTGAGCGCCCCGCCGACGGAAGCGCCACAGCATCTTGCCAATCAGTTCAAAGGCTACACGTCCCGCGTGTTGCGTGAAGAGTTTCCCGGCCTCAAGCAACGCCTTCCGTCTCTATGGAGTAGAAGCTACTACGTTGGCAGTGCCGGTCACGTCTCGGCGGACATCATCCAGCAGTACATCGAGCAACAAAAGCGAAGCTGAGTCATGCGGAAGGCATTCAAATACAAGCTGTATCCCACGCGCCAGCAGCAGACGGCGATGAGCGCCATGCTCGAAACTCACCGGCGGCTCTACAACGATGCGCTTGCGGAACGCAAACAGGCGTGGGCACAGGAGCAGCGCAGCGTGTCCTATGGCGAACAGTCGGGACATTTGAAGGCCGCACGCACGACCAACACCTTCCTCGCCGCAACGAACTTTTCGAGCTGTCAGGCCACCTTGCGGCGTCTGGACAAGGCGTTTGTTGCCTTCTTCCGGCGCATCAAGGCGAGCGAGACGCCGGGACATCCCAGGTTCAAAGGTCGTAATCGCTTTGATACGGTTGAATTTCCTTCCTATGGCGATGGCTGCCGCTTCGACGGGGGCAAGGTCTACTTTCAACACATTGGACGAGTGAAGGTCAAGCTGCATCGGCCTATCGAGGGGCGGATTAAGACCGTCACATTCACCCGCGAGGCCGGTGACTGGTACGTGGTGTTCTCGTGCGATCTGGGCGACGTAGACGTTTCGTCGTCCTCTGGCCCTGCGGTTGGGATCGACCTCGGACTGAAAGCCTTCCTGGTCACATCGGACGATGAGAGCATTCCTCCGCCACGGTACTATCGGCAGGAGCAAGCCGCGTTGCGGTTGGCGCAGCGGCGTGTTGCTCGCAGACAAAAGGGCAGCAACCGTCGCAGGAAAGCCGTTCGTATGCTGCAAAAGCAGCATCAGCGGATCGGCAATCTGCGGCGGGATTTCCACCACAAGACGGCGCGTGCCTTGGTTTCGCGCTACGGTACGGTTGTTCACGAAGATTTGAACATTCGGGGTATCGCCCGTAGTCGGCTTGCGAAATCCACACTTGATGTCGCGTGGGGAGCGTTCCTGTCGATCCTGGCGCACAAAGCGGAAGAAGCTGGTGTCACCGTGATCGCAGTTCCGCCTCACAATACGACTCAGATGTGTAGTCGCTGCGGGAAATTGCCGCTGGTTTCTAAGACGCTGGCAGATCGGGTGCATAGTTGCGCTCACTGCGGATATGTTGCCGATAGAGACTTGAACGCCGCGCAAAACATGCTACGGCTCGGATCGAGCCTTCAGGACAAAACGTGTGCCAATGGGCAGTGCGTGTCCTGAGAAGCTGTCTGCTTTAGCAGACAGAGTGATCACTGGTCCGACAAGCCCAACCTGAACCTGTGGAATCTGTGGTATGGTTAAGCCCTTGCGGGCGGCGGTCGTAGCTGTGCGGCTGTCGGCTCGGCATGGGCGCCCCCAAGCGCCATCCCAACCAGACTCAGGATCATTGCATTGGATCGATTTACCGCACAGGCGGTCGCGGCCATCGCCGAGGATAGCGTCTCTGGCGCGGTGGAGATCGCCGAGAAGAGCGCCGAGGTGTTGCAGCGCCTGGCCCGCACCGAGCCGACCGAGCTAGTAGAGGATCTGCGCCGCAGGCTGCTCAGCGCCGGCTGGGCCTTGATCAGCGCTCACCCTACCATGGCCCCGCTCGTGAATCTGGTCAATGCGGTGCTCTGGACCACGGAGGACGCCCCTGACGCAGCCGCTGCCCACAGCGCCGTTGCCGACGTGACGAGCGACTTCAAGCGGCGGCTGCGCGTCCACGAGGCTGCCATCGCCGAGACGGCTCTGCGGCTCATCCCCGAGGATAGCCAGATCCTCACAAATGGGCGCAGCACAACGGTGCGCGCCGCCCTGCGCCACGCCCAACGGGCGGGCCGCCGCTTCAAAGTGATCTGCGCCGAGGGCCGCCCCGCCTGTGAGGGGCGCACGCTGGCCGCCGAGCTGGCGGCAGGTGGCCTCCAGGTAACGCTGGTGATCGACGCGCTGGCGATCGCGATGGCCGGCGAGAGCCAGCTGGTGCTTGTGGGCGCAGATCATCTGGGCGCCCAGGGTCTGGTGAACAAAGTGGGCACCTACGGCATTGCCCTGGCCGCCGGGGCGCACGGCGTGCCGATGTACGCCCTCTGCGGCAGCGAGAAGTTCCTGCCGCCGGGCTACGCGCCGCCTGCCCAGGCGCGCTGGCCCGCCGAGCAGGTCTGGGCCGAGGCGCCCGCGAGCCTCGCCATCACCAACCTCTACTTCGACAGCACGCCGCTCGCCGCCCTGGCCGGGATCGTCACCGAGCAGGGCGTCCAGCCCACCGAGGGCATCGTAGCCTGGCTCGCCGCCACCAAGCTGCACCCGGCCTTGCGCCAGGCGTAGCGCAGACTCGCGACGACGCACGACCGACGACCAGGGGTGCGGCGTAACGTTTCGGGCGGCCCGCTGGCCGGCGGCTGAACGCCGCGCCGGCCCGGCCTACGGCCGCTCGTCCGCCTACGCCGACGCAGCACGGCGTCGGCGCAGGCCGACGCGCGG
>Ga0136636_10001756_pt1 | contig 12755 bp, 11 predicted proteins | sample AntDrymUQ8522106_2_FD_104653 | JGI IMG/M metagenome (GOLD analysis project Ga0136636, IMG submission 104653) | Polar desert sand microbial communities from Dry Valleys, Antarctica - metaG UQ852 (21.06) | ecosystem: Environmental > Terrestrial > Soil > Desert | place: Antarctica: Dry Valley... | reverse complement strand
GAACGGCGCGCGCTTTGTTCTATTGGTCGATTGCAAGAAGTGGCTACTGGTTATTGGAGTTCGTCTCAATTTCTCATTACCTTCGGAAAGCGCCGAGCCAATACATTCGCTCTTATTTGTTTACCGAGACTGACGACAACGACACGACTTATTTTTTGCTTCATCAGTTAGAGGTCATACGCAAAGCGATTGAGGGTCTGCATGACTACTTGGCTCGTAAGGTCTCGGAGCAAAAGGCGACTGAGCGCCTACTTGTCGGTTCAAGCAAGCTTCGGAATCGTCTCAACTATCGTCAAATTGCGCTTTTGACCCATGCGCTTAAACATCCTGACGAGGGCTATAAGATTGAAGGGCACCAGCGTAGCCATGGCGTCGTCTACCAAACGGCCCGCTCCGACTTGCTGAGCCTAAGCGACCTTGGACTGTTAATAAAATACAAAGTTGGCAAAGGTTTTTTGTTCCAAGTGCCGCCGAAGCTTCGGGAGATGGTTGCCGATTTGGCCGACTAGCTTAAAGGGCAGGCAGCCTTAAATTGCCGCCCTCTCAGCCCTCAGTGCTTCTTCCCCAGCCCCAAATAAGCTTCAATCACCCGCGGATCAGCCGCCAGTTCCTGGCTCGGCCCGGCCAGCGAGATTTCGCCGGTTTCCAGCACGTAGCCGTAATCGGCAATCTGCAGGGCGGCGCGGGCGTTTTGTTCGACGAGCAGGATGGCGACGCCGGTTTGTTTTAGCTCGGCGACGATGCGGAAAATTTCCTTGATGATCAGCGGTGCCAGGCCGAGGCTGGGTTCGTCGAGCATCAGCAGTTTCGGCTTGGCCATCAGCGCCCGGCCCATTGCCAGCATCTGGCGTTCGCCGCCGGAAAGCGTGCCGGCGAGCTGGTTGCGGCGTTCTTCGAGGCGGGGAAAGAGCTCGAAGACTTCGTCCATCGTTTCCATTTGGTCGCGGTGACCGCTGCGGTAGCGGTCGAAGGCGCCGAGGATCAGGTTGTCTTCAACACTCATTTCGGCGAACAGCTCGCGTTTTTCCGGGACCAGCGTCATGCCGTGACGGACCAAGGTTTCGACTTCGTCCTCATGGCGGCGCGGGTGGCCCATGTAGAAGATGTCGCCGCTGGCCGGCAATAGGCCCATCAGGGCGGCGAGTAGCGTGGTTTTGCCAGCGCCGTTGGGGCCGATGACGGTGACGATTTCACCGCAGCGAATTTTCAGGCTGACGCCATGCAGGGCTTCGACCTTGCCGTAGGCAACGCGCAGATCCTTGACCTCAAGGATGACTTCGTTTTCGTGCAGGTGCGGGTGTTTACTCATGTTTTACTCCACGCCGCCCAGGTAGGCTTCGAGCACCTTGGGGTCACGCTGAATTTCTTCCGGCCGGCCTTCGGCAATCTTCTGGCCGAACTCCATGACGACAACGCGGTCGGCCAGTTCCATGACGAAATCCATGTCGTGTTCAACGAGCAGGATGCCCATGCCTTCGTTGCGCAGCTTGCCGAGCAGTTCGGCGAGCGCCTGTTTTTCCTTGTAGCGCAGGCCGGCGGCCGGTTCGTCGAGGAGCAGCAGGCAGGGGTCGGAACAGAGGGCGCGGGCGATTTCGACAATGCGTTGCTGGCCGAGAGCGAGACTGCCAGCCGGTTCGAACATTTGCTCGGCGAGGCCGACGCGTTCGATCTGGCGGGCTGCTTCGGCGAGCAGGCGATTTTCCTCGCCGCGATCTAGGCGCAGCGCGGCGGCGAAGACGCCTTTGCTGCCGCGTAAATGGCCGCCGATGGCGACGTTTTCCAGTACCGACATCTGGCCGAGCAGGCGCACATGCTGGAAAGTCCGGCTCATCCCCTGCCGGGCAATGTCGCGCGAGACCGTTGCTACGGTCGACTGCCCGAGAAAGGCAATTTTGCCGGCGCTGGCCGGGTTGAGGCCGGAGATGCAGTTGAACATTGTGCTCTTGCCGGCACCGTTCGGGCCGATCAGGGCCATCACTTCGCCGGCGTTCACGGTTAGCGACAAACTGTCATTGGCGATCAGGCCGCCGAAGCGTTTGGTGACTTCCTCGGCCTTGAGTAACAGCGTGCCTGCTGCGGTCGACGGTCTTTTTGGCAGAATTTCGCCATTCGGCCGGCGGCGTTTTAGCGTGCGTTCCGGCAGCAGTTTGAGCAGCACGGGCCACAGACCGTCGCGGGCGCGTTGTAGGACGATGATCATGGCAATGCCGAAAACGATGATCTCGAAATTGCCGCTCTGGCCAAGAATCTGCGGCAGCCAATCCTGCAGCCATTGCTTGAGGATGGTAATCAAGCCAGCGCCGAGCACGGCGCCCCAAACGTGGCCGATGCCGCCGATGACCGCCATGAAGAGGTATTCGATACCCTGATTGATCCCGAACGGCGTCGGGTTCACGAAGCGTTGCAGGTGGGCATAGAGCCAGCCAGACATGCTGGCGAGCAGCGCGGCGATCAGAAAGATGACGATCTTAAGGCGCGGCGTATTGACCCCCATCGCCTCGGCCATCACCGTGCCGCCCTTGAGGGCGCGAATCGCCCGGCCCTGACGCGAATCGAGCAGGTTGCGGATGGCCAGGATGGCGAGCAGGACGACGATCCAGATCAAGTAATAAAAGTCGCGGCTGGACTTCAATTCGAGGCCGAACAGGGCGATGGTCGGGATGCCGGTGATGCCGGTATGGCCGCCGAGGAATTCGAGATTGCCGAACAGAAAGTAGAGGCTGATGCCCCAGGCGATGGTGCCGAGCGGCAAATAATGGCCGCCCATGCGTAGCGTGATGAAGCCGAGGCAGAGCGCAACCAAAGCGGTGATGGCGAGGCCGATGAATAGCGTCAGCCAGGGCGAAAGGCCGTAAACGGTGGTCAGATAAGCGGTGGTGTAGGCGCCGAGGCCGACGAAGGCCGCCTGGCCGAAGGAGGTCAGGCCGCCGACGCCGGTCAACAACACCAAGCCGACGGCGACGATGGCGTAGAGGCCGATGTAGTTGAGCAGGGTGATGGTGAATTCGGGCAGCAGCAGAGGGCTGACAGCGAGCAGGGCGATGAAGAGGACGATCGGAAAGTGGCGCGTCATTCCTCCTCCTCCTCAATGTGTTTCGAGGTCAGCGAGCGCCAGAGCAGCACCGGGATGATCAGCGTGAACACGATGACTTCCTTGAAGGCGCTAGCGTAGAAGGAGGAATAGGATTCGAGCAGGCCGACCAGCAAGGCGCCGAGGGCGGCGACCGGGTAGGAAGCGAGGCCGCCGATGATGGCGCCGACGAAACCCTTGAGGCCGATCAGGAAGCCGGAGTCGTAGTAAATGGTGGTGATCGGTGCAATCAGGATGCCGGAAAAGGCGCCAATGGCGGCGGCCAGCGTGAAGCAGAGTTTGCCGGCGAGGATGGGCGGGATGCCCATCAGGCGGGCACCTGTGCGGTTCATCGCCGTGGCGCGCAGGGCCTTGCCGTAAATGGTCCGCTCAAAGAAGAAATAGAGGCCGATGATGAGCAGCGCCGAGGCGACGACGACGAGGATGGTCTGGCCTTGCAAGGGGGCACCGGCCAGCTCGAAACTAAGGTCGGTGAAGGGCGGCGTGCGCGAACCTTCGGCGCCGAAAAAGAGCAGGCCGAGGCCGATCAAGGTGACATGGACGGCGATTGAAACGATCAACAGCACCAGTACCGAGGCACTGGCCAACGGTTGGTAAGCAACGCGGTAAATCATCGGGCCGAGGGGGATGACCAGCAGCATGGCGACGACAACTTGCGACCAGAGTGGCAACTGGTTGGGCGGCATGGCGAACAGGCCAGCGGCAGCGAGTAGTGGCAGGCCAATATTGAAAATCAGCAGTGGCGGCAGCTTGGCAAAACGCCCGGCGCGCAATAGTTTGTAGCCGTCAAGCACCGCCACGGTTGTGCCGAGCGCCAGTAGTAACCAGACCGTGCCCGGCACCTTGCCCATTTGCAGCGAGGCTAGGGTTAGCGCGCCATAGGCAACAAACTCGCCCTGCGGGATAAAGATGACGCGGGTGACGGCAAAGACCAGCACCAGCGCGAGAGCGAGCAGGGCGTAGATGGCACCATTGGTGATGCCGTCCTGGCCGAGAAGAAGGAGGATTTGTAAGTCCATAAGCTAGCGGGAACGGCGAGTCAAACAGTAATGCTCGTTAAGGGAGGGTGTCATTCCTGCGGCCTCGACACACCCGGGACTCCGCATCGCGGCGGGCGAGGCGGGAATCCAACGGCTTGCCAGCTCATGGATCCCCGCCTACGCGGGGATGACGATTATTTCAGCACTGTCCAGAACTACTTGAGCAGTTTCCAGGTGTTGTTTTCAATCGTGACCATGACCCGGGCGCGCTGGTCAAAACCTTGGTGATCGTTTGGCGTCAGGTTGAAAATGCCGTGGGCGCCGGGCAGATTTGTCGTGGCTTCCAGTGCATCGCGTAGCGCCTTACGGAACTCTTTGGTGCCGGGCTGGGCTTTCTTCAAGGCTTGCGGAATGGCGTTCTGCAGCAGCAGGCCGGCATCCCAGGCGTGACCGCCGAAGGAGCTGACGCTGCCCTTACCGTAAGCCGCTTCATACTTGGCCACATATTCCAAGGCCGATTTCTTCACCGGATTGTCGTTTGGCAGTTGCGCCGCCACCACCATTGGGCCAACCGGCAGCACGCCACCTTCGACATCCTTGCCGCCAACGCGCAAGAAGTCGTTATTGGCGACGCCGTGCGTCTGGTAAATCAGGCCCTTGTAGCCTTTTTCCTTGAGCGCCTTCTGCGGCAGGGCAGCCGGCGTGCCGGCACCACCGACCAGAACGGCGTCCGGCTTGGCCGCCATGATTTTCAGAACCTGCCCGGTCACCGAAGTGTCGTTACGCTGAAAACGCTCGCTGGCGACGATCTTTAGCTTGCGTGCTTCGGCGATCTTGGCGAATTCCTTGTACCAACCTTCGCCGTAAGCATCGGCAAAACCAATGAAGGCGACCGTCTGCACGTTCTTGTCAGTCATGTTCTGAACCAGCGCTGTCGCCATGTGGGCATCGTTCTGGGCCGTCTTGAAAACCCAGTAACGCTTGGCGTCCATCGGTTCAACGACGATCGCCGAGCCGGCCATGGAAATCAATGGTGTTTCGTTGTCGACCGCAACATCCATCATCGCCAGCGAGTTCGGCGTGGTGGTTGAGCCGATGACGACGTCGACCTTGTTTTCGCTGATCAGCTTCTTGATGTTCTTGGTTGCCGCCGTTGGGTCGGTCGCATCGTCGAGCACAATGTAATTCACCTTTTGGCCGCCAATCGTCGTCGGCAACAAGGCGATAGTGTTCTTTTCCGGGATGCCGAGTGAAGCCGCCGGGCCGGTCGCGGAAAGGGACACGCCGACATTGATTTCAGCCAGTGCGGCGGTGGATACGGTGGTAGCAATAGCAGCGAGAACGGCAAGAGTCAGTTTCTTGAGCATGGTCATATCCCGGGAAAAGAAACGTAAAAAACCAAGTCTACCATGTAGCACCCACGCGCCAGACAGGGTTGACGTTGCTGGAGATTCTCGAATGTAAAGTTTTAGGCGAATGCTGCGGTCAACCGATTAATTTGCCCAAAACTGCCGGTCCGGTGGTCGAAAGCGTAACGCCAATATTTATGTCAGCCAGCGCACAAGCAGCGCGGGTGGAAAGCCGCGTAGCGACAAGTATTTTCTTCAATTTAGTCTCCTCTGGGTGAATCAATTGCGTAAAGTTTAAAACCCGATATCAACTAGGCTTTCTCGCAAGCCAACTGGTCAACTGAGCGTGATAAAGTTTCCCTTTTGCTTAAAACGGGCTCAGTCATGTTCTCAGGAATCATCGCGGCGGTTGGCCGCATCACCCATCTCACCACCCGTGAAGCCGGCTTCCGTCTGAATGTTGATGCCGGAAAGCTTGGTTTGGATGACGTCGGGCTTGGTGACTCGATTGCCTGCAACGGCGTTTGCCTGACTGTGGTGGCGACCGAAGGCAATCACTTCATGGTTGATGTCTCGCCGGAAACGCTGTCCTGCACCGTTGGCCTCGACGCGCCGGGCCAGATCAACATGGAAAAGGCGCTGCGTCTCTCGGATCGCCTGGGCGGCCACCTTGTTTCAGGCCACGTAGACGGTGTTGGCGAAGTGCTGCGCTTTGACCCGGTAGGTGACAACCGCATGCTCGAAATCATCGCGCCAAAGGAAATCGCCAAGTACATCGCGCGCAAGGGTTCGGTCACCGTGAACGGCACCAGCCTGACTACCAACGAAGTCAGCGGCCAGGTTTTCACCATTAACCTGATCCCGCACACGCTGGAAAACACCACGCTCAACCTGCTTAAGCCAGGCAGCAAGGTCAATCTTGAGGTTGATCTGATCGCCCGTTACTGCGAACGCCTTTTGAGTGCAGAACGGGAACTTTGACCAACCGGTCACTTTCACACATTTGTGAAACTTGCACCTGGCTTGGTTGAGCCTTCCTGGAGGCATTTATGAAAACGATTATTGCCCTGATCTGCGCTACGCTGATTACTGGCTGCGCTTCCTATGACGGACGTGGCCTAGCACCCGGTGTCAGCGGTGTTGCCGAGATTGTTCAGCTCATGGGCGAGCCCGCCATGCGATTTTCCGAGCCGGATGGTGGCCAGTCCCTGGTTTATCCGCGTGGGCCTTATGGCTTTCACACCTATATGTTCAGGCTCGACGCTGCCGGCACCTTGCTCAGCCGGGAAAATGTCCTTGAACCGAAGCACTTTGCCCGTCTGCGCGAGGGAATGACCGAAGAAGAAGTGATGCGCGTAATCGGCCCCGCCTGGCCCGGTTGGACCATATATTTTGCCGCCCGCGACGAGCTGGTCTGGGAGTGGCGCTGGTGCGACGACTTTGGCGAACCGGCTCGCTTCAATGTCCTATTCGATGGCACCAGCCACAAAGTCCGAACCACCGCCAACATGACCGAGCGGCAATCATTGCCCTTTGGCAGCGGTGATCGACGTAGCTGGTGTAGTCGCTGAGTACCAAGAAGCTTGTAAATCGCCTAACCCGCCCCCATAATCAAAGCATGGTTGTAATTCCGACAATCTGGAGGCGTTCTGGACAGGGGTTCGATTCCCCTCACCTCCACCTAAGGGCATCACGGTGCTTTTAGATGGGGGTGCACTGGTTTCGACAGGGCGGGCAAAGGTGCGTAGGCAACTCGTCAGGCGATCGACGTTAATGAAGCAAATCCATAATTGCCAATGATGAGCAATTCGCTATTGCCGCCTAAAAACGGTTAGCCGGGGCCGCTGAAGCCTTGTTACTCAAGACAGCCGGTGGGGACTTCGGTCCCCATCGTCATTTCTTTTTCCAGCAAAAATTCTGCTTTTGTAAATCCACTGAACTGCCAGCCTTCAATTGTCCAGTCGAAAGACCATGGGGACGATAACCGAGGCTTCGATTGCTTCATCACCCCGTTTGGCTGGAACAAAGCGCCAGCGGGCCACCACCTGCCGTGCTGCTTCGTCGAGGCGTTCGAAATTACTGCTTTTTTCGATGTCGACCGCAGTAGCGTAGCCATCCGCACCAACACGGATCTTCAGCAACACTTTGCCCTCTTCACCGAGACGACGCGACATTGACGGGTATTTTGGTTCCGGATTGTGCAGATAGGCCGCATCAAAGCGGGCGGCGCTGACCGTAGCCGGTGGCACCTGACTACTCACCGGCGCAGCGGGTGCTGCAGGCGCGGATGGTGCAGGCGCGACCACGGCTGGGCGGGTAAACGCGGCGGTTGGACTGGCCTGCTCTGGTGTCATGGCCAGCATTGGGCGCGGTGTTGGGGCCGGACGTTCGCGCCGGGCGGTGTTGGCTTGCGCTGTGGGCAGCGGCTGAATTTTTGCTGGTTCAGGCACTGGCGAAGGTCGGCTCGGCTCAATCTGGACCATGACGGTGTTCGCTGGTGGTGACTCAAGCAGGCTGATCACCATCTTAAGGGGGTAGAAAAGTACCGCTGCATGGAGCGCAATGGCGATGACAAAAAATCGTCCGCTACGTCGCCATTCGGGGGTTTCTGGCGCGAGGTGAGTAGGGTCCAAAGTCATTTGTTTGTATTTTACTTGCTCGGCCACCCTGTTTTGAAGACTCGATGGGAACCTGATCAGACCAGCACTGGCTACGTTGTGGGGCTGTAAGCGTCACGGCACGTTTCAATACGCTTGCGCCAAGGGTGCGACGATATGCCACACCTTGAAAGCAGCCCCTGTCACTTAGAATCAGCGCTCGCCAAATTGTTGTTTTATAACAGTTTTTGATTTTTATCAAGATTAGGGAATGCTGTGATTGCTGTTGCGCTGCCACCGCTGGATTGCGCCGAAACCTGCCCGTCGTGGGGTGAGCGTCTGTTTAGCTGGGTGATGGTGCTCGGGCTGCATTTGCTACTTGGCTATGCAGCCCTCTATTTGTCGGTGAAGAACGATTTGATCCAGTTACCACCGAGCATCAGCGTCCGCTTGCTGCCGATGCTCGAAGAAAAAAAGGTTGATCCGGCCAAACCCTTGCCGCCGCCCCCCAAGCCGCTCCGCCGACCGCCGCTGGCCCAGCCGCAACCGGTGCTGGCGGTGACGAATAGCCCGCCGAGCAATAGCAGTTTTGTCGTCGCCCCCCAGCCACCGGTGCCGCCTGTGCAGCCAATGGCTGCGCCACCCGCCCCGCCGGCACCCGTGGTTGCCGTCGTTGCGGCGCGTTTCGATGCCGATTACTTGCACAACCCGAAACCGGTTTACCCAACCTTGTCACGACGCAATAACGAAGAAGGCAGGGTAATGCTGAAAGTCCGGGTCAGTGCCCAGGGCGGCGCCCTTGATGTCGCCATTGCAAAATCGAGCGGCTTTGCCCGTCTCGATAGTGCCGCTGCCGATGCAGTGACGCGCTGGCGTTTTGTGCCGGCCAAACGCGGCGATGAGCCGGTTGAATCTTCGGTGATCGTACCGATCACTTTTGCGCTTGAGTAAGGAAAGGGAAAGCATGGAATCGCAAATGGGCCTCGCCCACTTCTGGACCCAGAGTGATCTGGTCACGCATGGCACAGCCATTATTCTGGCGGTGCTTTCATTCGCCTCGTGGGCGGTGATTGTCAGCAAAATATTATCGACCTGGCGCGCCTCCCGCTCGCAGGAGCGCGCCTTGTCGAGCTTCTGGGATGCCAATTCGCTGCCCGAAGCGCTTGAGGTTCTGCGCCGCGACGACCCTTCCGGCATCTTCGCCGGCCTGGCGCTGACTGGCGCTCATGCCGCCCAAGCGCATCAGCAGAATGCTGCGCGCGGCATCGGTGCCGGGGTCAACGCCAGTGAATTTCTCACCCGCGCGATGCGTTCGCATATGGTCAATACGCAATCGCGGATCGAACGTGGTCTGACTTTTCTCGCTTCTGTCGGGTCGACCGCACCCTTCATTGGCCTCTTCGGCACCGTTTGGGGGATCTACCACGCGCTGGTCGCCCTGTCCGGCGCCACCCAAGTCGTGCTCGACAAAGTCGCTGGTCCGGTCGGCGAGGCGCTGATCATGACTGCTGCTGGGCTGTTTGTGGCGATTCCGGCGGTGCTTGCCTACAACGCCTTTACCCGGGCCAATCGTCTGGTTGCCGTTCAGCTCGACGGCTTTGCCCATGATCTGCATGCCTATCTGACGACCGGTGTGCGCATCGGTGGTGGCGCCAATCTGGTCGATATTGGCGCCGCGCGCGCCAGTCGGCAGGTTTGATCATGGCCTTTGGTAGCTTTGACGAGGGCGGCAGCGGCCAGCCGATGGCTGAAATCAATACGACGCCGCTGGTCGACGTGATGCTCGTGCTGCTGGTGATTTTCATCATCACCGCACCGCTTTTCCACCAAGCCGTGCCGATCGACCTGCCGCAGGTCAGCGCTACCAAGCTTGAGGACAAGCCGGAGGTGATTCAGTTGGCTATCGATATCGACGGCAAGATTTTCTGGAATGGCGAAGCGATCCATCGGGATGCACTGGAATCCCGCCTTATCGCGGCCAGCGTCCGGCAACCGGAATTGCACTTACGCGCCGACCGCAAGGTGGCCTACGAAAAAGTGGCTGATGTGATGGCCGCCGCCCAGCGCGCCAGCATTGTAAAGATTGCTTTTCTCACCGAACCGGCGCGTTAGTCGCCGCAGTTTTTCAGCGCTCAAAATAGGGCGCAACTTCAAGGGGTTTCAACCGTGGGTAACCGAACTTTCAGATTTAATCGCCTTTCCCTGGCCATTATCGCCGCCTTCACGCAGGGTTCTCTGGTGCTTGCGGCGGATCAGTCCGAGGACAAACAGTTAGGCGAAATGGTCATCAAGACCGACAAGCCAGCCATTCCGGCCAACGTGCCATCGACCAGCGAAGGGATAACCGCCAAGCAGATCGCCGAAAGCATCAACTCGGTTTCATCAGCCGGCGCCTTGATGTACCTGCCTAGCATTCACGTTCGTGAACGCTTCATTGGCGACGTTAATGGCGGACTGGCCATGCGCTTGGCCGGAGTCAATTCCAGCGCAGAAACCATCGTTTATGCTGATGGTCTGCTGCTCTCCAACTTTCTGAACAATAGCTGCTGCCCAGGGCCGCGCTGGGGCATGGTGTCGCAGCATGCAATCGATCGAGTTGATGTGATGTATGGCCCGTTCTCGGCGCTCTATCCCGGCAATTCGGTCGGCGGCGTGGTGCTGATGACGACGCACATGCCGAGCAAGTTCGAAGCGCATGCGCAGGTCGATGTTTTTGGCGAGAATTTCAAGCTCTACGGCACCAACAAGGATTTTATCGGCGGCCATGTCGCAGCAACCATCGGCAACAAGGTCGGCGACTGGTCGTTCTGGCTAAGTGGCGATCACCTCGATAATCACAGTCACCCAACCGATTTCACCCCAGCCACTGCCAAGTCCGGTGCTGCAGCAGCGGCGGGGCAATACACGGTGGTGAATGGTGCGTCTTTCGATAACGATATTGCCAACAAACCGAGGGTTACAACCGCTGCGGTCAGTATGGATCACACGGTCAAAGATGATGGAACCTTCAAGTTGGCTTATGACTTCTCGCCGACTCTTCGCGCTACCTATACCTTTAATGTGTGGCAAAACTCATCGGATAAAACGGTTGCCAGTTATTTGAAGGATACAGCGGGCAACACTATTTATGGCACCAGCACAGCGGCTGGGCCCTACCGCTACGTTCGGATTAATGGCAAAGACTATTCAGTCACAGCACCAAGCGTTAGCCATGCCGAAAGCGAGTACCTGATGCACGGGTTGTCGTTGAAGTCGGCCACTGGCGGCACCTGGGATTGGGAAATCAATGCCAGTTATTTTAATCAGAATAAAGATGTGACCCGCGCCTCATCAGGTAACTTCGGCACGACCGCTAGCGCTGATGCCAGGGCGGGAACGATCACTTATGCTGATGGAACTGGTTGGCAAAATCTCGACCTGCGTGGTGATTGGCGTCCTGATGGCAACTTGCGCAGTGAGCATCAAGTCAGTTTTGGTTTTCACACGGATTCCTACACAACCAAGTCAGACCAATACGATCTAGGTGTCGGCAATTGGCAGTCAAGTAGTGCCGCCGCATTGAAAATTAATTCGCGTGGCGTTACGACGACCAGCGCCATCTACCTTCAGGATGCTTGGCAGATTTCGCCGAGTATTAAATTGGTTGTCGGTGGTCGTGAGGAGAAGTGGGAAGCGACCGAGGGCAGCAATTTCGCCAACGGTACGAATGTCAGCTATCAGGATAAAACGGTTTATGCCTTCTCGCCCAAGGCTTCGCTTTCCTATCAGCCCTCTGATGACTGGGCGCTACGCGGCTCAGTCGGCCGCGCTGTGCGATTTCCGACAGTCAACGAACTGTTCAAGAACGTCGGGATTACACAAGTTGGCGGCGGCAGCGCAACAGCCGGGCAGATTGCCGGATTCCCCGCCCCTTATAACGTCGCCCTGACCAATAACCCAAATCTCAAACCAGTCACCGCCGACGCTTGGGAATTTGCGGTCGAACGCTTCCTGAGCAATGGTCTGTGGCGAACTTCGGTCTTCGGCGAAGAAAAGCGCGATGCACTGGTTTCCCAAGCAGACATTACGACCCTGCCCGGCTTCAGCATCAGCAGCGTGCAAAATATCGACAAAGTTCGCAGTTACGGCGTTGAAACCTCCCTGCAAACCAGCGACATGTTGATTCGCGGCCTCAATCTTTCCGGCAGTCTGGCCTACATCCACTCACGGATTACTGAAGATGTGGCGAACCCGAAGCTGGAAGGTACACAACTGCCACTGATTCCGGTCTGGCGGGCCTCCTTGTTGGGGATTTATCATGCCTCGGATGCCCTCTCCTATAGCCTCGGCTACCGTTACAGTGGCCGGCAGCATAGTGGCCTCTTTAACACCGCCACCAATCAATATCCCGACCCGAATCCAAACGTCTATGGCGGGCGCAGTACGTTCAGTATCTTTGATGCCAAAGTGCTCTACAAATTCGCCAAGCAGTGGTCAGCTTCGGTCGGTGTCGACAATATCGGCAACGTCAAGTACTACACTTTGTATCCCTACTCGCAGCGCACGATTTTCGCTGGCTTGAAGTTCGATCTCTAAGTGAAACGAGATGAAACCATGAAGATGATTTGCAACGGGCCGCTGGCCCGTTTTTCCCGCCCAACTGCCTCACCTGGCAAGCAGCGCCTGAGTACCGCCCGGGCAATGGCGCTCGGCTTCTTGCTACTTAGCGTGACAATATTAGCCCCCGGCGCACGGGCCG
>Ga0136636_10001755_pt1 | contig 12756 bp, 10 predicted proteins | sample AntDrymUQ8522106_2_FD_104653 | JGI IMG/M metagenome (GOLD analysis project Ga0136636, IMG submission 104653) | Polar desert sand microbial communities from Dry Valleys, Antarctica - metaG UQ852 (21.06) | ecosystem: Environmental > Terrestrial > Soil > Desert | place: Antarctica: Dry Valley... | reverse complement strand
GTGACCTGCGTTTTGAAAAAAACAATAGTCGCGCAATCATTGAAGTGATGACGAGTGAAAACCTGGTCACCGTGGCCGAAGGCACTTCGTTGGAACAAGCCGAAGTGGTACTTCAAGGTCATAAGATTGAGAAACTTCCCGTTGTCGATGGAGATTATAGGCTCGTCGGACTCATTACTTTTCGCGATATCACCAAACTCACTCAAAAACCCATCGCCAATAAAGACACATACGGACGTTTACGCGTTGCAGCAGCAATTGGCGTGACGGCAGATGCGGTGCAAAGGGCAGAAGCGTTGGTCAATGCCGGAGTCGATGCGATCATTATTGATACCGCGCACGGACATACCCAAGGCGTGGTTAACGTACTTAAAGAAGTCAAATCAAGATTCCCGAATATAGATGTGATCGTGGGCAATATAGCCACGGCCGAAGCTGCGAAATATCTCGTGGAAAATGGTGCTGATGGCGTGAAAGTCGGAATTGGACCGGGTTCCATCTGCACGACACGCGTTGTTGCTGGAGTTGGTTTTCCACAATTCTCTGCAGTTTTGGAAGTTGCGGCAGCGATTAAAGGCAGCGGTGTTCCCGTAATCGCCGATGGCGGAATACGTTATACAGGAGATATTCCTAAAGCGATTGCTGCAGGAGCCGATTCGGTTATGATGGGATCGTTACTAGCAGGAACAAAAGAATCTCCAGGAGAAACAATTATTTTTGAAGGCAGAAAATTCAAATCCTACCGCGGAATGGGTTCAGTCGAGGCGATGCAGGAAGGTTCGAAAGACCGCTATTTCCAAGATGTGGAAGATGATATTAAAAAATTGGTTCCTGAAGGAATCGTCGGGCGCGTTCCGTATAAAGGCGAACTCAATGAAAGTATGCAACAGTTTATCGGCGGATTGCGCGCTGGAATGGGCTATTGTGGTTCCAAAGATATTCCGACGTTGCAGGAAACCGGTCGTTTTGTTAGAATCACCGCAAGCGGAATCAATGAAAGTCATCCGCATAATGTAACGATTACGAAAGAAGCGCCCAATTATTCACGATAGTCGCATTGACTTTAAGTTGTAAATAAAAAAAGCCGGAAATTGTAAACTAAATCGCTACAGTTTCCGGCTTTAATTTTTCTCTTGGTCTGACTAAAAAAAATCTTTGAGCTCATTCTTCATATAACTCAACGCAGCCGAACTCGGCGTAGATTTTTCCATAAGGTCGTTGAGAATAACTTCACGCAGTTTATCAGCGCTGTCAACCCGTTCGCTCATGGCGGCTTTGCGTATCATTTGTATCGTGGCATTTTTTGCCGTCTGGATGATGGTCCAGCAGTCGTCGGTCATGTATATTTGTTGCGTCAGGTTGTGTTCAAATTCCTGCTCGATCTGGGCAATTACGTAATTTTCATAATCATTTTTATTCTCTGAAATCGGTTTAATTCGAATCAGTAATTTTGTGGGATTAATCCGTTCGAGAAATAACACCATACGCTCATAAGCTTGCAAACGCAGTGGCAATGCTTCTTTCTGTAACTCTCTCTGCAATAAGTGACGACGTCTTCCTTCTTCATTTTGAATATGCATCTGGAAGAAATAATAAGCGACACCGCCGGTGATGAGTGCGGGCAAAGTATAGGAAAGTAATTCAATAATCTTTGTTGTATCCATCTCTAATTTTGATTTTGACAAAAATATGATTTTAGTTAGGTATGTTTTGCATATTAACCCCGAATTTTAAATTAAATTTTAAATAAGAAAATGTCCAAGCACCGCATAAAAACAGCGACCGCTCTAATCGCATTATACTTTCGCATTAATCGTAATCGGTTTTAAATTTCAGCCCGAATTGCGTACTTTTGGGGTTTCAAAATTGACTATGCAAAAGATTATAAGCCAGCTTAACGAAGCGCAACAACAGCCCGTCATGCAAAAGGATGGTCCGATGATTATCATTGCGGGCGCCGGTTCAGGGAAAACTCGGGTACTAACAGTACGAATCGCTTATTTGATGAGCCAAGGCGTGGATTCGTTTAGTATCCTTGCGCTTACATTTACCAACAAAGCGGCACGTGAAATGAAAAGTCGTATTGCCCAAATCGTAGGTTCGGCAGAAGCCAAGAACTTATGGATGGGAACTTTCCACTCGGTTTTCGCACGAATATTGCGCGCTGAAGCCGACAAGCTTGGTTATCCTTCGAACTTTACGATTTACGATACTCAGGACAGCGTCCGACTACTTTCGTCGATCATCAAGGAGATGCAGCTCGACAAGGATATTTACAAACCCAAGCAGGTTCTGGGCAGAATTTCTTCGTACAAAAACAGCCTGATTACTGTTAAGGCATATTTCAATAATCCCGAGTTACAAGAAGCGGATGCAATGTCGAAAAAGCCTCGTATCGGCGAAATTTACCAGAATTATGTTGATCGCTGTTTTAAAGCAGGAGCAATGGATTTTGATGATTTGCTTTTGAAAACCAACGAACTGCTCAATCGCTTTCCCGAGGTTTTGTCCAAATACCAAGACCGCTTTAGGTATATCCTTGTGGATGAGTATCAAGATACGAACCATTCGCAGTATCTAATCGTTCGCGCCTTGTCGGACAGGTTCCAAAATATATGCGTTGTTGGCGATGATGCGCAGAGTATTTACGCTTTCCGCGGCGCGAATATCAACAATATTCTCAATTTTCAGAAAGATTATGAAAATGTGCAAACCTATCGACTGGAGCAGAATTATCGTTCGACAAAAAATATCGTTGAGGCCGCCAATTCTATTATAGAAAAAAATAAGACCCGACTCGACAAAGTAGTTTGGACAGCCAATGATTCGGGTCAGCGCATCAAAGTAAACCGCAGTGTTACCGATAGTGAAGAAGGTCGCTTTGTTGCAAGCACCATTTGGGAGCAAAAGATGCTAAACCAGATGAACAATAACCATTTTGCAATACTGTATAGAACCAATGCCCAATCGCGTGCGATGGAAGATGCGTTGCGAAAACGCGATATACCTTATCGTATTTACGGCGGACTGTCATTTTATCAGAGAAAGGAAATTAAAGATGTCTTGTCATATTTGAGGCTGATCATTAATCCGAAAGACGAGGAAGCGCTGATTCGCGTCATCAATTATCCGGCCCGCGGTATAGGTGATTCGACAGTTGAAAAGCTGACGATTGCAGCCAACCATTATAAGCGTTCTATTTTTGAAGTGATGCAGAATATCGATAAGATCGACTTAAAGCTCAATTCAGGCACCAAGAACAGACTGCAGGATTTTGTAACAATGATCCAAAGTTTCCAAATCATCAACGAGAACCAGGACGCTTTTTATATTGCCGATCATGTGGCCAAAAAAACCGGGCTTGTCCAAGAACTTAAAAAAGATGGGACACCTGAAGGCATTGCGAAAATTGAAAATATCGAAGAGTTACTCAACGGGATTAAGGATTTTACCGAAGGCCAGAAAGAAATAGATGGCGCGCGCGGTGCTCTAGCTGAGTTTATGGAAGATGTCGCACTTGCAACCGATGCCGATAAAGACACCGGCGACGACGACCGTGTGGCACTGATGACGATTCACCTTGCCAAAGGACTCGAATTTCCGTATGTTTTTGTCGTTGGAATGGAAGAGGATTTATTTCCGAGCGCGATGAGTATGAGTACGAGAAGCGAACTCGAGGAAGAGCGCCGTTTGTTCTATGTGGCGTTGACCAGAGCAGAGAAGCAGGCCTATCTGACTTACGCACAGTCACGTTATCGCTGGGGCAAACTCACCGATTGCGAGCCTTCGAGATTCATCAACGAAATCGACGGCCAGTACTTAGAATATCTTTCGGGAGAAGAAAATAATTACCGTTATAAACCGATGATCGACACTGATATTTTCGGGGATATTGATAAGTCAAAACTTCGGCTGGCTAAACCCGTTGCGGGCACGCCACCGAAGTACGTCACAGATAATGAATCGAAATCGGACATTAATATCCGTAAGTTAAAACCTGTTTCCAGCAATGCGAGCATGAGCGCCAATCTATTCGACAGCAAGCTGATAGTGGGCAATGTCGTGATGCACGAACGTTTTGGCAAAGGTGAAATTATGAACATTGAAGGAGTAGGTGCTGATAAAAAAGCGGAAATTCGGTTTGAAGTTGGCGGCATCAAAAAACTATTGCTGCGCTTTGCCAAGCTCGATATTATTGGATAAAAACAAATATTAAATTAACTTAGCTTATATCAACTTTACTAGCATGTCGCAATTCATCAAGATTTACGAAGACAAACCCAATGAAGCCGCGATTAAGAAGGTCGTAGATGTTTTGCGTAATGGCGGACTCGTGATTTATCCGACTGACACGGTTTACGGTTTGGGTTGCGATATCACGAATACAAAAGCGCTGGAACGCATTGCTAAGATCAAGGGAATCAAATTGGAGAAAGCCAATTTTTCGTTTATATGTTACGATCTCAGCAATTTATCCGACTATGTGCGGCAAATCGATACAGCGACTTTCAAGATACTCAAGCGCGCGCTACCCGGGCCGTATACTTTCATTTTACCAGGGAACAACAGTCTGCCGAAGGAATTCAAAAAGAAAACTACGGTCGGAATTCGAGTGCCTGAAAACAACATTGCACTGGAAATCGTGAGAATGTTGGGTAACCCAATCGTGTCTACATCTATTCATGATGATGATGAAGTTTTGGAATATTCCACCGATCCCGAACTTATCTTTGAAAAGTGGCAGCATCTGGTTGACTTGGTCATTGATGGTGGTTATGGCGACAACATTGGGTCGACAATCATAGATTTGTCGGGATATGAGCCCGTTGTGCTGCGGGAAGGTAAAGGCAGTCTCGATATTTTATAAATTAAATTGGGATGACAATGCCTAGCCCTGATGGCAGCGGCATCCTTTTGCGTAACGCAGTGCAGCAAAAGATATAGCGTACAGCAGGAATATGCTACAAAAAAAGCGCTTCCAGATTGGAAGCGCTTTGTTGTATAACCCAAAATTAAATTATTTTTTGGTCATGGTTTTCATTTCTTTTTCGATCATTTCGTAGAACTCGTCGATTTTTGGCAGAACGACAATACGCGTTCTTCTGTTTGTCTGACGGTTATCGCTCGAATTGTTGTCAACCAATGGCACATATTCGCCACGTCCTGCAGCAATTAGTTTGTTTGGCTGTACGCCCAATTCGGTCAGCACACGAACGATTGATGTTGAACGTTTCACGCTGAGGTCCCAGTTGTCAAGCAATACGCCATTGGATTTGTAAGGAACATTATCAGTGTGGCCTTCGACCATACATTCAAAAGTAGGTTTACTATTGACGACTTTGGCTACTTTGGCGAGTACTTCTTTTGCCCTGTCGCTTACGACATAGCTACCGCTTTTGAAAAGCAATTTATCGGCAATGGAGATAAATACGACACCTTTTTCAACATTGATTTGAATATCCGGATCAGACATACCAACTTCCTTTTTGAGGCTTGTCACCAATGCGAGTGTCACACTGTCTTTTTTGGTCAAAGCGTCCTGTAGACGTGTGATCTTGAGATCTTTTTCTTTCATCGACTCGAGCGCTTTCTCGATGTTTTGAGCACCTTTTGTTGACAAGGTTGTCATGTTGCCCATATTGTTGATGAGGTCGGAATTGTTCTTTTTGAGAAAGTCCATCTGGCCGTTCAGTGCATCTTTCTCGGAAAGGCAGGTGTTGAGTTTTACTGTCGCGGTATTTAACAGATCTTGAATTTCCTTATTTTTGGCTTCACACGCAGCGAGTTTCTTTTTCGTGCCACAACCGGTCGTGGATAATAGTGCAACTATCGAAAGTGCTAAAATGACTTTTTTCATGTTAGATTGATTTTGATTCATTTACAAATTTAACATTTTATACAGCTTAAAAAGGATTTATTAGACTTAAACTATTGTTAAAAAAGGTTTTTAAAAGTCATCTTGCGTTGTAAATAATGAGCAACAACAATACTTTTTACGAGATAATATTTTTCAAAGCAGATTTTATCGCGCTTGCGGTAATTTTTGGAAAAGACTTTGAAAAATGTGTAATGCGCGCGTACAATGGCGAGGCAATGAGCAAATTGACCTTTGAGAATAAACTGGATTCCGGCGATTCCATCCAAAACCAAGCGGATGAATAAAATTTTATACAGCTCGGATTTTGGAAGATTTTTCGTTAGCATCAGCAGCGAGTTGCGGAAATTGAGGAAAGTCTTTTGCGTATTGCCGTGCTGCAAAGTGGCGCCACCAACATGGTACACGACCGATTCTGAAATATAGTGAACGCGATGCCCTTTATTAAAAGCTCTCCAACACAGATCGATTTCTTCCTGATGTGCAAAAAAGTCAGTGTCGAAACCGCCGAGCGCTTTAAAAACCGAACTTCGGATAAAAAAACAAGCACCCGAAGCCCAGAAGATTTCGCAGTTATCATCATATTGATGTTCGTCTTTTTCAATCGCCTCAAAAATGCGTCCGCGACAGAACGGATAACCGTATTGATCGAGAAAACCGCCCGCTGCACCTGCATATTCGAAGCGTTCCTTATTTTTATAATCGAGAATTTTTGGTTGAACGATTGCGACTTGTGGATTTTTTTCAAACGCAGCGATGATAGGCGATAACCAGTTTGGTGTTACTTCTACATCCGAATTAACCAAAGCAAAAATATCGGCATTAATGTGCTGCAAAGCCTCGTTGTAGCCTTGTGCGAAACCGAAATTAGCTTTATTTTCTATGAGCTGGACCGATGGGAAATGCGTTTTCATGAACACTACGGAATTATCTGTCGACGCATTGTCGGCAACATATACGCTCGCTTCCGCGGAATTTTGAATGACTGATGGCAGGTACTGCTCCAACAGTTTTGCTCCGTTCCAATTGAGTATGACAACTGCAATTTTCATAATTGGTTCGAATCGGATAAACGATAATCGGGTAACTCAGTCAGGAAGCGGTACTGTTCATTTTCAAAATCCATTTGGCAAAAGTAATGATTATGGCCATTGGTGACCATCAGAAATTCGGATTTCATCGTGAGGTTGTAACGCGCGATCTGATCGAATGTATTTTGCGCTATCTTTATTTCGGGCGCCTTGCATTCTACGAGCAGGAATATCGAGCCGTCAGGATTGAAAATTACTACATCATAGCGTTTGACCAATCCGTTAATTTTCAGTAATTTCTCAACATTGATCAGCGATTTTGGATAATTTTTCTGTTGCAGTAAATACTGAACTACATGTTGCCGCACCCATTCTTCAGGAGTAAGCAGGATAAATTTTTTCCTGATCTCGTCGAAAATAGCGATTTTATTTTCACTATTTTTGAAACGAAAGTTATAGCTTGGAAAATGGAGTGGCTGCATCACGCAAAAGTAGGAATTTAGATTTGAATTTTTGAAATCGAGAAATGGACGAAGTAGTAAAAATTGTAAATGACATCAAAAACGGAAATATCAGGCCGATTTATTTTTTGATGGGCGAAGAACCTTATTATATTGACAGGTTGTCCGAATATATCGAGGCGAATATACTTACAGAAGATGAGAAGGCATTTAACCAGACGGTTTTATATGGCAGGGATGTTTCGGTAGAGGATATTGTTTCCTCCGCGCGGCGTTATCCGATGATGGCAGAGCGGCAGGTAATCATCGTCAAGGAAGCACAGGATTTAGTCAAAACCATTGAAAAATTCGAAAATTACGCCGAAAACCCGATGCCGTCCACGGTACTTGTTATCTGTTATAAATATAAGACACTCGATAAACGTAAAAAAGTTACCAAACAATTTGAAAAGAACGGACTCATCTACGAAAGCAAAAAACTTTATGAGAACCAGATAGGCGAGTGGATCAAACGCGTGTTGCAAGGCAAAGGTTTTACGATCGAACCCAAAGCATCGGCAATGCTCGTGGAATTTTTGGGAACCGACTTAAGTAAGATCAATAACGAGCTCGAAAAACTCCAAATCATCATACCCAAAGGCAGCGTCATAACGCCGAAACACATTGAAGAAAACATCGGTTTCAGCAAAGATTTCAATGTATTCGAATTGCGTAAAGCCATCGGTGACCGGAATCAGCTCAAGGCCTATAAAATCGTGCAGTATTTCGCCGACAATCCCAAAGACAACCCGATGGTTGTAACAACAAGCCTGGTCTTTAGCTTTTTTGTTAGCGTGTTGCAGTACCACGGACTCAAAGACAAGAACCAGAAAAATGTTGCGGCTGCCCTCAAAATAAACCCTTACTTCGTGAAGGATTACGAGGCTGCAAGTAGAAATTATCCCATGAAAAAAGTAAGCGCGATTGTCGGCAATCTGCGGCAGATCGATATCAAAAGCAAAGGCGTTGGCGCCAATGGGCTGCCCAATAGCGATTTGCTTAAGGAAATGCTAGTAGGTATTTTCAGCTCATAGTAAAAAACAGCGCAGGGTCGGGAAAATCAACTAATATTCCCGATATTTGTGCCTCCAAAAAAACACCACATGGGAATGAATAAAAATACAATTTTAGGCTGGGCTACGTTAATCATGATTATTATGGGATTGCTGCTGATCGCTTTGGGCGCTTTCCGATATGATGAAACGGCAGGCTGGGGTTTTGGAGCCGTTGGTGTGGGCTTTCTGGCCAATGCCTGGGTGTTCAGTTCACTCAAAGGCCGACTATAATTTAATGATTCACTAATTTAAAATAGTATAGCAGATGTCAGATGATAAAAAAGTAATATTTGCGATGCAGAAAGTCAGCAAGACTTACTCAAGCAGCGACAAACAAGTGTTGAAAAACATTTACCTGAGCTTCTTTTACGGAGCTAAAATCGGAATCCTCGGACTCAATGGTTCGGGAAAATCATCCTTATTGAAGATCATTGCTGGTGTAGATAAAAATTACCAGGGCGATGTGGTTTTTCAGCCGGGCTATACCGTTGGTTACCTCGAGCAGGAGCCGCAACTAGACGATTCGAAAACAGTCATTGAAGTAGTTCGCGAAGGTGTTGCCGAAACGATGGCGGTGTTGGACGAATTCAACAAAATCAACGATATGTTCGGTTTGCCCGAAGTCTACGAAGATGCTGATAAAATGCAGCAACTTATGGACAGACAAGCTGATCTTCAGGATAAAATCGATGCACTTGGTGCGTGGGAAATCGACACCAAACTTGAAATTGCGATGGATGCCTTGCGCACGCCGGAGCCTGATATGCCGATAAAAAACCTATCTGGAGGAGAACGCCGACGCGTCGCGCTTTGTCGTTTGTTGTTGCAGCAGCCTGATGTATTGTTGCTCGATGAGCCAACGAATCACCTCGATGCTGAAAGCGTACTTTGGTTGGAGCAGCACCTTGCACAATATGCGGGAACGGTGATCGCCGTAACACACGACCGTTATTTTCTTGACAATGTTGCGGGCTGGATTCTTGAATTGGATCGCGGTGAAGGTATTCCGTGGAAAGGAAACTACTCTTCATGGCTTGACCAAAAATCGACACGTATGGCGCAGGAGGAAAAAGTGGCATCGAAACGCAGAAAGACATTAGAGCGCGAGCTTGACTGGGTAAGACAAGGAGCCAAAGGTCGCCAAACCAAGCAAAAAGCGCGTCTGCAGAATTACGACAAGCTATTAAATGAAGATCAAAAACAACTCGATGAGAACCTCGAGATTTATATCCCGAATGGCCCACGACTGGGAACCAACGTGATCGAAGCGAAGAACGTAGCCAAAGCTTTCGGTGACAAACTATTGTATGACGATTTGAATTTCACTTTGCCACAGGCCGGAATTGTTGGAATCATTGGTCCGAATGGCGCCGGTAAGTCAACGATTTTCCGAATGATTATGGGTGAGGAAAAGCCGAACAATGGCGAATTTACAATCGGTGATACCGTTAAAATTGCGTATGTAGATCAGGCGCATTCTAATATCGATCCGAATAAGACGATTTGGGAAAACTTCTGCGATGGACAGGAACTGATTATGATGGGCGGACGCCAGGTCAATTCCAGAGCTTATTTGTCACGTTTTAATTTCGGAGGCAGCGACCAGAATAAAAAGGTTTCGATGCTTTCGGGCGGGGAACGCAACAGGCTGCATTTAGCGATGACTTTAAAAGAAGAAGGCAACGTGCTTTTACTCGATGAGCCAACAAACGACCTTGATATTAATACGCTACGTGCGCTTGAAGAAGGATTGGAAAATTTTGCGGGTTGTGCAGTCGTTATTTCTCACGATAGATGGTTCCTGGACCGAATCTGTACACACATTCTTGCGTTTGAAGGCAATTCAGAAGTTTACTATTTTGAAGGCGGTTTCTCAGATTATGAAGAGAACAAGAAAAAACGACTTGGCGGAGATTTGACACCTAAAAGAATTAAATACAGAAAGTTAATCAGAAATTAATACTTTTGCCAACAGATGATCCCGACGAAATAACGTTGGGATTATTTTTTGTGGAACGTAAGTACAGTCTCTTTGAAAAAAATACTATCGGTCTTACTGCTTTTGCTGATGCATCTTGGTTATGCCCAATCGGAAGCGGAAAGAAAAAATATCGAAAAACAGATAAACGACGCGAGCAGACATTTCAGTAATGCTGAATACGTCCAAGCTCTCGATTTGTCGAAAACAGCTTTAATCGGTGCATTCAAGATCAATGACGATGCGCTTATTGCCCATGCCTACAATTCTATTGCTGTGGTGTATGACGAGTTTTCGGAATCAAAGCGCGCTATCGAATATTATCAAAAAGCGCTTAAACACGCCAATAAAACCGATAATAATCTGGTGAAGAATTGGATTTACGGCAATCTCGGAAGCGCTTACTATTTTAACGGAATCGATGTTAAAAAGGGTATTCAATATTATAAAAAGTCGCTTGAATACGCGATTAAAATCAAGGATGTTGATCAAATCACTTATGCCAAACTCAACATTGCCAGTGCTTATTTTTCAATCGATAATTTCAAGGCAGGAATCGGTTATGTCAACGAAGTTCACGACTATGTCACAAAAAATGGGCAGGAAGAGGCGAAGTTTACGGTGAATTCCTTATTGGGTATTTACCATAGCAATATCGGTCAACCGCAAACAGCCGAAGCCTATTTTGCTCAATCAATTGCTATCGCCGAAAGAAACGAAATGACCAACTTTTTGGTGAACGCTTACGAGAATTTTTCAGAACATTACGTAAAATACAACAACCCGGCATTAGCAAAACTATACAAGGAAAAGTTTGACACCCTAAGCAAAGTCATTTATACCGAAGGTCATAAGGAAGCGCTCAGGAATTCGGCCGTACAAATTGAGTTGGATGAATACAAGATTCAATTGGAACGCATCGAACTCGAAAACGAAAAGCACGAAAAAAGCCTTCATGAATCCAAAATCGTTTCGATATTATTTCTGGTAATTTGCGTCATCTTGCTAATTTTAATAGTTACGTTGTGGCGTACAAATCGGTATCGCAAAAAAATCAATAAAGAATTGCTTAATGCAAATATTGACCTAAAACGGGCGATGGAAAAAGCAGAGGAAGCATCGCAACTCAAAACGCAATTTCTTTCGACCATAACGCACGAATTGCGCACGCCATTGTACGGAGTTGTGGGAATTACGGATATGATTTCGGATGAACATAAAGAACTTGCTAATAGTCCACACCTGACATCGTTGAAGTTTTCCGCAAAATACCTGCTTTCGCTTGTTAACGACATTCTGCAGATGAACAAGATTGAGGAAAAGCGTATCATTCTTGAATACGCACCCTTTAATGTGCAGGATGAAATCACGACGATCACCAATTCGGTTCAGTATATCGCAAAAAACAATCATAACAATTTGGTGGTCGAGATCGATCCGAACATTCCGAAGCTGATCCTTGGCGATAAACTGCGGCTGTCGCAGATCATGATGAACCTCACGAGCAATGCCCTGAAGTTTACCAAGAACGGCACTGTTGCTGTGAACTTACAACTCATCAAGGCAATCAACAATTTTTACTACATCGAATTTAAAGTCAGCGACAATGGAGTAGGAATTGCCGAGGCCGATCAAGAGAAAATTTTCGATATGTTCGTACAGGTGAGCCGAAAGGACGATGATTATCAGGGTACAGGCTTGGGACTGCCGATTGTGAAAAAGCTAGTTGAACTGTTCGGAAGTAAAATCCATTTGCAAAGCAAACTCCACGAAGGAACGACCTTTACCTTTACCATTGGTTTTGAAGCAAAAGAACTGACCGACGAAGAAATTATCAACAATATTGAAGTTGTTTTTACAGTACAGGAAGATTTAAAAATCCTTGTGGTCGAAGACAATAAAATCAATCAGATGGTGACCCAAAAGATCATGGACAAAAATCATGTCAAATGTGAAATGGTTTCTGACGGAATTTCAGCTTTGCAATTGCTCAAAACGCAACAGTATGATATCATTTTGATGGACATCAATATGCCCGTCATCAACGGATTCGAAACCAGCCGCCGAATCAGAAGCATGGGCATTCAAACGCCGATCATCGCTCTGACCGCTTTCGATAAAGATGAGATTACCGATGAGGCTAACAAAGCGGGAATTAATGATATCATCATCAAACCATTTGATCCTCCGAAATTATTCCAGCTCATTCAACTATTGCTGCTTAAAAGCAAAAACGCCGGTTAATACCAGCGTTTTTTATTTTGTTTTGAGGCCTCGGACTTCCTTGATTTGTGGGCGCCACCGCTTCGATTGCTAT
>Ga0136636_10001754_pt1 | contig 12760 bp, 10 predicted proteins | sample AntDrymUQ8522106_2_FD_104653 | JGI IMG/M metagenome (GOLD analysis project Ga0136636, IMG submission 104653) | Polar desert sand microbial communities from Dry Valleys, Antarctica - metaG UQ852 (21.06) | ecosystem: Environmental > Terrestrial > Soil > Desert | place: Antarctica: Dry Valley... | reverse complement strand
GGTACATGGATAGGATTACAGCGATAAAAACTATTCTGCCTAATTGTGGTCTATCAACCGATATATTAAGCAGTTTTCACTCCGAAACAGAGGACGAGCATCAAGAAACCTTATCTCTAATGGAATGGGCTGGATTTGATTTGGCGTATATGTTTAAATATTCAGAACGACCTGGAACACAAGCTAGCGAAAACTTACCCGACAATGTGTCCGAAGAAATAAAGAGCAGACGACTTCAAGAAATAATTAAACTGCAACAACAACTATCGCATAAAAGCAATAAAGCTGATATTGGTAAAGTGTTTGAAGTATTGGTGGAAGGCATTTCAAAGAAATCAAAAGAAGACTTGCATGGCCGTTCGGCTCAAAACAAAACCATTATTTTTCCTAAAAACGACTTGAAAATTGGCGATTTAGTTCGTATTAAAATAACGAGTGTAACTACCGCCACATTAATTGGAATACCAATAAATTAAATGCTATGAACGAAAAAATAAAAGAATTTCGCGACTATCGTTCAAAAATGAACGAACAAATTCTTAACTCTGATAATTTAGTTTTAAAGCGATTATTTAACCTCGACACAAACACCTATGCCGAAGGAGCTTTGAGCTCGAAAATTAAAGAGATGCTAGGCTTGGTGAGTTCAATGGTTTTACGTTGCGACGACTGTGTTAAGTACCATCTAGAAAAATGTTTAGAACAAGAAGTATCAACTCCTGAAATTTTAGAAATATTTTCAGTGGCTAACATTGTTGGTGGAACCATAGTTATTCCTCACACTCGCAGGGCTTTAGAGTATTGGAATATTTTAAACGATAAAGTTTAATAATAGGATAATCACCTCAATCGTTTTTTTATTCGAACGATTGCACTAATTTTATAGTTTATTTTTTAACGATTGAAAATATAATGATTGAGAATCTCGATTTCAAATCAATACAACCTTACGAAGACCATGAAATTCAGGAAGTATTTGAACGTTTAAAAAACGAAAAAAGCTTTTTGAATCTTGTCCAGTTTTTATACCCTAATGTACCGATTGAACAATTTATTGAAAAACTGCTTAGCTACAACACGGTTAAAGACTTTCAGACTGAAGTTATTTACCCCTATGTGAAGCAGGTATTAAAAACCACATCAGAAGGAGCAACTCTTACTGGAATAGAAAACCTTGATGCAAATGAATCGTACCTATTTGTTTCTAACCATCGCGACATTGTATTAGATTCGGCTATTTTAAATATCTTATTAGTCGAGAACAACAGAGATACAACCGAAATTGCAATTGGAGATAACCTGTTAATACTTCCTTGGATAACCGATTTAGTTAAACTCAATCGATCATTTATTGTGAACAGGAATTTACCGGCACGGCAAATGCTCGAAAGTTCTGCACGCTTGTCGGCATACATTCGCTATACACTTACTCAGAAAAAGAATAGCATTTGGATAGCCCAGCGAGAAGGACGATCAAAAGATGGAGATGATCGTACACAAGTTAGCTTACTGAAAATGATCAACTTAAGTGGGACAGGTGCATTTGGCGAGAATTTCAAACCACTTAAAATTGTTCCAGTTGCCATATCCTATGAGTTGGATCCATGTGATTACTTAAAAGCTCATGAGTTTCAGCAAAAACGCGACGATACGGGTTATAAAAAATCGCAGGCCGATGATTTAAAACACATGGCTACTGGCTTAACCGGACGTAAAGGAAGAGTTCATTTCGCGCTAGGCACACCCATTGACAAGGAATTAGATCAGATTTCATTGCTGGGAAATAAAAACGATCAGCTGCAAGCTCTTGCTGAAAGCATTGACGATCAGATTCATAAGAACTATAAATTATGGCCAGGTAATTTTGTTGCCTGCGATATGGTTTACGACAACAATAACCACAAAGCGTTTTACACCGAAGATGATAAAAATAAGTTTTTGTCATACATTGATGAACATACCAAAAGAGTTAAAGGAGGCGATTATGATTTTATCTTTCGAACCTTATTGGAAATGTATGCCAACCCGGTTCGCAACTATTTGGATCAATAATTCACTCTAGAATATCATAATAAAAGCATTGCTGCCCTATAAAAGCAAAATGCCCGACGTTTTACCAGACATTTTACTTTTTAATTACAGGCTCGAAGCCTTGAAAACTGCGACGTAGCCAGAAACATACGCCGAACGACTTTACTTATTTAACCACGCTATGACAACAGGGAGTTTAGAGATTTGATAGAACTTACTTTGATTCCAAATTTCGCAAGAAAAATATTTCTTGCGAACAACAGTTAGTTTTATTGCCGACACCATATCATAAAAAAAGCATCCAATAGGATGCTTTTTTTATGATAACAACAAACACTGCCTTCATTAGCTCTTTTTATTCGGTACTAACCCAATTCCTAACTCATCTAATTGCAATTGATGAATAAGTGATGGACTATCGATCATCATATCTCGACCAGAATTATTCTTTGGAAAAGCAATAACATCACGAATTGAATCAGCACCTGAAAATAAGGCAACCCAGCGGTCGAAGCCAAAAGCAACTCCCCCATGAGGTGGCGCACCATATTTAAAGGCATTCATTAAAAATCCAAACTGATACTCAGCATCTTCAGGGCTAAACCCTAGGATTGAGAACATTTTTTGTTGCAACGAATCATCATGAATTCGAATAGATCCTCCACCAATTTCAACACCATTAATTACCAAATCGTAGGCATTGGCTCTCACATCTTTCGGGTTGGAATCCAACAAATGCAAATCCTCTAGCTTTGGCGATGTAAATGGGTGGTGCATAGCATAATATCGCTGCGATGTTTCATCCCACTCTAAAAGGGGGAAATCAACCACCCACAACGGAGCAAAAACACCTTTTACTCTTAATCCCAAACGATTACCCATTTCCAAACGAAGCTCACCTAAAGCCGATTGTGTTTTTTCCCTTTTGCCGGCAAGGATAAGAATTAAATCGCCTTGCTTAGCATCAAATTTGGCAGCGATCATTTTTAAATCAGCTTCGCTAAAAAATTTATCGACTGATGATTTTAAGGTCCCATCGGTATTATATCGGATGTAAATTAAACCAGCTGCTCCAATTTGCGGCTTTTTCACAAAATCGGTTAGCTGATCAATCTCTTTACGCGTGTAAACGGCACAACCTTCGGCACAAATTCCGCCAATGTATTCGGCATCATCAAAAACTTTAAAATCGTTCTTGCGAACTTCGGCGCCCAGCTCAACAAATTTCATTTCAAAACGAATATCTGGCTTATCGCTACCGTAATATTTCATGGCATCCTGATACGACAATCGAGGAAAATCATTAAGCAACACTCCTTTAATTACTTGAAACAGATGTTTAGTCATCCCCTCAAATGTCTCAAGAATATCGTTTTGCTCAACAAAAGCCATTTCGCAGTCGATTTGCGTAAATTCGGGCTGACGATCAGCACGCAAATCCTCATCGCGAAAGCATTTCACAATCTGAAAATACCGATCAAAACCAGCCACCATTAACAACTGCTTAAACACTTGTGGCGATTGTGGCAAGGCGTAAAACTGACCTTGATTCATGCGCGATGGAACAACAAAATCGCGAGCACCTTCGGGTGTTGACTTAATGAGTACAGGCGTTTCAACTTCAATGAAACTTTTGCTATCCATGTATTTACGAACCTCAATGGCCATTTGGTGACGAAGCATCAAATTATCGCGCACAGGCCGACGACGTAAATCAAGATATCTGTATTTTAATCGTAACTCTTCACCGCCATCGGTTTCATCTTCAATTGTAAATGGAGGTAATTCTGATGAGTTGAGTAACGTAATTTCATCAACTAAAATTTCGATATCGCCAGTGGGGATTTTCGAATTTTTATTACTCCGCTCAGCCACTTTACCTGTGACCTGAATAACAAATTCACGACCCAGTTTACGAGCTTCTTCACACATGGAAGCATTTGTTTCCATATCGAAAACCAACTGTGTAATGCCGTAACGATCGCGCAGATCAACAAAAGTCATCCCGCCTAAATTACGTGCTTTTTGTACCCAGCCACTCAAAGTGATGGCTTGCTTAATGTGTTCGGCTCTTAACTCGCCGCATGTATGAGTCCTATACATCCTAATGGGTTTAATTCTATGTTTGATAAGCTATTTTAAATAAACCATAAAGTTATCAAGAAAAACAACCAATTTAATCGGTTAAAATCTAATATCTTTAATCCCGCGAAATTAAGAAGAAAATTAGAAATAGGAATCGAAAAAATAAGATATAAAAGCCAAACATGAGTAAAATCAACTTTTCGGATGAATACTTTATGCAACTCGCTTTAAAAGAGGCTAAAGAAGCGTATTTAAAAGATGAAATCCCAGTGGGTGCCATTATTGTTTCGAACAATCAAATAATAGCCAAAGCCCATAATTTAACCGAAACATTAAACGATGTAACTGCACATGCCGAGATGTTGGCCATTACGTCAGCTTCCGAAACACTTGGCGGTAAATACTTAACCAATTGCACTTTATACATAACACTTGAGCCATGTGTAATGTGTGCAGGAGCTATTCAATGGTCGCAATTGAGCCGAATAGTATTTGGAGCTCCTGATCCACAAAGAGGATTCATGCGACACACCCCCATGATAAAGCATCCAAAAACAACTATCGAAGGACCTATTATGGAGCAAGCGTGTGGTGAACTGATTAAGCAGTTTTTTGCATCGAAACGGAATTAATTTTCTGCTAAATTAAACCTGAGAAATCCCTTATTTCGAATCCCTGATTAAATGTAAAAAACCATGTTTGTGATGTTTTTCAGCATCGGTATTTAGAAACCCCTGCCCCACTGCATCGTAAAAATAAACACCGGGTGCAGCTTTGGCACCACCAATATTACCATCCCACCCTTTTGCTGGATCGCTGGTTTCAAAAACTTTTCGTCCCCAACGGTTAACAATTACTAAACGAAAAGTTTTTAACGACCGGTAAGCCACTCTAAACTCATCCTGTATGCCATCGCCATTGGGTGTGAAGTAATTAGGTGCATCAATAAACGAATCCGACACATTAAACGTAATGACATCGCTTATATCCGAACACATCGAAATACTATTCTCAACCTCCAATGAAACTGGGTAATCGCCTTGCTCTTGAAAAGTAAAAATGGTACTGGCAGTATATTCCTTGCCTGTTTCTCCAAATTTCCACGAATAATCGGTAACATGACCTTGACTTCTTTTGTCGGTTCCATCAACCTCGCCTTTAAAACTAATTCTTAACGGAGCCGATCCTTTAGGGATGGTATTCGCTTCGTTTTTAACTTCGGGTTTGGTGCTCTCCCATTCAAAATTTGCTTTCACCGCAACTGCAGTAATTAATAATGGACTGCTTTCGTTCGATTCGACTCCTAAACCCGATTTTACAACCACTGAATACTCTGAATCGTTATAAAAACCATCTAAAGTAGCTGGATTCACCAATGATGTTTGAGTTTTAGCTGGTTGTGTACTGTTCCAAACATAGCTTAATAAATAATTCACAGCATACGCTTCTCCAGTTGTGGGATGATAATAAGTTAATGGCTTTAAAATACTTCCACTTGCATGCACTTTCAACTGATAACAGTTATTCTCAACCAAATTAGGAATTATACTCCCTGTTATTTCAGGGACAAAAACCCAACTGCGATAAGTGTTAGACCCACCGTTTTGATGATTAACAACCACCTGATATCCACCCTCAATAGCATTGTTTAATGTTGATGTCGAACCTAAATCGGTTTGAATAAAATCCCAAGAGTTAACCGAAGAGTTGTAACGATACCAAGTAAAAGAATGATTACCAGCCCCATTGATAGATATAGCCTGCAAGTCGATGGCAATTCCTTGTTTATAGAAATAGATTTGATCTTGAGCTCCTGATGAATAAGATGTTGGCGTAGAAAAAATTGTATTTGTTGCTACAATCTGACTCATGGCAACATCAACCGAAGAAATTAACACTGTCAGTACTAATATAATAGGCGTTAACCTTCTTGAAATTGCATTAAAACGCTTAATTTCGAGTTTATTTATGGATATAAAACCAAAACAGTTTATCATTGCAAAAATTGTTTTATTATATAAAGATCAATAGTAGGTTTGAATCCAAAAGTAACCGATATTTTTTGAACCTAAAAAAAACCTTCAAAAAAAGTCAAAATAAAAATGGAACTTACTCAATAACAACCTAATTACGTATAAATATTAAAAACATTGTATCAAAACAAAGTTAATTAGAAGTTAACTCACTATTTTTGTCAATCAAAAATGAATTTCAAGTGCACGATTATCTCTCGCAATTAAATAAATCTCAACACGAAGCTGTAGTTAACTCGCACGGAGCGTCGCTTATTATAGCTGGCGCAGGTTCGGGAAAAACACGCGTACTCACCTATCGCATAGCCCATTTGCTCGAAAAAGGTGTTAAACCATCGCAAATATTGGCTTTAACATTTACCAACAAAGCAGCGCGTGAAATGAAACTGCGTATTGCAACAATTGTTGGGGATGATGTAGCTAAATATCTATGGATGGGTACCTTTCACTCCATTTTTGCTCGCATTTTACGTATGGAAGCTAAGAAAATTCATTACCCATCCTCATTCACCATTTACGATACAACCGACTCTAAAAGCCTCATCAAATCAATCCTCAAGGAGATGAAGTTGCCTGATAAAGTCTACAAACCAGGCGATATACTCGGCCGAATTTCATCGGCCAAAAACGATTTAATTACACCCAACGCCTACGCTCGCGACGTTAACCGAATGACTGCTGACAAAGCTGCTCAAAAGCCAATGGTTTATGAAATATATACCCGATACATGCGTCATTGTTTTAAATCGGGAGTTATGGATTTTGATGATTTATTATTAAACACAAATATTTTATTTCGCGATAATCCAGAAACCTTACTTAATTATCAAAATCGATTTCAATATATTTTGGTTGATGAGTATCAGGATACCAACTTATCGCAATACCGAATTATTAAAAAACTAGCCGAAAAACATCATAATATATGTGTAGTTGGCGATGATGCTCAAAGCATTTACAGTTTTAGAGGAGCCAAAATCGAAAATATCCTAAATTTTCGTAACGACTATCCTGGCTATCAGCTTTTTAAGCTAGAGCAAAATTATCGCTCAACACAAACCATTGTTGAAGCCGCTAACAGCATTATTGCCAATAATAAAGGTCAGATACACAAGCGAGTTTTTTCCGAAAAACCTGTTGGCAGCCCAATAAAAGTGCTCAAAGCTTATTCCGATGTTGAGGAAGGATACCTAATTGCCAATGAGGTGAAAGAGCAAATTCTCAAGCAAAACTGCTCATACAAAGATTTTGCAATTCTTTACCGCACCAATGCACAATCGCGTATTTTCGAAGAGGCATTTTTAAAACGCAATTTCCCCTATCGTATTTATGGTGGCCAATCGTTTTATCAACGAAAAGAAATTAAAGATTTACTAGCCTACTTTCGGGTTGTGATCAATCCCAACGATCAGGAATCCATCAAGCGAATAGTCAATTACCCAGCTCGTGGCATTGGCAATACCACAATGGAAAAACTGGAAGCCCAAGCTATAGCTGAGGATAAAAGCATTTGGGGTGTATTAACTACCTCTCCATTGGCCACACTCAATAGTGGAACACAAAAAAAGCTATCGGGATTTATCCAACTCATGTTACGATTCATGATGAAGGTGACCGAATTAAATGCTTATGACTTAGCAGTTGAAGTAGTTACCGAAAGTGGCATTTTAAAAGAACTTCATCAGGATAAAAGTGTTGAAAGTCAAGGTAGAATTGAAAACATCGAAGAACTTATTAACGCCATTAAAGAGTTCACATCTAACAAAATTGAAGCAGGAGAATCCCCATCGTTAGTCCATTTTTTGGAGGAGGTATCATTATTGACAGATCAGGACACGAATAACGATCAGGACGATAATAGAATCACCATGATGACGATTCACAGTGCCAAAGGACTGGAATTTAAAAATGTATATATTGTGGGAGTTGAGGAAGGCTTATTCCCCTCACCCATGTCGAGCGATACAGAAAAACAAATTGAAGAAGAACGACGTTTATTTTATGTTGCAATCACTCGAGCAGAAGACACAGCAACCATTTCGTTTGCCAAAAGCCGGTATAAATATGGCGAGATAAAATTCTCGTCGCCTAGCCGATTTATTGGTGAAATTGATCAAAAATTCCTTGATATATCAGGCATCGATTTATCATCAGATTCATCAACACTAGCAGGAATTCCCACAAACAGACAATCTTTTAATTCACCTAAGTTTCAACGACGGGAATCTGCTAGTCAGCCTAAATTTAATATTTCGAATCAATCCACTTCACCAGTAAATTTCAATTTCAATCAAATAGGCTCAAAACTAATCCCTGGAACCCGCGTTTTACATGACCGATTTGGCCAAGGCACCATTATTTCAATGATTGGAAATGACAATGATAAAAAAGCAATTATAGCTTTTGATAACACCGGAGAAAAACAATTATTACTTAAATTTGCCAAACTTAAAATTTTAAATTAATTTCGCTTCGTAAAACTTCTAGAAGTGTCTCTTTTTTTAAGGCAACTAATTGCTAAGTTTCATTACAAGACACTCACCTGTAACTACACACTTTTATAAATGGATTATAATTCAAACAGAAAACAACTGGTCTTACCGGAGTATGGTCGCCATGTACAAAAAATGGTTAATCATGCCATATCTATCGAAGATAGGGAAGAGCGCTCCCGTTGCGCCAAAACCATCATAGTTATTATGGGCAACATGTTCCCTCACCTTAGAGATGTTGCTGATTTTAAACATAAACTATGGGATCATTTGGCAATTATGGCCGAATTCAAATTGGATATAGATTTCCCATATGAGATTCCTGAACCAGCAACTTTTCAAACTAAACCTGAAGTTGTTCCCTATTCATCGCAACGCATAAAATTTATGCATTATGGCAAATTAGTGGAAGTATTAATTGAAAAGGCTATTATTCATGAAAATGAAGAAGAAAAAAAAGCACTAATTCAACTCATTGCCAATCACATGAAAAAATCTCTCTTAACATACAATAGAGATGCAGCCAGTGATGAACGAGTAGTTGCTGATTTAAAAAGACTATCAGGAGGGAAACTAACTGTTGAGGATGATATTAAGTTTCCCGAATTCAAAGATTCAGCACCGGCAAAGCAATTTCGTCCCCAGAAAAAGCAAAAAATTAAAAAACTATAATATTTTCGCACGTTCACCACATGAGCAGTTTCGAAATTGAAGGAGGACGCTATCTAAAAGGCGAACTCAGCCCACAAGGGGCAAAAAATGAAGCACTACAGGTTATTTGCGCAACAATGCTAACCTGCGAACCCATTACCATTCAAAATATTCCCAATATATTGGATGTTAACAATCTAATCGACTTGTTATCTCGAATGGGCGTTGAAACCAAACGATTAACTCCAGATGTTTGCACTTTTAAGGCCAAAGACGTGGATTTGACCTATATGCAATCTGATGATTTCAAAAAACGAGCTGCATCTTTACGAGGTTCAATCATGATAATGGGGCCATTACTGGCACGTTTTGGCAAAGCTTATTTTCCTAAACCAGGAGGTGATAAAATTGGCCGAAGACGATTAGATACCCATTTCTTAGGATTCGAAAAAATGGGTGCTAAGTTTGTTTTTAATCCCGATGAGATATTTTATACTGTAGAAGCATCCAATTTAAAAGGTGTCTACATGCTTTTAGACGAAGCATCGGTTACAGGAACAGCCAACATTGTTATGGCGGCAGTATTAACGCCTGGAACAACAACGATATACAACGCAGCTTGCGAACCTTACGTTCAACAACTTTGTAGAATGCTGCAACAAATGGGAGCTACTATTAATGGCATCGGATCGAATCTACTAACAATTACTGGTGTTGATCAATTAGCAGGATGCACACACACTCTTCTTCCAGATATGATTGAAATTGGCAGTTTTATAGGTTTGGCAGCCATGACCTCATCGGAAATAACCATAAAAAATGCCCGCATCGACCAATTGGGAATTATACCGTACGCCTTTTCGCGTTTAGGCATTCGAATGGAATTTAAAAACGATGATATATTTATTCCACGTCAGCAAAACTACGAAATAGATACTTTTATTGATGGATCTATTATGACCATTGCTGATGCACCATGGCCGGGCTTAACTCCCGATTTGCTAAGTATATTTTTAGTAGTTGCGACTCAGGCTAAAGGAAGTGTGCTTATCCATCAAAAAATGTTTGAGAGCCGTCTTTTCTTTGTCGATAAACTCATTGATATGGGAGCTCGGATTATTTTATGCGACCCACACAGAGCCAGTGTAATTGGCATGAATAAAGAGACTCCATTAAGAGCAGCCACCATGTCATCGCCAGATATTCGAGCTGGAGTGTCGCTTTTGATTGCGGCTATGTCAGCTCAAGGGAAAAGCACGATACATAACATCGAGCAAATCGATCGTGGTTATCAAAATATCGATGAACGATTAAATGCTATTGGGGCATCAATCAAACGAGTTGATTAAAAACGAATAACAATTGAATAAAAAAGAGGTGTTTTATGACAATAATTCACCTCTTTTTATTTTCTAAATATTCAAACAAGACCTTAAAACTGCATCGTTTCGCAACGAATTCACTAATTTAAACCTCAAAATACAAAAATTAACACCTCTGATTTTCAAGAACTTAAGTGTGTTTTGTATAAAATTAACATTATTTATCTATTTTCCAATAAAAATAAAATTGTTTTTTCTGCTTTGCAGCATATCTTTGTAATCGAATTACACCCCTTAATCATCAGAATATTCACTTTAATCTAAATATTCTTATTGTCGCCATTTTTTTATAAATCTTTGTGGCGAATTTGTTTCACGAATTAAAAAAACATGAAATTATTAAAACTAACAATTGCGATTGCTGTCGTAGGATTTGCATTTTTGTCGTTTATCAATGAAACGAACAAAGTTCATACAGGATTGAAGATCGGCAATAGCGCACCCCTTATCAACGAAAAAACTATTGATGGATTGAAGATCGATTTGAATTCGTTAAAAGGGAAGATGGTACTAATTGATTTCTGGGCCTCATATGACGCCAACTCTAGAATAGCAAATTCCGAAAAATCAGCACTTTACCAAGAATTCCAAGCCAATAAATTTTCGAATGCTGATGGATTTACTATTGTAAGCATCTCATTAGATCGCTTTAAAAACCCTGTTATAAAAGCAATTGCAACCGACAATTTAGTTTATCCATTGCATATCTGCGATTACAAAGGCAATGATTCCCCTTTGGTAAAGCTGTACCGTGGTCAAAACATGGTTAAATATCTTCTAGATGGAGATGGCCGAATTGTAACTTCATCAACCTCATTATCAGACATTAAAGCTACGCTTCAAAAACTCTCACAAAAACAAACCATCTGATTTACGAATGTCACTATTTGTTTTGCACGATAATTGCTATTTTGCTTAGAATACGAATAGGTTAGACTAAAAGAATTGTTTTTATGAAGAAGATACTTAGTGTTTTGCCGTTACTATTGTTTGTTGTTTCACTTGAAGCTCAAACAATTACCGGATTAGAAATTGGGCAAAAAGCACCTGAATTATCGTTCAACTCGCCTGAAGGAAAAGAGATTAAACTATCATCACTTAAAGGTAAAGTTGTATTAATTGATTTTTGGGCATCGTGGTGTGGCCCATGTCGACATGAAAATCCAGCGGTTGTAGCAGCTTACAACGAGTTTAAAAATAAAGCGGGTAAAGCGGGTAAAGGTTTTGAAGTGTACAGTGTTTCATTAGACAAAAGCAAAGATGCTTGGATCAAAGCAATAGAAACAGATAAATTAAGCTGGGCATCGCATGTAAGCGATTTAGGTGGATGGAAAAGTAACGGAGCACAATTGTATTCGGTAAACTCTATTCCTGCAAATTTTTTAATTGATTCGAAAGGAATTATAATTGCCAAGAACCTTAGAGGGGAGCAGCTAATACTGACATTAAAAGGAATACTTAAATAGCAATAGTTAGGAAAAACTGCCAATTATTGAATAAAAATTAAGAGGGATGAATTTGATTCACCCTCTTTTTGTTTAAAACAGGTTTAAACCTGTCAATTTGGCAAAAAATGGGGAATGGCAGAATAATTGTATAAATTTGCGCGCCAATAAGATAAAAACAAACAAACCAAATGAGCAAAAAAGCACACAAAGAAAAAGTTGAAGGCCCTGAAAAAATGGAGATAAATGACGACAATCAGGTAGATGATATACTTGAAAACACCGAAACTGCTTCAACAGAAGAAAATTGTTGCAAAAGTGCAGAAGACGAAATTGCAGCAATCAACCTAAAATACAACGAAATAAACGATAAATACTTACGTCTTTCAGCCGAGTTCGACAACTACCGTAAAAGAACATTGAAAGAGAAAATGGAATTAACCAAAACAGCTGGAGAAAATATTCTAAAAGGGATATTACCTGTTGTGGATGATTTTGAAAGAGGTTTATCGCACGTAGATGATTCTAAGGATTTGAATGCTGTTAAAGAAGGTATTTATTTGATATACAATAAATTTAAAGACTTCTTAAACCAGCAAGGAATTAAAGAAATTGAAGCCAAAGAACTTCCTTTCGATACT
>Ga0136636_10001753_pt1 | contig 12765 bp, 9 predicted proteins | sample AntDrymUQ8522106_2_FD_104653 | JGI IMG/M metagenome (GOLD analysis project Ga0136636, IMG submission 104653) | Polar desert sand microbial communities from Dry Valleys, Antarctica - metaG UQ852 (21.06) | ecosystem: Environmental > Terrestrial > Soil > Desert | place: Antarctica: Dry Valley... | reverse complement strand
TGATTTTACCTTATCGGCTTTACAGGATTTCTTTAAATTAACAACAGTTTTATCCGTTCCTGTAATAAATGGAGAAGCGTTCGGACTATACCAGCTCGAAGCCCTGGCCTCAGGAGTTCCGTTGGTTCAACCTGAAATTGGTGCGTTTCCCGAAATTGTAAATGCAACCGGAGGCGGAGTTATTTACAAACCCAATACAGCCGAAGCCCTGGCTGAAAAACTTGCTGAAGTGCTTTCAAATCCTAACAAACTTGAAGTGATGAGCCTTGCCGGACGAAAAGCTGTTGAGGAAAATTTCGATTGTGGTAAACTAAGTGTGAAAATGGTGGAGATTTATCAGACATTGATAAACCGTTAACACTCACACAAATAATGCGAAAAAATAAATTTGTTACTGAATGGTGAAAATAAATCATTTTTAAAAATAGTAAAAAAGACATTAAACAATTATAACACATTTCCTATGTTAGCCGAACTCCATCATATCACCAAATACTACGAACAACCCGGATCAACCATACAAAATCGGGTCCTGAATGATATTTCATTACATATTAATGATAATGAACGGATTGCCATTGTAGGACCATCCGGTTCAGGAAAAAGTACGTTATTGAATATTCTCGGTACACTCGACAAGCCTACTTCCGGAAACGTTATTCTTGACGAATCACCTCTTGAACATATTGACGAGAACAAGCTGGCGGAAATCCGAAATAAATTTATTGGCTTTGTTTTTCAAATGCACCATTTGCTGCCGCAACTTACGCTGCTCGAAAATGTGTTGCTCCCCTTGTTGCCGCAAAAAGACAAAAGCATCCTGAAAAAAGCCAGTGATCGCGCGTTACACCTGATTGAAAGAGTTGGTCTGTCTAAACACCTTAACCAGTTTCCCTCACAACTTTCGGTGGGGGAATGTCAACGTACGGCTGTTGTGCGCGCTCTTATCAACCAGCCCCGACTGTTGCTGGCCGATGAACCAACCGGCTCACTGGATGCTGATAATGCCGCTCAGCTTGTCCAATTGCTGATCGAGCTCAATAAAGAACAACATATTGCCCTTGTTATGGTGACCCATTCGATGGAACTTGCGGGAAAAATGGATAAAATTTACAAGCTACGCGAAGGTAAATTATTGCTAAGTGAATGATTATAAAGCATAAGACAAAACTATCCTGAATGGCCAATTTTCAGGAACCTCCAATTTGTAAATTGAATACATGCAGATTGAAAAAGTAACCATTGCCTGCAAAAATGAACCCTTCCGTTCTCCCTTCACTTTAACATTGTATTTAAACCGTTGATCTTCAACCCTAACTCCAAAATCCAAATCCCTAACCCCCCAAACTCTTCCGATGTCCCTGTTCTCCTTTATTTTTCGCAATCTGAAATACTACCGCAAACCATACCTGGCTATTCTTGCAGGAACGGTGATAAGTACGGCTGTGCTTACCGGAGCGCTGGTTGTGGGTGATTCGGTGCGTTACAGCCTGGGACAATTAACAGAAATCCGTCTAGGTGAAACCCATTTTGCAATTCAGTCAGGCGACAGAATTTTCAGGCAGCAACTTGCCAATGAACTTTCGGAGAAAACAAAAACTCAGGTAGCGCCACTGCTGCAACTCGAAGGCATTGCCATTAACAACGATCAGAATACACGGATCAACCGCGTGGAAGTATTGGGAATTGACGATCGTTTTAATAAATTCTGGAATTCCGCGACTCATCAACCCGCTGAAGATGAAGCTATACTGAGCCAGAATACCGCCGAAAAACTGAAATTAAAACCGGGAGATGAATTCCTGCTTAAACTTCACAAACAGGGAAAAGCTTCGGAAAATGCTCCTTTTGTTTCGGAAACGGAACCACTGGTTACATTCCGTTTAAAAGTAGCTTCAATTGCTGACGACATGCAGATGGGCCGCTTTAGCTTGAAAAGCAATCAATCGGCACCTTTCAATATTTTTATTTCACTTACTTCGATGTCCCGTAAAGTGATGCTCGACGGGTATGCCAACCTGATGCTGGTTGAAGGAAATGCGGAAAATAATCTGTCGCCCGCTAAACTGGATTCACTCCTTCGCCTCAACTGGAAGCCGGAAGATGTAGGACTTGAATTCAAATCACTGCCTGGAAATAAATCTTTTGAAATCCGTTCCGACAGAATTTTTATTGATGATAAAACCGCAAAAGCAATAGAAACCACTATTCCCGAAGCGAAACCCTTTTTTACTTACCTGATTAATGATATTTCTTCAAAAGGAAAATCTACACCCTATTCGTTTGTAACGGCAGCTAATCTCTACGGAATCCAATTATCTGAAAAAGAAATAATTATAAATAACTGGCTTGCTGCCGATCTTTCTGTACAACCGGGTGATTCAATACAATTGAAGTATTTCAAAATGGGCGCTTTAAGTAAATTAACAGAGGACAGTTCGCTATTTTTTATAAAAGCCATTTTGCCTGTTACCCATGCTTTTTTCGACCCTGGCCTGATGCCTGATTTCCCCGGTATGTCGGATGCCGGAAACTGCCGCGACTGGGAAACCGGCGCTCCTGTTGAGCTTGATAAAATCAGGGACAAAGACGAACAATACTGGAACGATTACCGCGGTACTCCAAAAGCATTTATCGCGCTTGCTACCGGTCAAAAACTATGGGAAAATGCTTTCGGTCATGCCACGGCTTTCCGTTTTGAGGCTGACATATCCGATCTGAAAAACTTGAAAAAACAACTTATGTCGCAACTTAATCCGACTGAAAATGGTTTGCGGTTTCAGAATGTTTTTGCTGAAGGGAAATCGGCTGCTGCTAATTCAACTGATTTTGGCGGGCTGTTTCTGAGTCTGAGTTTCTTTATAATTGCCGGGGCATTGCTTCTGTCGGCTTTGCTTTTTTCGTTACATGCGCAAAAAAGGATGACAGAAACGGCAATTCTGGCAACATTGGGTTTTCGTAAAAAACAGATCATCAGGATTTTATTTATCGAAGCCGCATTGGTAGTACTGGCAGGCAGTGCAATAGGTACCGTTTGTGGCATTTTTTACAACCAACTTATGCTTTTCGGATTAAATACACTTTGGCAGGATGCTGTCCGAACGTCGATGTTGCATATGCATCTTTTGCCAGGTACACTTTTTACCGGATTTGCAGCCGGTATGCTTACGGCCATGCTTACACTGGTTTTTGTACTCTTCCGTAACCTCCGCAAACCTTTATCAGTATTGGTAAAAGGTATTGAAATAAAATCGCCTGATGTAAAAAAAGCCTATAAAAATATCAGCCTCGCTGTTTCTATAACATGCTTTGCCTTTGCTAGTGCATTGACAGTTTATTCGTTTCAGTCGCCAAACAGTGAACTTTCCCTGGCTGCTGGTGGAATGCTACTCATCGGAGGAATTTTCTTGCTCTATTGGGTTCTGGTTAATTCCGGAATAAAAACTTCAGGTTCGTTTCCCGGATTTTATACAATGATTTTACGTAATGTAAGCCTGAAAAAAAAGCGTACCGTTACCGCTGTTGCTTTGCTTGCTATCGGAACTTTTTCAATAATTATTACCGGTTCCAACCGCAAAACATTTTACGGAAGTGAAACTTCGAGCCAATCAGGAACAGGTGGATTTCTTTTGTGGGCGGAATCAACTGTTCCTTTGCTGAAAGATCTTAATTCGCCTGAAGGCAAAGAAAAATACGGGCTTATCGGTGAAAAGGAACTTGATGGTGTAACTTTCGCGCAAATGCTTAGTCTCAATGGCGACGATGCCAGCTGCCTGAACCTGAACCAGGTTTCGCAACCGAAAATACTCGGAATAAATCCCCGGCTTTTCGATCTGCAGCAATCGTTCAGCTTTGCACAACTCGATGCGTCAATAGTTGGTCAGCATCCATGGCTGGCATTGCATGAGCAGCTGGCACCAGGCATTATTCCTGCTATTGCCGATCAAACCGTGATAACCTGGGGATTGCAGAAAAAAATCGGAGATACGCTTTTATATACCGATGAAAGTGGTAAACTATTGAAAGTGAAAATTATAGGCGGACTTGCCAACTCCGTATTTCAAGGAAATATCCTTATTTCGGCTGAGTTGTTCCGGAGGTATTTCCCGTCGGTGGGTGGCTCAAAAGTAATGCTCGTACAAGGTGATTTCGAAAAACGTGAAGAAATTTCAGAACGCATGGAATATTTGTTTCAGGATTATGGAATAGTGGTTACCCCTGCTTCTGAAAAGCTGGCTCAGTTTTATTCGGTTGAAAACACCTACCTATCGGTTTTTATGATGCTTGGCGGGCTAGGTATAATTATTGGCTCTATTGGGTTGGGAATTGTATTACTTAGGAATCTCGAAGAAAGAAAAAGCGAAATCGCACTTTATCAGGGAATCGGATTTAACCGCAATTTCATCAGGAAACTAGTGTTTACCGAAAATCTTTTTATCCTGCTTTCCGGCATCGGAATTGGTGTGTTATCAGCACTTACTGGAATAATGCCTTCGTTTTTCTCACCTGCTTTTCAGCTGCCGGCAACCTTTATTTTGGTAATAATAAGCCTTATTTTACTAAACGGATTTGCATGGATTTATTTCCCGGTTACAAAGGCATTAAACAAAAACCTGTCAGAAACACTGCGGAAGGAATAATTGTTTGATCTATATTTATACTATATTTGTACAATGACTACATGATGCAAGGTTATCGGTACACACATTATGTTGCTGCTTTACGAAATTGAACATCTAACCTATTAAAAATTAGCCTTTATGAAATTCATCCTTACAACCACAATACTGCTTTTTTCAATCTTTTCTTACAGCCAGAATTACAAATTATTCAATGCCGATTCGCGCAAGGTTTACACCAATTTTCCTGTGCCTGATTCCACATTCAGTATTGCGTTTGATTCGGTGAGGTTAGTTGGCACCGATTCGGTGTATTACAATTTCACACAAACCGGGAATAGTATTAGCAGCGAATCCTGCCAGTTTTGGGGAGCACCGGAATGCACCAAGCAGGATCGCCCTGCATGGTTAGGTTCAGGAATAAAGTACGATAACGAATCCACTTACACTTTTTTCACACAGAATAACGAATCGCTGATTTTTGATTTCTCGAAAATGGATGGAAATCCTGTTCTCTTCTATCAAAATGCAACTGAAAAATTTTACTACAACTATGTGAAATCGGATACATTAACCATCATGAGTTTTGTTGATTCCACAAAATTTTTCACCATAACACATACTGATATATCGGGCAATACAATTAATTCGTCATTAAACGGGAGCCGGATTATTAGTGCAAAAACGCTGGGGCTGATTCAGTTTTTTCAGGTGGATGAATTTCCTGATGTTCTAAACCCGGTTTATATATTGGGTAACCAGTCACCGGATTTAGGTTTGGCTAAAATTACCAATGAAATGTTGTACGATTATAACATCGGGGATGAAATTCAGGAACATGTTATTCAGTTGTACAATTATCCATCGCCTGATAATTATGACAGGTATATCAAATATACTTTTCTTTCCAAAACACTGACAGCCGATTCACTTTTTTATCAGGCTGAGCGGTATGTTTTTGATAAAGGCTCATTAACCTCTACCGAAGATGTTGTTGAATTAAAGTATGCCACACATGATCAGGTTGCCATGTTACCTTTCGACTATATTACGCCTGATTATTTTTTTAATACACATAAGCTGTATTTCGAATATTACTGCGGTGATAAAATGTGGACATACCGTGAAACCCGGAACCGTGGCTTACGCTATTGCAATGCCGAAAATTGCTGGGGAAGCAACGATGTTCCGGGTCCAGCTCCTCAGGAAGAAACCATTTATACGTTTGGACTTGGGATTTATTACTCAATCTATGCAGATGCTTTCATCACACCTCCGCCAAGCATGGATTATTCGATTGCGAAAACCATAATTTATTTTAAAAAGAACGGAATCACCTGTGGAATGGAAGCCATGCTTGGACTGGATGAAAATAAGACCAATGAAACATTTTTTACACTTTATCCGGTTCCGGCCACTGATTTAATAACGGTTGAAACATCACATCCAAAAGGAAGCTGGCTTTCCATAAGTTACATAAACGGAATGGAAATAAGTAAACAACAAATTTCAGGAACAAAAACACAAATTGATATCAGCCAACTGAAAAAAGGAATATACCTGGTTAAGCTTATTACCGGCAAATCGGTTTTAGTTAAAAAACTGGTAAAAGAATAATTCGGCTATAAACTTAGAAATGGTATAGGAATGTAGAAATTTAAATCTGAATATCTATGGTGGTTCAACGAAAAACATTTTATAATTAAATTTGTTTTCATTATCAGTACGTTAACAAATTCTAAATCAATTTCAATATTTAACAACTTATTGGTTTTGGTTAATAAAACCGGGGAAATCCACTACTAAAATACGCATGGAATGATAAAACTCAAAACCATTTATTCGAGGGTTCTTCTGCTGCTTATCATTTCAGCTGCTATATTTCTGATGCTATTTACTTTTTTGTTTTTTTATACCCTTCAACAGGAAAAACAAGTTCAAAGCGCAGCCCGCCAGCAATTTTCGAATGAAGTAGAGTTGCTACTGGAACTGAATTCCGAATCGATACGGATTGCTGTAAATGATTTTACCCGTTCGGACCAATTGGTTGAATTCACAAAAAGCAGAGATACAAGGTGGTATAACGAACATATTATCGGAGCTATCAAAAGTTTTAAAGTCGACTACATCTGTGTTTTCGATACTTCTTTTAATATTATTACCGAAACCTCGTCACTTAAAATTTTATCGCGCAGGTTTATTCCCCGGGGAGCCGCTAAACTATTACAAATAAACAGGTTTTCGAATTTCTACCTGTTGACTACCGAAGGACTGGTTGAAGTTAGCGCTGCCTCAATTCATCCTACGTTCGACCGTTCTCACAACAAAACCGAACCTTCCGGATATGTCTTTTTTGTTCGGCTTTGGGATCATTCGTTTAAAAATAAACTCAGCAGGATTACCAGCTCAAAAATTGATTTCCGTCAGCTTACAGAGCAAGAAACAGCTGAAGATTTTAATGTTGTATCTGTATCGAAAAACCTGACCGACTGGAACGGGAAAACTGTTTCGCAGATTGTGCTAAGCCGTGGATTTAGTTTGAATTTTAAATCCTCAAAATACCTTTTGCTGATCATCGTTTTGTTTTTCATTTTGTTTCTGATGGTTTTTGTATTTTTTGCCCGCCGATGGATTTACCGTCCACTATTTCTGATCACTCAAATCCTTGAATCAGAGAGCAGTAAAGCCCTCAGGCGGCTACAAAAATCGCCTGGGGAATTCAGTTATATCGGTGCCTTGTTCGAAGATTATTTCAATCAGCGTAAAACGCTTCAACAAGCTAAACTAAAAGCGGAAGAAAGCGATAAGCTTAAATCGGCTTTCCTTTCGAACATTGCACACGAAATCCGTACACCTATGCACGGTATACTTGGCTTTGCTGACCTTCTGAAAACAACAACACTTTCGGCCGAGCAAATGCAGGAATATATCGCTATAATTGAGAAAAGCAGTGGCCGTATGCTTGATACCATTACTGATCTGATTGATATGTCGAAAATTGAATCGGGCCAGGCAGATGTTGAATATTCATTGGTTGATATTAACAACCAGATGGATGATATCTATGCCGCATTTAAGCCCGAAGCCGATAAAAAAGGATTGCATTTCAGTATAAAAACAATGGATGATTCAGTAAAAGTAGTTGTGCTCACTGATAGGGATAAACTGGAAACCATTTTGGAAAAGCTGATTAAAAACGCAATTAAATATACACCTGTTGGAGCTGTTGAATCAGGATATGAACAACAAGGGCATTATATCAAATTTTATATTAAGGATACAGGAATCGGAATTGAAGTTGACAAACTACAATCCATTTTCGAACGGTTTACACAGGGCGACAATTCACTTTCAAAGTCATACGATGGCGCAGGTCTTGGACTTTCAATCACCAAAGCGTATATCGAAATGCTGGGCGGCACTATTTGGGTCGAAAGCGATCCGGGGCAAGGTTCAGTGTTTTATTTCACTATCCCTAACGAAAGCGGGAATTAGCAAGCTGTTGCAAGGAAATTACATGGTTATTTTTACCTCCTGATTGAATAAAAAGCCTTTGTTTCTTTATAGCATAGTGACAAAGTGTAAATCCATTGAATATTTCATGTACCTAAAATACTTCCGGAATAACGATTTGTGAATTGTTTTTTTTATTGATATACAGTGCTTTAAACCTATATTCGTAATTCTTTCCATGTTTTACAAAACTTTTTTAGAATTCTTTTACCGTTTCAGTATTTCCTAATGCTGAATTTGAGTTTAAAAACAGAAAAATATACCGGGAAAATCCGGAATTTTACTGTGGTGATGCAATGCCTGCTAATGAAAATATGATATTCAGCTAGAAATTACTCCTCGCGCAGCCTTGAAATTCGATAACAGCCAGCGACGAACTATACAAAGCAGTACTTTATTATGCTGTTAACGATAAAAAAGAACTAAACAAATATTCGAACTGCTTAACAGATATATACTTAACGAAAAACAGGAATACCTCAGCCTGATGTGTTTCCTGATTTTATACCTCGGTGAGAATAAGCCAGAAAAGGAAATTTTAGCCCGGGCACAGCAAATTACAATAAAAGCATGGTCGAACGGATATTTATTGCTTGCTTACGAAGCCGCATATGTTCTCAAACAATGGAGCGATGAGCCTGAGAGGGGTATTTTGTACGAAAAAATTGCAGCTCATCAGCCGTCTTAGACGAATTGCCTTCAAAAACTGAAATTATTCGTAAAATAGAGCTCAGTGACGAAGAAATGGCTTTTTACGAAGCCCTTCGCCGCCAGGCAATTGCCAATTTAGAAAGCGATGACAGCACTCAAGGTACCAAACACCTGAAAGCGCTTGCCGAAATTACCCGTCTGCGACAAGCATGCTGCAACCCCGCTTTAGTAAATCCCGAACTAAACATCAGCTCAACTAAGCTTTCCACTTTCCTCGAAATTGTTGCCGAACTGATCGAAAATAAACATAAAGCACTGGTTTTTAGCCAGTTTGTAACTCATCTTACTATAGTGCGCAAAGCGCTTGATCAACTGGGGATCAAATATCAATATTTAGATGGCTCATGCTCTATGAACGACCGGGAAAAAAGTGTAAAAAAATTCCAGGGTGGCGAAGGTGATCTTTTCCTTATCAGCCTTAAAGCGGGAGGGCTTGGACTGAATCTTACAGCTGCCGATTATGTTATTCACCTTGATCCATGGTGGAACCCGGCTGTTGAAGACCAAGCTTCTGACAGGACTCATCGCATAGGACAAATGCGTCCGGTTACCATTTATCGCCTTGTGGCAAAAAATACTATCGAAGAAAAAATCATTCATTTACATAATACCAAACGCGATTTGGCCGATACTTTACTCGAGGGCAGCGATAAATCCGCCAAACTCTCAATGGCCGAACTGGTGTCGTTGATTAAAGAAAGAGATTGATTTTGAGCTTTTTGCTTTTGAAAAGATCAGCCGCGAAATTTTAATAATTGATACTATTTTTCCCAAAAAAACTTCTTGTAAACATCAAAATCCCTTTTTACCTTATCTCACCACAATCTGATCTGCAAAAATCCATGTTTTCTGACCATTACCCACATGCCAGTCGGGACAGGATTTTATGGTGCGTTTAGCTGACAAAGAAGAACAAAAAAGGCCGGGTTGGAAACCAAACCGGAGGAAGGGTTTTCCTGTTTCTGACTACCTATAATTTTTAAACAGACTATCAGAACTTTCTGGATAACAAAGTAACAATTGTGCGACAGCCCATAAAAGAAACCTATAGCACAGTAGCTGTATTTGCCGCTCTGTATGGAAATTTGTAGGATTTGATTGAACCAGCATAAAAAAAGGAGCCTCAACCCCTTTTTAAATCAATTCGCACTATACTTATGCCTGAGTATATGCTGCTGCAAATACAGGCGCAAAGGCTTCTAAATTTGTTTTGCCAAATGTTGCCGAACGGCTGCTATTATATTCTGCTGCCATTTCCCCGCTTCGCATGGCGGCTCCCATTTCGGCATAATTTTTAGCAACATCGAGCGGTAATCCATTCTGGAGCATGCCACCAACGGTATCTTCATCGGTAAAATTTATCCATTTTAGTTCCGGTTTTCCGATGGCTTTACCCAAAATCGAAGCTATTTCATCGGTAGTTTTCTCATCACTGGCAATATACCGCACACTTTTATCTGTGAAAGAAAGACTTAACAATTCATCGGCAGCAACATCAGCTATATCAGCGGGATTTGCCAAAACCAGCTTTGCTCCGTCGCCATAGTTACCCCCGATTATACCCATATGTTTTATCATTCCCAGGTTGGCGAAGAAATTGTAATAAAAAAATCCCGGGCGGAGATGCTTCACATTTACGCCTTCCAATGCATTCAAAGCCTGCTCAACATAATACAATCCGCTTACAGGACCACATCCTTCAGGCATATGAGCACCCATACTGCTCAGGTTAACAACATTTTTTACTCCTGCATCCGAAATGGCCTTTGCATAATTTTTACCGATAGTGCCAATATACTGTTTCCAGTTACTAGCGCTGAAAGTTGGTGGAACCATTGTATAAACCGCATCTGCACCGCTGAAAGTGTTGGTTAAGAATGCAACATCGCTAACCGATCCTATTGCTGCTGTTGCTCCAAAAGCTTCAATTTCCCTTTTCCTGTCGGCATTACTGCTAATGACAGTTACGATGTGTTTTGCAGCTGTCAATTTTTCTACAAGGGGTCTGCTTATATGCCCCAATGATCCTGTTACTATAATTTTCATATGTTTTTGTATTTAATTAAAAGAACAAAGGTATATTTGCACTTACTTTTATACAAGTACTTACCCCAAAGTGTGTAGCCATGACAAAGATTAAAGAAACCTCTACTAACCAGGATAACAGGAAAAATGTACTTACTCAATGTCCTGTTACTTATACACTTGAAAAAATAGGTGGCCGTTGGAAGCCTATTATTATATACAATTTGATGAGCGGAACTAAACGGTATAGCGAGCTGAAAAAACTTATTCCGGCTATTACTGAAAAAATGCTGATACAACACCTGAAGCAGCTTGAAGCCGATAACCTGGTAATACGAAAAGCACTTTCGGTAATTCCTCCGTTTGTGGAGTACAGTTTAACCGATGCAGGAAAAGAATTGCGTGTTGTACTTGAAGCAATGGTTGGCTGGGCTAATAAGAACAGAACCGCAACATTAATTCCACTTAGTCCTGTGTTGGAAGATCAGCTGTAATAAGGAGCATTTTTATTGCAGGAATTGGAAGACAGAAAGATTTCTCTTAACCGAAGTTCATCATATGCGTCCATTTGTTTACGAATCTTCGCACCTGCTTTTCACCCCTTCACCACTTGCCGTGTTATAAAAAAAAGCGTTTACCGCATCATTCCCATCATCATCCCCCCGAAATACGGTATCAACCAAATAAGCCACACAACCATGCTATACCGGTGAAATCCGGTCAATGCATTTTTACTTCCTTTTCTTACAACATAAGTGGCCCAAGCAGCATGTGCCAGCATCAGCCAAAGTGCAATCTGCCCTGTGAGAGTATGCAATTCCATCAGGTCGAAAGGACCATCTGCTAGTTTTGTCATGGCCCATGTACCCGAAACATCGAATGTAAATCCAACCCAGAACGCTGCTACATGCCAAGTCTTAAGATATCGGGATATTCTTTCCGCCCATACACCCAACGAATAAAAAATAAGCGCCAGGGTAATGAGGGTTGTGGATAAGATCATAAACGAAGTCATATTCGTACCGTATTTTGATTAATAATGATATAGTTTAGCAAACTTAAGTAAATAGGCGGATTAGTCTTTGATTAGGTTATGACAGATCAATAATATTCTCATTTCCATACATAACGTAAGCAAAATCCTTTTCAGTTATTAACCCCGATTTAGCATTTTCTAGTGCTGAATTTGGGTTAAATGAATGTTAAAAGCGATCTGTACATCTAATACAGTTTCATGTGTAACTTTTCCCTTTTTTCACCTTTCAACAGAAAAAAATGCGAAAAATTCTGGTTCGTAATTTTCTTGCTTTTGGCAATCGCGAAAACGAATGCTCAGGACTACAGGATCAGTTTTGCTGCCATTGGCGATATTAATGTTATGGACAATGTGAAAGGTTGAAAATTTAACCTGTGGAAATATTGTTTTTTTGAATTCAGGTGATACGCTTCACCTTAAGTCGTTATTAGGTATTGATTCGCAGGGTATTGAAGTTGACCGGATTCATTTGTATCCAAATCCAATGTAGGATCAGTCAATTTCAACCTTCGTTTTGACGGATGAAAATAGTACAACTTTCAGTGTTGTTGATTTTAGAGGTAAAAACCGTTTATCAGACCAACATAACACTCTCTGCCGGTAAACATAGTTTACGGATTTCGGGCATCCATCCGGGAATTTATTTTGTGAAACTAACAGCTATATCAGTAACAGATAGCAAATGGTTTAGCCATAAAAAAAGCCAGTAAACTATTAATTTACCGGCTTTTTGATTCATTTCGGGTGGAGCGTAGGGGAGTCGAACCCCTGACCTCTTGCCTGCCAGGCAAGCGCTCTAGCCAACTGAGCTAACGCCCCGAAACTGAGGCGCAAAATTAAGAAACTTTCCTAATTTTACAC
>Ga0136636_10001752_pt1 | contig 12767 bp, 9 predicted proteins | sample AntDrymUQ8522106_2_FD_104653 | JGI IMG/M metagenome (GOLD analysis project Ga0136636, IMG submission 104653) | Polar desert sand microbial communities from Dry Valleys, Antarctica - metaG UQ852 (21.06) | ecosystem: Environmental > Terrestrial > Soil > Desert | place: Antarctica: Dry Valley... | reverse complement strand
TAAGGATTGTGATTTTGAAATTAAAAAGGACGGTGGTTCCCAACACCCAGATAATGCTTATCCCGACGATCAGCAAAGAGCTCAGAACTACCTTCATCGATTTGAAAAACAGAAGCATAATGATGGCAGCAATCGCCATACTCATCAGTACGAAAAGGAAAAGTTCCTGCTTAACTTTTTGCATGGTGACTGTCCGGATGTAAGGCATGCCGGAATAATGTATTTCTACTTTATTCAACTCCATATACGCATCGGCTGTTTTTACAATATTGGCAACAAGGGCAATCCTTGTCCGGTCGTTTAATTTATTTTTGTCGAGGGTTATTGCCATTAGGGCGGCATTGGTCGTAGGATTGTACAAAATTCCTTCGTAAAACTTAAGCACCAGTATGGTATTTTTCAGACTGTCGACTTCCTCCTGTGTGGTGGGACGCTGATTGACTAATGGTGAATAATCAAATTGATGAGTGCTGTCATTTTTAACCAGATTGATCGCCCGGGTCAAACTGATCACCTCCTGCACACCTTCGATGGCGCGAATCGAGACACCCAGATCGTACCACGCGTTAAATTGCTCAAGAATGAAAATATCGGGATTTATTATTCCGATCATCAATACGTTGCCATCTTCACCATATTGTGCTTTAAATTTCTGATATTCAATCATCACACTATCCCTCATCGAAAGCATCGAAGTATTTTCATACGACAATTTAACACTTCGGGCTTCATAGGCCATGTATGCTGTAAAAACCGAAATCAGAACTATGAGTAAGATCCTGTTTCTAAGGATGATGCGGGATAATTTTGTAAACATTCTTTGGGTGATACGAACTATTGTTGATAATCTGAAAATTCCACCTCCCTGATCGTAGTTCTATTCTATTATTTTGGGTTCTCCTGTAAGTTTAATTGATTTTATCACAGTGTCTTTTCCGGGAACTCCGCCACCAACTGCGATTTCGAAGGTTCCCGGTGTTACAACCTGCAATGCGTCACCGGTGGTTACTGAAAAGTCTTCAGGAGTCAGGTTAAATGTGACTGTTTTTTGTTCCCCTTTTTTAAGATTAATCCGCTGAAATCCTTTTAAAGCAACAAGTGGGAGGTCAGCGTTTACTGTTTTGTTCGAAACATAGATCTGAACTACCTCCTCTCCGTCAACCGTTCCTGTGTTTTTTACATCCACAGTAACTTTGAGCGGTTTTTTTGTTTCCGAAGTATCGTTAGCTTTTAAATTGCTGTATCCGAAGGTGGTATAGCTTAACCCGTAGCCAAACGGATAGAGCGGAGTTCCTTTAAAATAGCGGTATGTTCGTCCCTGCATATCGTAGTTCGAAAAATCGGGAATATCTTTTTCCGATTTATAGAATGTCACAGGTAGCCTTCCCGACGGATTGAATTCACCGAATAATAAACGGGTCAGGGCAGTACCTGTTGTTTCGCCGGGATAGAATGCCTGAACAATGGCCGGCAGGTTCTGATCTTCCCAATTCATAGCCATGGCACTTCCGCTGAAATTTACAAATACAACGGGTTTACCGGTTTTATGCAGATCCTTTAATAGATTTTCCTGTATTTCAGGCAGATTAATGTGCGTACGGTCACCGTGAGAGAAACCGTCAATGACCAATGGCATCTCTTCACCCTCGAGATCGGCTGAGATACCGCCGCAAAAGATAACAACATCGGCTTTGGCCGCAGCTTCGAGCGCTTCCTTGTGATAATCACGGGTGATTTCAGCCCACGATAAAGTTGCAGATGGTTCAATGCTGTTGGTGTATGCTGAAGGAGCGACACGCAGTTCAGCGGTAATCGCGTATTTTTTACCCTTTTCAAGTGCAACTCCTTTACTATCTGCAGCTTTATTATCAATTTTAAGCTTTACATTTCCCCCGAACTGGTAGGTTCCTGTAACTTTAGGAACCAATACTCCGCTCCAGCGTACGGAGAATTGTTCTTCGATCAGGTTATTCACCGGCGATTTCATCCAGTAGAAATCGATTTTTGGATCAACACGGGTGATTTTAGGTGTACCTTCAAATTTTGTATTGGCAAAATACTCCGCTTTTAATCCCGGTTTTAACTTTCCTTTCTCATCATGAAAAAGATTCGCCACATCCACAATCTGATGATCAGTATAAACTCCCGGAACAATCGCGCAACCCGGTGTGTAAAATACATTCTTAGCGCCCAGCTTTTCACGAAGTGCCTTTAACGGTGTCACAGGGCGGATTGGCTCGCCATTGTAATTGCCGATAAGAATTGTGAAGTTGTTGGCATTTGGTCCGATAAGGGCAATTTTCTTTACATTTTTGAGCGGAAGAATACCTGTGTTTTTTAGCAACACCAGTGATTTTTCGGCAGCTTCCTGCGAAATTTTCAGGTGTTTTTCGGATCCTACAACCGAGAATGGAATTTTGGTATACGCTACCTGGTCCTCAGGATCGAACATTCCAAGCATAAAGCGGGCTTTAAACAATCTTCTGACCGAGGTGTTGATGTCGCTCTCGTTGATCATTCCCATCCGAATCACTGAATCGAGGTTGTTTACCAGGAAGCTGCGACTCTGCTCGCAGTTCAGGTCCGTTCCGGCAGATAACGATAATCCCCATGCTTGTGAGGAGGTGGGAACTATGTGATGGGCCGTTTTTGTGTAGAAATCGCTGATCGCACCACAGTCTGACACGACATACCCATTGAATCCAAAGCGGTTACGCAGGATGTTGCTCAGTAAAATATCATTTCCGCAGCATGGTTGATCACGGAACCGGTTATAGGCGCACATTACCGACTGGACATTGGCATCCCTGATCACTGCCTTGAATGCAGGAAGATAGGTGTCGTACAGATCGCGGTCGTTGACAAATATATTGTCCGTATGCCGGGTAAATTCAGGTCCGCTGTGTACCGCATAGTGTTTTGCAGTCGCTACCGTTTTGAGGTATTTCGGGTCGCTGCCCTGGAGTCCTTTTATGAAACTGACCGCCATGCGTCCTGTCAAGTAAGGATCTTCACCGTAAGTCTCCTGTCCGCGACCCCAACGCGGATCCCTGAAAATATTGATGTTAGGTGTCCAAAAGGTGAGACCGGTATAAATACTCCGGACATTATTGGCGGCAAAATAGTGATGTTTAGCCCTTGCTTCATCGCTTATTGCATCTGCCACGCGAAACATCAGATCCTGATCAAACGTAGCCGCAAGCCCAATTGCCTGGGGGAAAACTGTGGCTTTACCGGCCCGGGCCACACCGTGCAGACATTCGTTCCACCAGTCATAGGCCGGAACTCCCAAACGGTCGATAGGCATGGCTTGGTTAAAAAGCTGGCTCACCTTTTCCTGCATCGTCATGCGCGATACAATATCATCAACTCTTACATCGACGGATAATTGCGGGTTTTGGTAGGGTAAAACAACTTTGTTCTGAGCAAAAACATTACTGATCAGTAACAGAATAGCAACAGTAAGAAAATGTAATCTCATTTTATTTATGTTTAAGTAAAAGTATTGGAAAAGTTGTTTTTATTGATCTGTTCCCGATTAAATTTCGACCATAAACCGATTTTTGAGGGGCATGCTACCATCGTCTGAAAGCAGACCAGCAGTAAAACAAAATACAAATATCTCATATATGTTTGGTATACTTGCGATTATAGGTTATTGGAATTCTATATTTATGGTCATACTAATTAAAAGAATGACTGACGAAAGTAAAAAATTGTTTACATATTCGGGCGCTAGTCTAATTAAAAATCATTTTAAATTTATAAGATCAGCCATACTGATTTTAACAGGTCCAAGTAAACCTGACTCCCGGAGCAGTTTATCGGCATCTGGTCCGTTGAACTTAATGATGTTTGTTTTGGTCTTCCTTTGTTCAACAGGGAGCTTACCATCGCCAATAAGCCGGTTAGGCCACATGTTAACGACTTCCACTTCGAGCTGGTTGGTTCCGGCTTTCACAAATGGGGTGATGTCGAAACGGAACGGAGCACTCCATACGACCTGCATCTGGTGTCCGTTTACTTTTACCGAAGCCATCTCCTGGACATTGCCCAGATCGAGATTCAGTACTTTATTTTTGATGTCATTCGAAGTAAGGGTGAACGACTTCCTATAGGTGGCATTTCCGGAATAATATTTGATTCCCGGCTCCTCAAATTTGATCCACGATTTGAGTTCATCGATGGTTGTTTTTTCGGGCGCACCCCATTTGGAATCAAAGTGCAGGTCCCATTTACCTGTAAGCTCCATTTCCTTTGGAGATTGTTCTGCACGAACCACTTCCTGCCTGCCATCCGACCATGTAAGGGTGTAGGTTCCGGGTTCATTGACTGATATAACTTTTTTCCCGTTTTTCGAATTCAGATCGATCGGTGGTGTTTGCCTTGTTTCCGACTGATTCCCCGGGAACAATTTTTTCCCGTCTTTGAGAATGGCTGTAACATGCTTTTGTACGGGAGCATCTTTAAAAATCACAAAAACTGAACCTTCAGGTTCAAAAAGAAGTGGAATTATAGTCTGTCCGTTTTCTTCACGCCAGGTTAAAATTTCCTTCATTTCGCCTGTTTTGGGATTCCAGAATTGCGGAACCTTTCCACTCACCCTGAATGAACATTCGACCTGTTCGTAGCGGTCGGGCAGGGTGGTCAGGTAACGGAATTCAAAATCGTTGATTCCCTGGCGTGCAAAACGGTTGGCAATAAAATATATTTCTTCCGTATTGGTCGTCCGGTGAATGTAATCGAGCATGGTCTTTTCCTGGTTGCTTTTGAATCCGAAGTCCGGTCTGACATTCATCCCCGCCAACACATCGTTGATATTTTGGCCCCAGATAACGCGCCCTTTGCCGGCTATATTTTCAGTGATCGTTTTTCCGTCAGTTTTGCCCCATAAACGGTCTGTAATTGCCTTTAATTCACGGTCGCTTTCGGGGAAACCGGTCAGGCCGGTAACCGATTCCGGACGAGGTGAGATAACAGTCATCCCGGCATTTACCAGCTTTTCAACTTTTTTCAGTACGTTCAGATCAATCGCTTTTTCTGGTGCGAGAACCAGGACCCGGTAGCTCATCCCATCGGGCAACACAATTTTTTTGCCATCGAAAGAAAGGCGGTTTAAGATCACATCTTTGGAGCATTTATCCCAGTCGTAGCCAAAATTCAGTTCCGGGAATTCTTCCTTGAGAAATACAAAATTTGGCACATCGTCGCCGTAGTAATAGAGCACATCGGCGGCAACCACTCCTTGCTGAAGCAGGTAACTGCTCCGGTTGAGGTAGCTGATAAAATCTTTGGCCTGTTTCCACCACGTAACATTCGGATTCAGGTGTGTTCCGGCGAAATATTCATTACCGGGCAATCCATACTCTTTGGGTGATGACGTAAACGTGTGCCATACAATGCGGTTCACTCCTGAACAGAAAACGCGGTCGATATTTCCTTTGAGGTCTTTGGGTGATCGTTCCCATTGCGGGCCGATGCTGGTTGGACCTTCAGCTGCCACGAAACGTTTCCCGTTTGTATGTGCCACACAAGCGCTTTGTTTTACGGCGAGTCGTGCTGCGTCCGATACCCGGTGGGTATTGGCTACAGCCCAGAATTCTCCTTGCGGAAAATCACTTATTCCCATTACTCTGAGCGCATCAACGGGGGCAGAATGTGGTCCGCCCGATTCGGGATGAATACCCATTCCGTACTTGTGGGCAAGATTATAAAACAGCCGATAGTGATATTCTGTTACACAATCGCCTACTGTTTTACGGAAGTCGTGTAAAAAGCGGTTGGTCTGATCGCGGTTCTCAACAATACGCCCGGCTAAAACGGGCATATATTTCTGCATATCGTATCCTCTGAACTTTAGGAATTCTTCCGGAAAACGATTGGTCCAGCTTACCATATTCATTTCCCAGCTGTCGGTTTGAAGGAACTTGACACTTTTGCCCGCCGACTGAGCCGCTTCAATCAACGGAATAATCACCGTATTGCTGAAAAGTTCAAAGGCTTTGGGGCTCAGGTGATCGACCGATAATCCTTCCCAACCATCGCTGTTGGTTGAGGTCCGGGCGCCTGTGCAGGTATACCCGTAGCGGATAATCGTCCAGTTACCTGCTGGTACATCCCATTCCAGTTTCCCATTTTTGTAATTTTTAGTGAGGTCAATGATCTCGCTTTTCCTGATGGCCATTTCGCTGCCCTCTCCAGGATATTCATCACGCATATCATGTAACGGATAAATACCTTGTGAACCAAATCCTTTGTTGAAGGATTTCTTGTCCCAGTTTTTTATGGCTTCACCTTTAACGGGCGCTCCCGCTTTTTGGGGTATAGCCTGCACCATTACATCCTGGTACATCAGCTTCTGTTCCGGCTGAGGTAGCTCTATGCTTATTTTTTTGCTGCCCGAAACATCAATTTCCGAAAAAACGATTTTTTTCATGGCAAATTCGGGGGTGATCGATGGAGCGCCCGGATTCCAGCCACTCTGAACATTCACGCTGAGCTCAATGCCAATACGATCGGCTTCTTTTACCGCATGTTTGTAGAGATCCATCCATTCGGGACTCATAAATACTGGTCCTGCGGCTGTTTTCAGTGCCACCTGGTAATTAGAGCTTCCCGCATCGACAAGTGATGCTCCGCCATAACCTTTGGCTTTCATTTCTTCGAAATCGCGGGTAATCGATTCTTTGGTTGCCATGCTGTTGAGCCACCACCAATAACAGCGCAGGCGCGATTCGGAAGGCGGATTATTAAAACCGTTTTCGAGTTGGCTGTAACTTACCGTCTGGTCGGTTTGTAGTGTTTTAAGCGTCTGTCCTGTGACCGTAAAACAGGCGGACAGGATCATGATAACGAGCGATAGTTTTTTCATCCGGTAAAAAGTTTATCTTCAAAAGTAGACAATCTGATGGTAATAAAACAGGGACAGCTTCGTGAAAAGTCGTCCCTGCCCTGAAATTCCGGAATTAGCCATTATCTATTAGCCCAGTCCGGGTTTTGTTCCATTGGCGCATCCTTATTGGTGTCGATAACCGGTTGCGGAATTGGCCATAAGTTGTAATTAAACGTAAGGGTTGCCTTTGCTTCAGGCCAGTAATAAAACTTCTTCCGGAATCTTCCCGATAGGTTACCTGGCTCCCTTCACGTTCATTTTTAATCCGTAGACCGATTTTGAAGCGGTGATAAACAGTAGATTACGATCTTTTCCGCCAAAACAAACATTGGCGGTCCAATTTTCATCAATGGGAATTTTTTCGATCAGTTCCCCGGCGCGATTAAAGACAATCACTCCCTTGCCGGTCAGATAGATATTCCCTTTGGTATCAATGGTCATTCCATCGGAACCCAGCTCTGCAAAAAGTTTTTTCCCCGATAATGTTGCATCTGCATTGATTGAATACCGCCAGGTTTTGTTGGCTTTGATATCGGCGACATACAAGTACTTTCCGTCGGGTGTGCCAATTATACCGTTGGGTCTTTCAAGGTCTGTTGCCACTCTGATCAATTTTGTGGTTCCGGGTGCCAGGTAATAAACATGCTCACCATCCTGCTCAGGTGATTGATGATCCCACCACGGACGTTTGTAAAACGGATCTGTCAGGTAAATACCTCCGGTGGGTGTTATCCACAAATCGTTGGGCCCATTCAGTTTTTTACCTTCAAAATCTTTTACCAGTACAGTCACCTTTCCGTTCGGGTCAAATGACCATAACTCATTTTTTTCGTCAGAACAACTGATCAGGTTCCCTTTCTTATCGAAATACAAGCCATTTGCCCGGCCGGGATTCTCCCCGAAAACTGACAGCTTATTATCGGTTGACCACTTTAAAATCCGGTTGTTTGGCTGATCTGTAAAAAATATATTCCCTTCCCGGTCGCATGCGGGTCCTTCGGTAAATTTAAAGTCACCGGCAAGTTTTTCAGGTTTTGCCCCTTTGGCAATTAAGGTTTTTTCTTTTGTTTTTCCAAAAGTAAAGTTAGGAACCATCATAATCATCACCAGAACAAAGGCTACCTTGCTGATCAATGGCTTTAAACAATTAGAGGAATACAAATTATTCCGGCTGCGTGATTCGGTTCTCATATTTTCTGTTTTTGTGTAATTCAAAATTAATAGATTTAATCAGTAATTTATTGATGTGTACACAAATGTTGTATGATATATTTCAACATTATTTCTTAGTTTTGATAAATGAAATTATTTTTGCAGTAAACAGTTTTTGTTAACAGTTGATTGTACATTCTTAAAATATTACCTTAAAAACATCAGCCATGACGAAAGAGAAAAGTCCTACGAAGGACAAAAACAAGAAAGAACCGGAAAAGAATCTCAAGGAAAAAAGGGCAGAGAAAAAGGCCAAACGGGAAGGAAAGCGCTAGCGATTTTTATAATTACTCCAATGATTGTCAACATGTGACGGAATCGGTGTACCTTTGCGCCAAAATATAAACCGTACACAGGTGATTTTTGAAGAATTAAATTTAAGCAGTCCGCTTTTAAAGGCTTTGGCTGATATGGAGTTTGTCAATCCGACTCCGATCCAGGAGAAAGCTTTTCCAGTCGTGATGTCAGGAAAGGATGTGATTGGCATTGCCCAGACCGGGACGGGTAAAACATTGGCTTACCTGCTTCCTTTACTGAGACAGCATACCTTTTCGAAACAGAAGGACCCGAGAGTATTGATCCTGGTTCCGACACGTGAACTGGTGATCCAGGTAGTTGAAGAAATCCGGAAACTGACCAAATACATGACGGTACGCGTTGTGGGCGTTTACGGAGGTACCAATATCAATAACCAGAAACAGCTCCTGTACGATGGACTTGATATTTTGGTAGCCACCCCGGGTCGCCTGGTCGATCTGTCGATGACCGGGATTCTGCGTTTGAAATCGATTCAGAAACTCGTGATTGATGAAGTTGACGAGATGCTTAACCTGGGTTTCCGGCCCCAATTGATCAGCCTGATGGAGGTTATTTCAGCCAAACGACAAAACCTCATGTTTACCGCTACCCTTACGGAGGATGTAGATCGGCTGATCAGCGATTTTTTCTCGAATACCTGCAGGATTGAAGTGTCACCACACGGGACCCCGATTGAAAAAATCACACAGGTGGTTTATCATGTTCAGAATTTTAACACTAAGGTCAATCTGCTTGAATTACTTCTGAATGAAAATCAGGATTATAGTCGGGTGCTTGTTTTTGTAAGCACCAAAAAAACTGCTGATCGGTTGTTTGAGATGATCGACAGCAGATTATCGGGTCAGATAGGAGTATTGCATTCAAATAAATCTCAGAATTTCAGAATCAATGCGCTGAAAAATTTCGAGGAAGGAATTTACCGGGTTCTTGTAACTACTGATCTTATTGCGCGTGGTCTTGATCTTATGGATGTCTCACATGTGATCAATTTTGAGATGTCAGAAACTGCTGGCGACTATATTAACCGCATCGGACGTACAGGGAGGGCAGAAAAAGAGGGTGCTGCCATCTCTTTTGTCACTGAAAAGGAGAAGGTGAATCTTAGCGAAGCTGAGGAGTTGATGAAGATGTCAATCCCGGTTGGCCTGCTTCCGGCAAACCTGAAAATTTCGGGCGTTTATACTGAAGAAGAGAGTCCGACGAATCTCTTTGATAAAACCTACCATAAAGCTTCCACGATCAAGGATTCGCAGGGTGCCTATCACGAGAAGAAAGAGAAAAATAAAAAGATTAACCTGGGTGGCCCCGGCATAAGAAATCCGAAATTCGGGAAACAAAAGAAACAACCGGTTCCGCTTGTCAGACCACCAAAGTTCAAATTTTAACTCCAATATATGACAATGGAGCAAAAAAACAACCCGCTGCATGGACTGACGCTTGAGATGATACTCAATCAGCTTGTGGAGCGCTATGGCTGGGAAGAGCTCGGACGCAGGATAAGGATCAATTGTTTTGTCAGTGATCCCAGCATTCAGTCGAGTTTGAAATTTTTGCGCAAAACCCCCTGGGCCCGGACAAAAGTGGAGAGTCTGTATATTGAAATGATGAATTTTTACAAAGTATAGGTGTTTCTCCTAATAATTTAATTCCGGGAATCCAATCCGAAAGCATTGGTAAATTAGCAAATTGGCAAATTAACAAATTGACACTTTTCACCCTTTCTCCCCTTCACTACTCCAGCAACTTAACCTCTTCACCAAAGTCGAATTGCAGATCCTCATGTAGCACAGTGATCGTTTTTTTGAGACGCAGGATCAGACGGAGGTAAATATTCCGGATTGTGGGATTATTGCGAAAAGGAACCTCTTTTTTGAATTTTTTACAGAAATAGATGAGCAGCTCCGTTTCGGTTCGCTTTTGTCCCGAGTAACGGATTCGCTGATTGGTGAATGCAAGTGCTTTGCGAAGACTTTTTTTTGCAAGGTAGGGAGTTGAGCGGATAAGGTTGCTGAAATGCTCATCGATCTCCGATTTCACTTTCAGGATATATTCAGGTTCGTCTTCGGCATCAAAAAGGAGATAGGAAAGGAGTTCCTTATTTTCTTTTTTAAACCTGGCCAGACGGATGCATAAATCGGGAAGATCAGCCGAAGGAACATTACGCAGTGCCCGTTTCAGCTCAGCGAGAGAAGCGGTGGTCATCGGGTAAATCGGTTTTTTTTGAGCGGATCGAGCAAATGTTCGAGTCCGTTCAGTTTGATTACATAAATGGTTTGCAGTTCTATACCAAGTTTGCCCTCCGGAAATCCTTTCTGTTCGAACCATTCAAGGTACGAAACAGGAAGGTTACACAACAGAGTTCCTTTGTATTTTCCGAATGGCATCTGTGTTTCAATAATTTGTAATAATAATTTAGGATCAGGTTTCATTGTGTAAAATTTATTTTAGCTTAGCCAGAGTTCGGAACCTATGGTTGAATCGTGCGCCTCTCCTTTAAACAAGTATCCAACCGACTCAACAGATTGCTTTATTTTCAGATTATCTAAATCCGCACCCGAGACCCTTACCTGTCCGGTGGAAACATCCACAATTACATCATCAATTCTCTGGAATAAAATTATTCATTTGGATTAATTCTAAATTGCGTTCAAATATAATGCTATTATTAAAAAGTACTAAATTTTTTCACGAAAAATAACACTTGTTTAGTTTATAACAGAAAGAATAAATGGGGAGGGTGATTTAAGCGCTTAAAGGATAAACATTTTCACTTTTTCAAGTGTTAATAACTGCAAAAGTACCTTTCTTCAAAATATGGATAGAAAATCGGGAAACCATGGTATCTTGCAGTGCTTTTCGATTTTAAAACCCAGACGGCCAAAGGGTATAATTATGAAAAAGGCACTATCACGAATATGGATTTTCAGACCAGGTTGAATCTGTTATCCGATTATGTAGAAAATCCACAAAATATAGATGGGAACTGGGATGTCGAATTTTAAATAAAAACATAATAACACCTGTATGAATGATTTATCTGTTAGTTATTTAGGACTTCAATTGAAAAATCCGATTGTTATCGGAAGCAGTAGTCTCACCGATTCCGTCGAAAAAATTGTACAACTTGAAGCAATGGGAGCCGGGGCGGTTGTTCTCAAATCACTTTTCGAAGAGGAGATTATCATGGAAATGGATGAGACCATTTATACCATGACAAACCGGCATTTTGTTTTTCCCGAGACCATGGATTATATGGAAACAGTTGTCAAAGAGAATATCCTGACGAATTATCTTGAACTCATTACAGAAGCAAAGAAGGCAGTCGAAATTCCTGTAATCGCAAGCATCAATTGTGTCTCATCCCAGAAATGGACCTTTTTTGCCAGTGAGATCGAAAAAGCCGGGGCCGATGCGCTGGAGCTTAACCTTTTTTTCCTCTCGTCTGATCAACAATATGGATCTAAGGAGATTATCGATACCACTATGGATATTATCTCAAAAGTAAAAGAGACTATCCGGATTCCTATAGCCCTTAAAATTAGTGCTTACCAATCGAACCTTACCGATTATATTGAGCAGATTGATAAGGCGGGAGTCGAAGGAATCGTACTTTTCAATCGTTCGTGGTTGCCAGATATTGACATTGATCACATGGTGGTTACATCGGGATATATCCTGAGTACTCCCTCCGAATCAGGGAACACCCTTCGCTGGGTATCGATCGCATCGGGACGTGTGAAATGTGATATTGCCGCCGCCAGCGGTATCCATGATGGTACTGGGCTTATCAAACAGCTACTGGCCGGGGCGGATGTTTGTCAGATCGTTACAACTTTGTATATCAATGAATTATCTCAGATTCGTAAAATGACCAATGAGCTGGCGGAATGGATGATTGTGCACGAATATACATCGATAGCTGAATTCAGAGGGCTTTTGTGCCAGGCTAACAGCGGTAATCCTGCCGCCTGGGAGCGCGTACAGTTTATGAAACACTTTCGAAATTTTGTTTAGAAGACCTGAAAACTTTGAAGTATTTCATGTTGACAATCACCCCGTCCGAAAAGCAGCACTCACCGGAATTAAAGTTAAAAACCAGCTTGCAGGTGTATTAATACCTTTCGGGCGGTGAAACGAAGGGTAGGAATCGCTTACCCGGGGTCATTAATATTTAAATCCCTATGGGATTGAATAGATTTGTTTTAATGGCCTGCTCGCCCTTTCTTATTGGGACAAAAATCATCATACAGGTATTCGCAAATTGATAAATTGGCAAATTGGCACATTGGCACATTGGCACATTGGCACATTAGCAGATTAGCAAATTTTCTCCCCTTCATCCCGC
>Ga0136636_10001749_pt1 | contig 12781 bp, 9 predicted proteins | sample AntDrymUQ8522106_2_FD_104653 | JGI IMG/M metagenome (GOLD analysis project Ga0136636, IMG submission 104653) | Polar desert sand microbial communities from Dry Valleys, Antarctica - metaG UQ852 (21.06) | ecosystem: Environmental > Terrestrial > Soil > Desert | place: Antarctica: Dry Valley... | reverse complement strand
CCGGGGCAATTACTTGGAGCCGGACCGGTAACCTGTATGGTATAACGAACAATAGCAAAACCAGAACTGGTATTATTGAGCGTATTTACCAGCGGACCAACAACGCTGGTAGCATTGGTATTACCTGTAACAGAACCAGCGACTACCGAACTTGACCAGGTGTATCTTACACCCGTTAACGGACTAGCCAAAACGATATTGGTGGCTGTACCGGAGCAAATTGAATCCGGCAATGCGGTAGCGGTAAAAGTTGGTATTGGATTTACCGTAACGGTATAAGTAAAAGGAAATCCATCGCAATTGTTGGCAAAAGGAAGAATGGTGTACACAACTACTGCTGGCATGCCGGCACTTGGATTTACCAGTAAATCTGTAATGGAACCAGTACCTGAAGCCGTATTTCCGCTGAGTGTTCCCGAGGTCACTTGACTTGTCCAGGTATAGCTGCTGTTATTTATACTGGAAGTGGGGGTGTAATTAATGGCAATACCCGAGCAAATTTCTGCACTGCGGTTAACACCCCGGTTATCTGGTAAAATGCTTACCCGCAGCGAATCTCTGACAGCAGGACAAACACTCCCGGCCAACGGGTTAGCCAGCAACCGAAGTATTATAGCTCCGCTTGCTTTATCTGCGTTTGAAAGTGTATATACAGTAGAAAGCGCACTTGCGGGTGAAAAAGTACCAGTACCAGACCTGCTCCACAAGAAAGAACTGGCCTGAGAAGCCGTTCCATTAAGCTGCAGGGTATCCTGGGCAAAACATATCGCTCTGTCAGGTCCGGCATCCAGGGTTATTGGTTCCTGCAAGGTTATCAACTGAAATGTATCGGCATTACCGCAGGCATTTTCAAAATAGAGTCCCACCCGGTATGTACCATATCCATTAAAACGTACCTGCGGGAACCTTGAGCCAGCGGTGGTGCCATTCTCAAAGCTATGGATGCCACCTGTAATGGTCCAGATGTATTTTTCATTTCCATCGTTGCTGTTGTAAGATGGCCTGTGTGCCAAATCGGTTCCAAAGTTTATAAATTTTTCATTTCCACAATAGCTGGTATCCCTTGGAAGACGCAATGACCCTGGTCTTAAAACCCTTTGCACTATAATAGGCCGGCTTACCGTAGAAGTAATACAGTAGGTTTCAATTACCAATTCAATACGGAAATTACCTGGTCTATTAAAAATAAACTCGGGATTTGCTGCGGAGTCGTTCGGAATAATTTTATAATCCGCACCTGCGATAAGCAACTCTCCCTGTCCATTATAAACTCTCCAGCGGAATTGAGGCGTAGCGCATAAATTCTGCAGAATGGTGGTATTGGTAATCTTTATATTGGTGATGGGGCTTTCGCAAACAACTACTGAATCTTCCTGATTAACAGTAAACTGAGCGATAATGGGTGGTTCAACACAAAGGGTATGGATGGCTTCGGTAATGGAATTACAACCCTGTGGATTTTGGGCACTTACTTTTATTTGCCAATTGCCCACCTGATCTAAAACATTGGGAGGTATGTTTAAATGTGCATTAGGATTGTCGTACCAACTGACAGGAACCGGAAAAAACTCACTGGTGCCAGGCCTGCGTATTAACCAGCTCACCATGGGATCGGTTAAGCAAACATTTCCCTCTCCGTAAACACCCCTAAGGGTTTGGTTTATTATGGCCACAGGGCTATTAAGACAAATTCCCGGAGGACCTCCTAAGCCTGCTATTGGTGCCAGACTGGTATTTACCAATTTGCTGGTACCATTACCATTTCGTACATATTCATTACACCTATTATTACCCCCTTGCCGGATGCCTTTGTTGAATAATAAGATTTCAGCGCGGAACTTACCTCCGATATTGAGGCTACCGGCCGATTGGCACGTGGGAATATTATAGCCGTGGGCAAATACTGAATCAAGGATAAAACGGGCATGGGTAAACGTATCAATTTTGCTTCCGTCTCCGTAATTTACAGTATAAAAACTACCTGGGTAGTTTTTAAAAATAACCTGACGATCGTTTGAAAAGAGTACATCCAAACCAACGCACACGTTTTCACTACTCAGGTTACCCAAAGAGGTATTACCGGTAGAAAAAAGATAAACATAACTGAAACTTGTGCTTCCACCGGCGTTAGCCTGATTTACTTCAATAGTGTAATAGCCGGTAGGACGTCCGCCAGGCAAATTAAAAGACGCCACTCCACCAAATACATTGAGCGTAAGAGGATTGGTAGCACCGGTACTATGATCAATAAAAGTAACTGTATAGGTAAAACTGTTGCTATAATTGGTAATTTGAAAGTTTAAATTATTGGGGGTACTTGCTATAATTGAATTATTGACGGATCCAAAAAAATTGCTTTCAGCAAAGCATTGAATTTGAAGAATCTGTCCAGACTGATTACCAATAACCGGGCGGGCAAAAGCAGTATTTGGAGAAACGGTAAAAACTGCTGAAAGCGGCGAAGTAGCTACAATGTTGGCTCCTTCAAATGCCTGAATTCTTAAACGATAATTATTGGCTGGAATACCAGCAGGTATCAAACCATTCATTACCGGAATAAAAAACTCATTTACCTCCCCTATATTATCGTTGATAACCGTGGTGCCATCCGCACTCATAAGTTGCAAAACAAAACGGTTATTTAAAGGGAAAACACCCTGTGGGGTTAAATGCATGCTAATGCCTCCCCCGGGCATGTAGGTTGCTCCGTTATTGAAATAAAGTACATTAATGGATTGAGAGAAAAGCTGGGAAACGACAATCAAAAATGCAATCAAAAACCCTGCTTTTTTAGCGAGATATTTTAATGGATGGGGTGCTTTTTGTTCCGTGCCCAAATTTACAGAATGATGTTTGGTGTACATTTTGCCCTATTTGGATTGATTTATTCCGATGAATGTTTTAATGTTCTGCAATTGCTTGCCTGTTTATTTACTCTGATTTTTGACCAAAAGGTATAGGCCAACTGAAACATCAAACTTTTTATCAGGGCATTTATTGTGCTAAATATTGCATTCTGAACTTTCTCATCAAGTCCAGAATCAGGAAGCAAAAAAGGGAAATTTTGGACTAGTTGGAATACAGGGCAGGAGCGGGTTTCAGGGCAAAACAACTACCATTAAAAAAATGCGGGAAAATAAGTACAATAAAAAAAATGTGTGTAACTCACAAAATCAGCCGCAGGAACGCGCCATTTTTTCCATCATAACGCGGCGGTGTTCAAAAGCAAAACCGGTATAATCGCCTCTGTTTGATTACGCGATTCTTCAATTTCTTCATAGAATTTTTGAGTCACCAATTTCATCCGGTGCTTCTTAATTTTGGGCAATCCTTTCAAATAATTGGTATAGTGCCTGCGCATTTCCGGGATTCCAGGCGTTTCGCCCTTCCATTGGATACTTCCAGGAAGATGCTTTCTAATAACAGCAACGCGCTGTTCTATAGAGGGGGGAGGCAGAAATTCCCCTGTTTTTAAAAAATGTTTGATCTCATTGAAAATCCACGGATAACCAATGGCAGCCCTTCCAATCATAATACCATCTACGCCGTATCGATTTATATAAAGCAAGGCTTTTTCTGGACTATCAATATCACCGTTGCCAAAAATTGGAATTTGAATCCGTTCATTATTTTTTACTTCGGCAATGGGTTCCCAGTTGGCCTCTCCTTTGTATAGCTGACTGCGTGTACATCCGTGAACGGCTAAGACCTTGGCAACTTATATGGAACAGAAAGTTGTATTATAGCTGACTGCGTGTACCTCCTTGAACGGCTAAGGCTTTGATACCCACATCCTGCAGTCTTTCAGCTACTTACATAATATTGATGCAGTCATAGTCCCAGCCTAGCCTTGTTTTAACGGTTACCGGTAAATTGGTACTTTTTACACAGGCCGCAGTCAGCCTGCTCATCATGTCTATATCTTTCAATACTGCCGCGCCTGCTCCTTTAGAGACAACTTTTTTAACCGGGCATCCGAAATTAATATCGAGTAAATCGGGTTGAACCGTGTCCACAATGCCAGCGCTTAAAGCTATGGCTTCCTCATCGCCACCAAAAATTTGAATACCCACCGGGCGCTCTTCTTCAAAAACATCCGGTTTCTGCGTGCTTTTTATGGCATTTCTGATCAGTCCTTCGCTGCTGATGAATTCAGTATATATCAAATCCGCCCCATTGGCTTTACAAACTGCCCTAAAAGGAGGATCGCTGACATCCTCCATAGGCGCCATTAAAGGCGGATTATGTGGAGGGTTAACCGCCATAAAAATTACCCTAATCCCTGTAAAGTCAGAGACAGGCAGCCAATCGCCTGAACCGGGTCTGTTTTCTTTCCTTTACTTTGCAGCATGAGCAATGTTTTGGTAAACAAAGGTTATAGCCCTATGCGGCAGTTTGGTGTCTTCCTCGGGGTTTGGGGTGGTTGTTTTATCCTTGCCAATATTCTGGGCGCCTTTGTAATGGTGCTTTCGGGCATTAAAATAGAAAATCCCGACTTTATGACCGATCCTGCAAATGCGGACACGCTTCGGCTGGTTCAGGTAATAGCTACTTTTTTTATGTTTTTTTTACCTGCTATTGTTTATGCATTTATCTGTTTTAAAAATGGCTGGCTGGTGCTTGGATTTGGGAGGAGCAGCCGTTGGGTTCTTTTGGGGCTAAGTATATTCATCATTCTTGCCAGTATGCCTTTAACCGATAATTTAGGAGAACTCAATAAAGCCATACCCTTGCCAGGCTCCTGGCGCACTCTTTTCGATAATATGGAAAGCACTTATGAAGAGCAGGTAAAGGCCATGGTGAATGTGCGCACACTGCCCGGACTACTCACTTCTATATTGCTGGTAGCGGTGCTACCGGCAGTTTTCGAAGAAGTCTTTTTCCGGGGTGGGTTACAAGGGCTTTTGCTACGTTGGCTTAAGTCGCCGGTGGCTGCTATTGTTATCAGCTCGCTTATATTTTCAGCCATTCACTTTAGCTGGTATGGATTTATACCACGTTTTATGTTAGGTATAGTGTTGGGAACGGTTTTCTATTTAACGGGAAATATCTGGTACACCATCCTTATGCATTTTGTAAATAATCTGGTAGCAGTATTAGGTTTATATTACATGCATATTAATAATAAAGAAATCACCTTGCAGGATACCTCCTTTTTTCCCTGGTGGTCTGGATTAATTGCCTTAGGAATTATATTGGTTTTACTGCGCGTATTTTGGAAACGAAGAAATACAAATCTGCCGGATGAAATAATGGATGAATACTCAAATCCTTTTGTAAACAGGCTATCCCGATGAAGGAGCTATCTACTTGTTATTAAAAATATGGAAAAAGAAAACACAGGTGTAAACCAAAGCTGGCACAAAATATACAGCACACAGCTTTACACAGAAGCGGCTATAATTCAGGGCAAACTCGAAATTAATCATATTCCTGTACAGATTTTAAACAAACAAGATAGTATGTACAATATTGCTATAGGAGAGATTGAAGTATATGTTCCGCTGCATTTCAGAGAATTAGCACTTAATTTGTTGAATCAGGGCTTAGCAAACTGATGGATTGCCGCCAAATGTATTTTTTTCTTTATTTGTATTAATATGCCATTAAATCTAGCTGTTTTTCGGGTACGTACACTCAGCGCGGTTGTTTTTGCCGCCATAATGCTCGCCGGAATTATTTGGAATCATTGGAGTTTTCTTGCTTTATTTTTAATAATCCATACAGGGTGCTGGTGGGAATATATCCGGTTGACGGAACAAATTGAAAAAATTACCATTCATATATGGATACAAGGGGGACTGCTAACATCCGGTACCGGCATTCTGCTCTTCTTTTGTGGCCATAGTTATGTACCCGCAGGTTATGCATTAGGGGCAAATAGCATTTTGCCCTTTTCGTTGGCAGGGTTTTTACTGATAGCTGCTGGTATTTTACAAAAACACACACATATTACGCTGCGTGGAGCCGGGCGGCTAGGTTTTGGATGGTTGTACATTTCTCTTAGCTGGGGAATGATGATAGGGATACAAGAATTTGGGTTGACCCAAACCAGTCTTGCACCTTGGGTACTTCCTCTTTTACTAATAATTTCCATCTGGATCAATGATACCATGGCCTATATTGTGGGATCATATATTGGAAAAACACCCTTGTCACCCATTTCGCCAAAGAAAACATGGGAGGGAACTATTGGGGGAGCATTGCTGGCCGTTGTGGTGGTAGCCTTTGTTGCAGGTTTTACGCTTAATATTGCATGGAAATATGCCATTGGTTTACCTGCCATTGCTGCGGTGGCCGGTACTTTTGGCGACTTGCTCGAAAGTAAACTCAAACGGATGGCCGGGGTAAAAGACAGTGGTATGATGATGCCCGGACACGGCGGCTTTCTCGATCGTTTCGATAGTCTTTTGCTTGCCACTCCTATTGCCTGGATATTCCTGCAACTGTTTGGGTAAAGTATTTTTATTGCAGCCAACCTTTGCAGGCTTATTACACGTGCAGCGATTCGCAACCTTTCAGCACACCGGGTTTACTTAGTCTTTTGTAATCGCGCTGATAATGCGCATCATCGGTATAGAACCCTTGAAAAACGAGATCATTCCACTGTACTTTTTGGTTTTTTTGCATACATCTCATTATTTGATGATAACGCAATAATTCTAAAAATGATTTTGGCGGAATACCAAGCGCACTGCGGCAGTATCGCTCAAGACTACGTATTTTAATTTTTTCGGTTAAAAAATCTTCCACTCTTGAAAAACCATTTCTAGTTTCCATATTGGCAATAGTCTGTTGAAAATAAGGCTTCTTTTTGCCCCTGGAACGACCAAACTGGGTTTGCAAATAACTTTCAATGGCCAAAGCCGGCTTGGAAAGTTCCCCTTCGTGGTTTTGTAACGTATCAAATAAGCCCGCAAGCTCATCTTCTCCAAACGGTTCTGATAGGGGCATACACCGATCCAATAAAGCAAAAACCGTCATGCCGGTTAAATGAAACCAGGCACTGACTTTAAAAAGCACCGCCCACATTTTTGCATTGGCAGGAAGAAAATGAGGTACGTGACATAGATGCGGCCCTAAAATTCTTGCTTTCCTCAACCCAGGTTGAGAAACATCATTTTCCAGCTCCAATAAGATCATTACAGATGCTGCCGGTTCAAAATCGAAAATCAGAGGCGCTTGCTCCCCGAGGTGATTTCCAAAATACATTATTGCTGAAATATATTTTTTCAGACCCTCATTCTGCGTCTCAAAAGATACCGGTTGGTGTGTATGGGTAATTTCTTTAATCAAATTAGTAATATTAATGGTTCTTTTTAGAAAAAGGAAAACTATTCTGATGGCTTGAAAAATAATCCTCTTTTGCTTTTAGGCTTATTCTCAAAAAACATACATAAAAATTATATACTTAAACGGATGAGTTCTATATCTTATTTTTGCAACTTTATTTAATCTTAACTATTTTAGTCTAAAAAAGAGTTTTCAGGACTTTTATCAACAATTATGACCATTCACAAAGAGGGATTTGCCACTATCGGGCTATCTGCGCTGGTTTTAGGTGCCGTAAATGTCATTTCTATTTGGTTTTTAAGCGAGCAATTTCCGCTTCTTTCTATTTTTATTTTTATCGTTAGTCTTGGATTATGGATTTTCCTGATTTCTTTTTTCAGAATACCCAACCGATTTCTAACCATTGATTCCGGTAAGGTTATTTGTCCGGCTGATGGAAAAGTAGTTGTACTTGAGGAAACTACTGATCCGGAATATTTTAAAGATAGACGTTTACAGGTTAGCATCTTCATGAGTCCTTTAAATGTACATGTAAACCGGAATGCGGTAGATGGCGAAATTTTATACAGTCAGTATCACCCGGGAAAATACTTTGCTGCATGGAATCCTAAAAGCAGCACCGAAAATGAGCGCCATAGTGTTGTATATAAAGTACAGGGCCGCGAAATACTGGTAAAACAAATTGCCGGAGCACTAGCCCGACGTATTGTAAACTATCTGCAACCTGGTATGAAAGTGAAGCAGGGAGAAGAAATGGGTTTTATAAAATTTGGTAGCCGGGTGGATTTATTATTGCCGGTAGGGACCAAAATCCATGTAAAAATGGGCGAAATGGTACAAGGTGGGGTTACGGTTTTAGCCGAATGGTAATTTTACCAAAGTTTTTGTCATTATCGGGAATAGTTGGAAGGTTACCATATTTTAAAAGGACTGGCAATCCTATTTTTTAATTCACAAATGGAACTGTTTACCTAATCCGTTTCTGGTGAAAAAGGTCGCAACAAGGGTTACCAATTAATTTTATGGCTTGTGGAACTAACAAGATCAATTATGCTGGTCTTTCAAAAATCACCAAATTACTGCCCGAAGTTTTTTTTCTGGTGTAAAAGTCACTGCAATGCCCATTGGTTTTTACCCGAAGGGTTTGTTTTGGATATTACCATAATCGCTGGAGTAATTTGTATAAATCGTTTTTTACATGGAAAAGTGTAAAAACTATTAAGACACTAAAACAAAACAAAGAGGACGGAACGAAGGTTTATAAATTTTTAAGACCGCTATATTTTGGAAAAATACAATCTCTTTGATAAACAAAATCAGATCTTCTCCCTCATGTAGAAATGGATTTTGGAAAATTGCGAATGGATCATATCTCTTTAGGTTCGAACTTTTAGCTGATCGAAAAATAGGAACCCATCGGAAAATTTTTATATTCCAAACAGATCAGCACAGAACGTCTGGAACTGATGATTAAAAATTCGCATAAACTTTTCAATTTCTTATTGTACATGGTGAACGAGTTTTAATATCGTGATATGGAGATAGTAACAAAACCACTTCCCCTTTTTTGCTCATTAATAACAAGATTGCGTTAAGACTCCTGTTAAAATTCCGCAAACCATAGTAGAAAGCTTCATCCTGGCTTTCGTTTGATTTACTTTAGATTAAAACTTAGACTATGAAAACGAATTTTGTCATTCTGTTGCTCCTTTCCGTTTCCATAAGTTGCAAACACGGGATAAAAAACACTCAATCTGAACAAGAAGAACTTGCTGAAAAAGGCTCTATTACCGTAGAAACCACGGTCGGTACCCTAACACTTGTCGCACCGTATGCAACAGAATCGGTGGTAAAACTTAGCAAAGTAATTGGTTGGAAAGAAGGCGAGACACCCACCGCCCCCGAAGGTTTTACGGTAACCCGTTTTGCAGATTCCCTAAAACACCCCCGCTGGACTTATGTAGCGCCCAACAAGGACATCTTTGTCGCAGAATCAGATACCAAACAATCGGCCAATCAAATCACCCTGCTCCGGGACACTGATAAAGACGGGGAAATTGATGAGCGCTATGTTTTTTTAAAGGATCTTAACCAAAATTTGGGGATGCTCATTCTGGGCAATTATTTTTATGTGGCGAATACCGATGGCTTGTACCGATATCCATACAAGGAAGGTGAAACTAAAATAGAATCAAAAGGCGAAAAAATCGTTGAACTTTCTGCCAGTGGGTATAATAATCACTGGACCCGAAATATCATTACCAATAAAGCAAAAGATAAAATATATATCTCCGTTGGTTCTGCGAGCAATGCCGGAGAGCAGGGTATAGAAAAGGAAGAAGGTCGCGCCCTGATTTTTGAAGTCAATCCAGACGGTTCTGGAAAAGAAATCTACGCAAGTGGCCTGAGAAACCCTGTGGGGATGGACTGGAATCCTATAACCGGCGATCTTTGGACGGCAGTAAACGAAAGGGATGAATTGGGTAATAATCTGGTTCCCGATTACGCAACCAGCGTAAAAAAAGGCGGCTGGTATGGCTGGCCTTATAGCTACTACGGGCAGGTAAAGGATCCACGCTGGAAGGACGATCCGCATCAGGATTTGGTGGACAAAGCCATTATGCCAGATGTTCCATTGGGTTCACATACGGCATCATTAGGACTTTCGTTTTATACAGATGATAAATTTCCGGCAAAATATAAAAACGGGGCATTTATTGGGCAGCACGGCTCCTGGAACAGAGCACCTTTCTCCGGTTACAAAGTTGTTTTTATCCCTTTTGAAAATGGAAAGCCAAAACCCGCCGAAGATTTCCTTACCGGATTTATAGCCAATGGTGAAGAAAACGAAGTGTACGGAAGACCTGTCGGCATCGCCATTGGTCCGGATGGTTCATTATTGGTTAACGACGATGATGGGGGGATCATCTGGAAAGTCACGGCCAAATAAATTCTTTTCCGCTATTTTTTATCTGGCAATCACCAGCAATCTAAGCCCTTGCAAAATTTGCATCGTTAGCATTGCTGATAAGGCGCAGGCCTATCCTTTATGAGTTTCTGCAGATAGGGGCGGAAGGTAAATTCACCTTATTCGTTTTTTGAAAGCTATTGCCATTTTACAAGAAAAAATATATTAAATGGGGTGTAGAAAATAATTCTCTACACCCCGTTTAATATATATTCAACAACTAAAAATCACCAGGAACTTCTGAATTTTAATTGATAGCCAAAGCCTTGTCAATTAAAAAGAGTAAGTTGGTTCTATGCGCTTTGGTTGCTTCATTGGTACTAACTGCACTATTAAGCAGTGCCTTTACTTTTTTAATTGTTGCCAAAGCAGAAGCTCTCGATACATTGTCGTATGGTTGATTAGGAGATGCATTGGCAATAGATGCAGCACCCTTTACAAACTCGGTTTGCAAATTTTGCCTGTACAAGTTTACATTTCCCTTGAGGTCTGCAGCAAAAATGGCATTCACTAAATCTCCCATTACGTCAGCTACACTATACGTATTACCGTAAAGGCTGCTACTGCTGATTCTTGTGAGCGTAGTGGGATTTAAAATACGGGCAATCGCACTCATTTGTAAACCCAATACTGTATTTTGAGGCTTAGGATCTTCGGTGCCTCCTCCAAAATTAAACCCACGACGTTGTAGTTGAAGATAAGGAAACAAAGGAGCATCCGCATCGGCCACTGTGGGGGCAAAAATGTACTTTGACAATATTGCCATAGCCTTTTTTTGATAAGCTACCGGTACCGGGGTATAGGGTTGTAATTCAGATTTTTGTCCGGGATAACTTCTATCTACCTGCACACCCCCTATATAATTAGCTAGTGCACCGGTCATTTGTGCACGCTGCGAAAGCAATCCATAATATCGGCTGCGTAAACGGGCAAAAGATTCATCGCCCAAGGTGTACCTTGTTTTCAGTTTTCCCATCATGGTATTTACCAGGTTGTAGCGCTCTTCGGCCAGGGTAACCATATCATTACTCAGGTCATTCACCATAACCCTTGGGTCCACGCCGCTACCGGGTCCACGCATATCATCGGCATCATTACCAAAAGTCAGTTTGGGATCGGTGCTACGTGCCAATATCTTTACTAATTCTGTTTCTTCAGAAGCGGGGCTAAAAGGTTTATAGCCATACTCAATAGCCCACTCATCGTAAGGCCCTACTTTGGTGGTATAATAATCGCCCTGTTTGCTTCGGTCGGGGTTCAGATTAATGGCGGGATAATCCATTACCGATCCAATTAAACCAATTTTACGGGTAATGGCTGTATTGTGTAGCTCGGCCGGGCTCAGCATTTGGCTTGCCTTCATGTTGTGGTTCAGGCCAAGGGTATGTCCCATTTCGTGTAAAACCAGATAATATAAAAACTGCTTGTGCATTTCAGGAATAGTACCAGCGGCATGATCTTCATCGTCGAGCACTTCAATAGCGGTTAGCCCCATGGTAAACTGCATGGCTAGTTCCTGTGCCATATTGCAGGTAGCCATGTGCTTTTTTTGCATAGGATTCATCAGGTTGGTCATTGCTTCCGGCTTTTTGTCTAAGCCAAAAGTGAGCGGTCCATCATTAAAGAGTTCATCTTGTGCAGGAATGCCTGCTCCAGATCGCCACTCTATGGTAATATCACTACCCAGTATTTGCCCGGTACGTGGATTGGTAAAGCTTGGTCCAATGGCACCATACGATGGGTAGGCACTGCTTACCCAACGGATTACATTGTAGCGTACATCTGCAGGATCCCAGGTGGCGGTATCAGGCATTTCCTTCATAACCACCGCATTGCGGAAACCCGCTTTCTCAAAAGCTTCATTCCATTTTTCACCCGCTTCCTTAATAATAGGTCTAAGTTCCAGGGGTGTTGTATTTTCTATCCACCAAACAATGGGCTCAACCGGTTCACTGATGGCAGCGTATTGTTCTTTTTTTACCAGATGCCAACGGTTGATGATATCCTTGTAAGGTGTAGGTTTAATGCTCGTAAGGTCATCCACTTCACTTCCAAAATAACCAACTCTTGGATCATCGCGGCGGGGTTTAAAATCATTTTTAGGTACTTCTAAAAACGTGTGTTGCATTTTTACCCGATTGTAACGGGCATCTGTAATATCCTTACCACCTCCATTAAACGGCATGGGGTTATCATAGGCAAGCTCTACTACTACATCCGTGTTGTTTGGGTAGCTACGTATTTGTTGATATTTACTTTTACCAGGATTTAAGCTGCCAAGGTTAAACTGAGCTCCAGGAGGTGCGCCTGGAAATGGAAGAGGTTTCACTGGATCTAATTTTTCGCCGAGCAATAAACCATCCGCAGCTATCAGATATCCAAGCGAATCTTCCACCACTACTTTTTCCGCTAAAAAAATGGCATCAAGATGATCCACGTTGGCCGATTTAGTAACCGCATTGGCAGGATCATAATAAAAGTTTGTGTTTTGACTGGCAAACTCAATTTTATCGTATGATT
>Ga0136636_10001748_pt1 | contig 12791 bp, 11 predicted proteins | sample AntDrymUQ8522106_2_FD_104653 | JGI IMG/M metagenome (GOLD analysis project Ga0136636, IMG submission 104653) | Polar desert sand microbial communities from Dry Valleys, Antarctica - metaG UQ852 (21.06) | ecosystem: Environmental > Terrestrial > Soil > Desert | place: Antarctica: Dry Valley... | reverse complement strand
TTTTTTTTCTGTTTAATGCTAGTATTTTTTCTAGTTATATATGTTGAAAAAGTAAGTAGAGCGAAGCGAGTTTTGATTGTTGCATTTTTTTGTTTGTTTCTATTAAACGTTTTAATTAATTCAAATGGGCACAATTTAATCTTAATTGCCTGGGGAGCTAAACTATTACTACCTCTTTTAACGTTTCTCTTTTTGAAAAAATATGCAAATCATAATTATCTATCATTACATTGGACTTTCATCACGATAATAATTGTTCAATCTTTAGCTATACTCGTTGGTTTTATATTTAACATTAATTCTCTTCGTACATATGGAGTAAATCGTTTTGGATTTTCAGGATTCATCTATTTAGCTAACGAAGCCTCTCTTTTTATTTTAAGCTCATTTTTCTTTATTTTAAATCAATTTCACTTATATAAAAAAAATATCACGCTCATTTTTTTATTATTGATAATCATATCTTCCTTTTTAATTGGAACTAAAGTAGGTATAGTTTTATCATTTATTTTTTTGTTTATCTTATTTTTCAGCGATCTACCGTCTAAATTAAAAATCTATTTGCAAATTGGTTTCCTATCCATTATCATTATATTAATTTATCTATTGATTACATTTGACATTATTAACTTTTTTGTTAAGCTAAGTGGCGAAATGGGTTTGTGGAGTTCAATAACAAGCTTACGGAATGTTTTATTTGAAAATAAGCTCAATAGTTTCATTGATAATTTTTCAATTTCAAATTTACTACTGGGAGGCTCAAGCAAATTTGTAGAAATGGATTTTTTCGACTTAATCTTTTTCGCGGGAATATTGGGAGCTGTATTATATTATTGGGCACTTTTTGAAGTGATCTTTAAAAGTATCCCAGAAAATTCTTTTTTTTACATTTTTATTTTTCTATTCCTTATTTTTGGTTGGATTTCAGGTCATTTTTTTGCAAGTGGTGTCAATTCCATGTATTTAGCCCTTCTATTCCATTCTTTCACATTAAACCCTCGAATACCAGAGCAGCAACATATTTAAAAATTGTTTCGCTTAATTACCATCAATTAAATTAAAATGTCAAAAACAGCACTAATCACTGGCGTAACCGGACAAGACGGCGCCTACCTAGCAGAATTCCTTTTAAAAAAAGGATACATTGTTCATGGCCTAAAACGCCGAGCGTCCCTTTTCAATACGGATCGTATTGACCATTTGTATCAAGATCCTCATGTGGAGAACCGAAATTTCGTCTTGCACTATGGCGATTTAACAGATTCCACCAACTTAATTCGAATTATTCAAGAAATTCAACCTGATGAAATTTACAATTTAGCTGCCATGAGCCATGTGAAAGTTAGTTTTGACACCCCTGAATATACGGCTAATGCAGATGGAATTGGAACATTGCGACTTTTAGAAGCAATTCGTATTCTGGGGTTAACAAAAAAGACACGAATCTATCAAGCATCTACGTCGGAACTTTATGGTTTAGTTCAAGAAGTGCCACAGTCAGAAAAAACTCCTTTTTACCCAAGAAGCCCCTATGCAGTTGCTAAAATGTATGCATACTGGATAACCGTGAATTACCGTGAAGCTTATGACATGTTTGCTTGTAATGGAATTCTATTCAATCACGAAAGTCCTTTGCGAGGAGAAACATTTGTTACTCGAAAAATAACCAGAGCCGTTTCAAAAATTGGTCTTGGCATGCAGGATTGTCTTTACTTAGGTAACATCGATTCAAAACGAGATTGGGGTCATGCTAAAGATTATATCAAGGCCATGTGGTTAATTCTTCAGCAAGACAAACCAGAGGATTACGTTATTGCAACAGGAGTTACAACAACAGTTCGTGATTTTGTAAAAATGTCTTTTAACGAATTAGGTATTGAACTTGAATTTATTGGTAAAGAAGAAAATGAAACTGCAATTGTGAAATCATGCTCTAATCCAAACTTCAATATAGAAATTGGGAAAACCGTATTGAAAATCGATCCTCGCTACTACAGACCAACAGAAGTTGAGTTACTAATCGGAGATCCTACCAAATCAAAAGAAAAATTAGGATGGGTGCCTGAATATGATCTAGCCGCTTTGGTTAAAGACATGATGACTTCAGATATAAAACTAATGCAAAAGGATAAGTATCTAAAAGATGGTGGATACCAAACGTTAAATTACTTTGAATAAGCACTAAACACAAAAACTTTAAAGTTTCTTAAATTCAGTATATTGAATTAAGAAATTTTTTTATTTCATATTGACATGGAAAAGAATTCGAAAATTTATATTGCAGGCCACTTAGGATTAGTAGGTAGTGCTATTCATAAAAACTTAATATCAAAAGGCTATTCAAACTTTATTTTTAAATCGTTCGAAGAACTTGATTTAAGAAATCAAAAAGAAGTATTAGATTTTTTCAAATCAGAAAAACCTGAATATGTCATATTAGCTGCCGCTAAAGTTGGAGGAATAGTTGCCAATAATAAATACCGAGCAGATTTTATTTATGAAAATTTAATGATTCAAAACAACATCATTCACAGTTCATATTTAACGGGGGTAACAAAATTGCTTTTTTTAGGTAGTACATGTATTTACCCAAAAGAATGCCCACAACCTATGCATGAAGATTATTTGCTTACAGATATATTAGAATACACTAATGAGCCATATGCCATAGCTAAAATTGCAGGAATTAAAATGGTTGAGTCATATAATCTCCAATATGGTACAAATTTTATTTCGGTAATGCCTACCAATTTATATGGACCTAACGACAACTTCGATTTAGAAAAATCTCATGTTCTCCCAGCCATGATCCGAAAAATTCACCTTGGCAAATGCTTGGAGCAAAACAATTGGGAACAAATTCGATTAGATTTAGAAAAACGTCCTATTGAAGAGATATCTGGAAATTCATCTAAAGAAGAAATCATAATTATTCTTAATAAATACGGAATTAGTAGGATTGGAGATAACGTTCAAGTCGAAATATGGGGTTCAGGAAAACCTATGCGTGAGTTTCTTTGGTCTGAAGACATGGCTGATGCATGTGTTTTTTTAATGGAACGGATTGATTTCAAAGATGTAATTCCTGAAAATTGCTCCGAAATTAGAAATACTCATATTAATATTGGCACTGGAAAAGAAATTACAATTAAGGAATTGGCTATTACAATTAAGAATGCTGTTGGCTTTAATGGTGAACTTTATTTTAATACTGCAAAGCCTGACGGCACAATGCGCAAACTAACGACTGTTGATAAACTGAATTCATTAGGGTGGAAGCACACTGTAGAACTTGATGAAGGCATCGATAGAATTTATAAATGGTATATGAGTTAAACAAAACTTTACTGAATTCTCACAATTCCCCCTTCGTTATTTTTGAATGAAAGGGGAATTGTTGTGAAACGATGTAATTGAATTTTATTATCTTTCAAACTTGATTTTAATACTACTTATCTATGAAAGGCATCATACTCGCCGGAGGCTCCGGCACACGTTTACACCCAATTACATTGGCAACATCGAAACAGTTGTTACCTGTGTATGATAAACCAATGATTTACTATCCGCTATCGGTATTGATGTTGGCGGGAATTAAAGAGATTTTAATTATTACCACTCCCGAAGACCAAGCCTCTTTTATTCGATTATTGGGCGATGGCAAGCAATGGGGCATTTCATTATCGTATGTTGTACAACCATCACCCGATGGATTGGCTCAAGCATTTATATTGGGCGAATCGTTTATTGGGAATGATGATGTATGTTTGGTTTTGGGCGATAACATTTTCTACGGCCATGGCTTTACCGATTTGCTTAAAAATGCGGTTACAACCGTGCAAAAAGAAAAAAAGGCAGCTGTATTTGGTTATTACGTCAACGACCCCGAACGCTACGGTGTTTGCACCTTTGATGAAAAAGGAAACGTAACCACCATTGAAGAAAAACCCGAAAACCCAAAGTCGAACTACGCTGTTATCGGGCTCTATTTTTATCCCAACAGTGTTATTAAGGTTGCAAAATCCATCAAGCCTTCTCCTCGTGGAGAACTAGAAATCACCACTGTAAATCAAGAATATCTCGATAAAAAAGAACTTAAAGTTGAATTGATGGGACGTGGCTTTGCTTGGTTAGATACTGGCACACATGAATCACTCCTTGAGGCCAGTCATTTTATTGAAACATTAGAAAAACGCATTGGACTTAAAGTAGCTTGTCCTGAAGAGATTGCATTTATGCAAAATTGGATTACTATAGATGAGTTAATTAAACTGGGAACATCGCTTGCAAAAAATCAGTATGGACAATATTTATTAAACTTAGCAAAACGTTTATAACAGATGAAGTTCATAAAGACCGATATTGAAGGGTTGATGATTATTGAGCCAAAGGTTTTTGGCGATGATAGAGGTTACTTTTTTGAATCGTTTAACCTATATAATTTCAAGGAACACATTGGAGAGATTCAATTTATTCAGGACAACGAGTCGGAATCAACCAAAGGTGTTTTGAGGGGTTTGCATTTTCAGCGTCCTCCTTTCGATCAAGCCAAATTGGTTCGTTGTATTGAAGGTGAAGTGTTGGATATTGCTGTTGATATACGAAAAGGCTCGCCAACCTATGGCAAACACATTTCAATCTTGCTCTCCGGCGAAAACAAAAAGCAGTTTTTTATTCCCCGTGGATTTGCTCATGGCTTTGTTGTATTGAGCGAATCGGCCATTTTCTCCTATAAGGTGGACAATTGGTACGCTCCTACTCACGATGCTGGTATCGCTTTTAACGACGATGACTTAAAAATCGATTGGAAAATTGCCTGCCATGACATTAAGCTTTCAGAAAAAGATAAAACACTAAAAAAGCTAGCAGAAACAGACATTCCATTTGAATATTAATGCTATGCCTAATGAAATTCCAAAATACCCTAAAGAATACTTGAAGTATATACACATATGATATACTTTTGAGAACTAAACATTAGCGTATGAAAACAGTGTCATTAAAAATAGATGATTCAATTTTTGGAGAAACTGAAAGAATTCTATCCAGAATAAAACAACCTAGAAATCGTTATATAAACGAAGCTTTAGAGTACTATAATCAGATTCAAAACCGATTGTTGCTTGAAAAAAGGTTGAAAATGGAATCGGAATCGGTAAAAGAAGATTCAATGAAAGTACTTAAAAACTTTGAGGAGATTGATTATGCAGATTAGACAATTTGAGATTTGGATTGCTGATTTGAATCCACCTAAAGGGACAGAAGCTGGAAAGTTAATACCAGTTTTAGTAGTACAGACAAATTTGCTCAATACTGTTTTTCATCCATCAACAATCGTTTGTCCTATAACGACAAATGTTCATGAAGACTCAGACATATTGCGTATTCATCTTAAAAAAGGAATGGCAAATTTGCATCAGGATTGTGATGTAATGATTGACCAGATTAGAGCTATTGATAATAAACGCCTAGTTAAGAAAGTTGGAGAAATACCCACTGAACTGATTAAACTAGTGAAAGAAAATATTAAGATTGTAATTGACACTGAATAATGCACATAGACATAATGCCCGACCATGTAAAATGGCGACAAGACGCAGTATTATTAGATTTGTACACGCAAAAAAGTTATTTCTAATTTGTAAGATTCTAATAATTAGTTAAGCCACCAATCGAAGATCGACGGATTCAATTCACGAATAAACTATTAAAGATGACCGAATAATTTCATTCGTGGATTCGTGGCTATTTATTCATCTTTAGTTCGGTTTAGGGGTTATACCTGAGTCGAACATATGTGAATAGGCTGTGCCTCAATTCGCACAACGCAGGCAAAGCCTGATATAATAACACAACGAAGGCAATAGCCTAAGCCGAACCTTAGATTAATCTAAATGAATAAATGTTAATTCCCTCTTTGAAAAATAGAAAATAAGGCTGCTTAAGTGTTTCTGCCGATCTTATGTAACTGAATCGATTTCATCAACTCACTGACTATTACCTTAATGCAAAAAATAGGACTATTTATTCCAACTTTAAATGCCGGTGAAAACTGGCATATATTGTTACAAGGTATAGTCAATCAAGATTTTTTGTTGCATAAGAAGCTAATTATTGATTCGGGTTCAACAGATAAAACCACTGAAATAGCTGAAGATTTTGGATTTGAAATTATCAACATCAACCCTACTGATTTTGATCATGGAGGAACACGAAATTTAGCATCTGATCATTTGAGTGATTGTGATATCATTATTTATCTTACGCAAGATGTTCTTCTGTTTGATTCAACATCGCTCAAAAATCTGGTAATGCCTTTTGATGATGAAAAAATTGCATGCACCTACGGACGCCAATTGCCCCATGAGACTGCAAACCCATTAGCAATACATGCTAGATCCTTTAATTATCCTGCTAAATCATTATTAAAATCAAAACAAGACATTACAACACAGGGATTCAAAACCTGTTTTATGTCAAACTCATTTGCCGCTTACAGAACCAAGGATTTATTCAATGAAAAAGGGTTTCCAAACAATTCAATATTTGGTGAAGATGCCATCTTAGCTTCAAAATTTATCTTAAATGGAAAAAAAATTTACTACAATAGCGATGCTAAAGTTTTTCATTCCCATAGCTACAGCGTAAAGCAGGAGTTTAAACGATACTTCGATATTGGGGTGTTTCATCAATCCAACTCATGGATCCGAGAAAAATTTGGATCTCCAAAAGGAGAAGGCTTGAAATATGCTAAGTCTGAATTAAGCTACACATTGAAAACAGCGCCATTATGGATTTTCAGAAGTATCCTTTCAACAATTGTAAAACTACTTGCCTATCAGCTTGGAACAATCTATTATATTTTTCCATTATTTTTGATTAAAAAACTATCTATGAATAAGTTGTTCTGGATAAAACACGCGAAACCGATATCGATCCTTGAATAAATAAGTCATACGATTAATCTTGATACTTGGATCTCAATACTAAAATATAAACACATGAAATCAATGAATATATTAGTCACTGGCAGCAATGGCCAACTTGGAAATGAGATAAAACAACTGGGATCACAATACCCAAATTTTAAATTTAATTTCACCGATGTGGCTGAAATGGATATCACCAACCAGACGAGTGTCATGTCGGCTTGTGAAGCCAATAAAATTGATGCCATTATTAATTGTGCTGCTTACACCGCAGTTGACAAGGCCGAGAGTGACGAAGCGCTTTGCGCTGCAATTAATGCCACCGGAGTTGCTAATTTAGTTGCCTATTGCGAGAAAGTATCAGCGAAACTCGTTCATGTTTCAACCGATTATGTGTTCAATGGCGAAAACTTTCGACCAATAATTGAGTCCGATCCCATTCACCCGATGGGTGTTTATGGCCAAACCAAAGCAGAAGGTGAACAACATGTATTAGAATCGAAAGCGGATGCCATTGTCATCAGAACATCTTGGCTCTACTCCTCTTTTGGGGCTAATTTTGTAAAAACTATTCGAAAATATGCCATTGAACGAGGTCAGCTAAAAGTGGTTTTTGACCAAATAGGAACACCAACTTATGCGGCTGATTTGGCAAAAACAATTTTAGAGATTCTTTCAAATAATGAGTCGATCTCAACAAAGGGGAGATTGTATCATTACTCAAACGAAGGAGTCGCATCGTGGTACGATTTTGCTAAAGCCATTGTAAAACAGTCCGATATTCCTTGTGTAATTGAACCTGTTGAGTCAACACAATTCCCAACACCTGCGAAAAGACCCCACTACTCGGTATTAAATAAATCAAAAATAAAAGCCGATTTTGACATTGAAATCCCTTATTGGATGGACTCATTGAAAAAATGCATCGCTATACTTGATGAGCAAAAAAGCATTTAATTATCTTTACACCATTATTGTAATTTTAGAGACATAAAAAACAATTAACAACAACCAAATGAAAACCATTCTAATCACTGGAGGAGCCGGTTTTATAGGCGCCAACTTTGTTCCTTACTTTGTAGAAAAATATCCCAATTATAAAATCATCAATCTCGACAAATTGACCTATGCTGGGGATTTAAAAAATTTATCTGAAGTAAAATCATCGAATTACGAATTTATTAAAGGCGATATCTGTAATCGCGAACTCATTGAATACCTATTTGAAAAAAACGATATCAGAGGGGTTATTCATTTTGCTGCTGAATCGCATGTTGACAATTCGATCTCTGGGCCTGAGGTATTTATAAAAACCAATATCAATGGCACTTTTACTCTCTTGGATGTGGCTCGTAAACATTGGATGATCTCTCCTTTTAAGTTCAAAGAAGGATACGAAGAATGTCGATTTCATCATATCTCCACAGATGAAGTTTACGGAACATTGGGTGATACCGGATTGTTCAGAGAAGACACTCCATACGCTCCCAACAGCCCCTATTCGTCATCGAAAGCAGGATCGGATTTATTAGTTCGCGCCTATTTTCATACTTACGGAATGGATGTGACAACCAGTAATTGCTCAAACAATTATGGCCCAAAACAGCATAACGAGAAACTCATTCCAACGATTATTCGAAAAGCCGTTACCGGCGAAAATATTCCTATTTATGGCGATGGTAAAAATATTCGTGACTGGTTGTATGTGCTAGATCATTGCACCGGAATTGACTTGGTTTTTCATAAAGGGAAATCAGGTGAAACCTATAATATTGGTGGTCGAAATGAACGCGATAATTTGTTTATAGTCAATCATATTTGTCATGTTTTAGATAGTAAAAAACCTCGTGTTGATGGTAAATCTTACAAAACGCAAATTACATTTGTGCAAGATAGAGCTGGTCACGATCGCAGATATGCCATTGATGCCACTAAAATAGAAACAGATTTGGGTTGGAAAGCTGCTGAGAATTTTGAGACCGGTATTGAAAAAACAATTGACTGGTATCTTAATCGTAAATAATGAATTACTACAAAACCATCTTTTTTTTCCTACTAACAATGGGTTGTGCATGTTCCGAAATGAGTGCACAATCCATCAAAGCCACTTCAACTTTTTCGGCCAATACAATTGTTTCATCTGGAAAACTGCCTGCATTATGGCAAATTGCAAATCAAGAGGGGCGATACAATTCGGTTGATCCTACACAAACATTCACAAGTGGAGGATTAGAATTAACGCTCAAACCATCGGAAATGCTCTTCATTAAATCGAATATTGAACTGGATTACAACTCATCAAACAGTGAAGTTTGGTTGCATAAAGGCTCCATAGATGCCAACTACAATGGCTGGCAATTATCAGCAGGACTCTCATTGTTCGATCACATATTAAACAGCGAAAATCAAGGCGTAGGCTCCTATTTGTACGGTCATAATTATCGTCCAATTCCTCGTATCAGCTTTATAACTGTTGGTTATAAAAAACTCCCATTTACAAAAGGAAGAATAGAATTTAAAGGTGGGATAACTCAAGGAATGATAATCAAGTACCAATTCAATTCCTCAATAACAGACTATTGGCTTCATGAAAAATATGGCTACGTCCGGTACAATGGAGGAAAAATAAAACCCTATGCCGGATTAAACCATTCAGCATTAATTGGAGGTGAATTAAATGGATCGAAGATACCCATTGATTTTTGGGCTAGCTTTTTTGCAAAAGGATCGGCTAAAATCGGTGGTGGTGAAGAAACAAATGCTGCCGGAGCTCACATGGGATTATTTGATTTTGGTTTTGAATTGGAGACTCTGCAAGGAGGTATTCATATCTATTATCAAATACCTTTTGCTGATAAATCGGGCATGAATATCCCAAGGGATAATTCGGATCATATATTAGGTGTCGATTGGAAACCATCTAACCTAAAATGGTTGAAAACCCTTACAGTAGAATGGATTCAAACAACTTATCAAAGTGGCAATGGCATGCCTGATCCTATTTTGAATGGAGAATTGATTTTCCCACATCAAATAGCTGATTACGACCAATTTATGCTTGATAAATTTGGCGTATCACAACCAACGCCTTTTACCTATAAACAAGTTTTGCAATACCTTAAAGACAATATTAATCAAGGGCATGAATTTGGAGGTAGAGATGACTATATGAACAATGGAATGTATTATTTGGGGTGGAGTTACAATAACCAAATAATGGGAATGCCGTTGAATTTAACCAATAACCAACTTTCGATTATTTATCCTGATATGACTTTCCTAGGAGGTTTATTTATTGCCAACAATCGCTTTAATGCAATTCACATTGGAGGGACTGGGATTATAACTCCAAATTTAGATTGGACATTAAAACTAACCTATTCGAAAAACTTCGGTAGCTATTCAAATCAATATCCGGGACGTTACACTTGGACTGAAACAGAGAACTACTATTTTAAAGGAGGGAAAACACAATACTATGCAATTGCTGGTATCAATTGGTTGCTAAAACCACCAATTCCCATTCAATTATCGCTTAATATAGCAAAAGACTGGGGTGATATATATCATACCACAACGTTAAGTACTGGAATCACCTACAAACCAGCATTCTAAAAAATTACATCTAAGTAAAACAAATTACCATAAAAACTAATTAACCTTTTTTTTATCTTTGATTATTCAACGAGGGGATTTATGCTCAAAGAAAAGGAAAAAGTAGTTAATAATTTTTTAGCATTTATAGATGTTATCATTGCTTGGGGTGCAATAAACTTAGCACTTTATCTTGGAACCAATCAATACAGCTGGCTTGCCGACAAAGACCTGGTAATCATACATATGCTTATTTTTGCAATATGGTTTCTCTTATCAAAACAGTTCCACCTAAACGAACTCTATCGGTCTCGCCCCTATTCCATAATCCTATTTAATTGCATTGGGATGTCGCTCATTGGCTCAGGCTTTTTGGGATTGACATTTTATATATTTAAACTTTCGTTTGTTGGACTAAACACCTTAATCTTATTTGGAATAATTGATGTATTTGCAACATTTTTTTTAAAAGCAATTATTTACAAAGGATTAAAAAAGATTAGAACCCAAGGTATTAACTCTAGAACTATTATAATTATTGGTGATGAATCAGCAACTACTTTTATTAACCAAATTAATTTAAACAAAGAGTGGGGATATCGTATAGCTGCCATTATGGGTTCTCCCCAATTAGAAAAAATATATGGCGAAAACTACCCTTTTTTAAAAGCCAATTCCGTAAATCTCAATCAACTTATTGCAGAAAAAGCTATCGATGAAGTCATTTATTGTTACGATAAACCTAACATGGATGAGGTAGAATCGCTAATTTTCAGCTGTAGTGAAGTAGGTGTTGTTTTTCGCATGTATTCTCCTTTTTTTAATATGCTGACAAAGAAAACCTATTTACATTACTTTAGCACAACTCCAATGATTACGTTTTCGAATACCCCAATTGATTACTGGGAGCTTTTGTTAAAACGCATATTCGACATAATTGTATCCCTTTCGGTCATCATACTTTTCGCACCAGTTTTTGTAGCAATTGCTATTCTAATAACGATTTCATCTAAAGGTCCAATATTTTTTATGCAAAAAAGAGTTGGCATCAGAGGTCGTAAATTTTGGGTCTATAAATTCCGCACCATGGTTATTAATGCCGAAGCTTTAAAGCACGACTTGATGGAGCATAATGAAATGGATGGACCTGTATTTAAAATGTCTCGTGATCCACGCATTACAGCAATTGGTCTGTTTCTTAGAAAAACGAGTCTGGATGAATTACCTCAGTTTTTTAATGTGCTGCTAGGCGACATGTCAATTGTTGGACCTCGACCTCCGATACCTCAAGAGGTAAAGGAATACGAACGTTGGCAATTAAGGCGACTATCCATGAAACCAGGCATAACTTGCTTATGGCAGATTGCTCCATCGCGCAATACCGTTTCGTTCGAAGAATGGATGAAAATGGATTTGCAATACATCGACAATTGGTCGCTTAAAATGGATTTTGTAATTGTATTAAAAACTGTTCGAACCATGTTACGTGCCGACGGAAAATAAACTACCTACATGGCTAAAATACTCATTATTGCAGGAACACGTCCAAATTTCATAAAAATAGGTCCAATATTCAAAGCCCTTTCCGATATAAAAGAGTTCGATGTAAAACTTTGTCACACCGGTCAGCACTTCGACCCGGTTATGAATGATATCTTTTTTAAAGAGCTCAACCTGCCTATCCCCCATTATCAACTTAATATAAACGGAGGATCTCACGCATCGCAAACTGCCCGAATTATGCTTGCTTTTGAAGAAGTTGTGCTAATGGAAAATCCCAATTTAGTAATTGTTGTTGGCGATGTTAACTCAACCATGGCTTGTAGCTTGGTAGCATCAAAACTTAACGTAAAACTCGCTCATGTAGAAGCAGGATTAAGAAGTTTCGATAAAACCATGCCCGAAGAGATTAATCGCATGGTTACAGACTCAATAGCTGATTTTCTTTTTGTTTCAGAACCTTCAGGCATCACCCATCTAACCAAAGAAGGTCATGACATGAGTACCGTTTTTTACGTGGGTAATGTTATGATTGACACATTAATTGCAAATGAAAACGCAATTAATACAAACTCAATTCTAACCGAATACAACCTGAAAAAAGACGACTACCTACTTTTAACACTTCATCGACCATCGAATGTCGATGACCCTAAAACGCTAAACGAACTAGTGATGTTTATTAATTCACTGTGCGAGCGAAAAACGGTTATTTTCCCAGTTCACCCAAGAACTCGCAAACAATTAGAAACTGTTTTACTTAATAAT